>ERZ779622.391-NODE-391-length-26628-cov-9.077598_pt1 | contig 26628 bp, 24 predicted proteins | sample MGYA00514188_ERZ779622 | MGnify/ENA primary metagenome ERZ779622 (study PRJEB29562, sample SAMEA4376702) | mouse gut metagenome | isolation source: Cecum | study: EMG produced TPA metagenomics assembly of the A DSS colitis mouse model was used to assess the... | reverse complement strand
GTGCGTCAATCTGCTGCTGAATACGATGTTTCAGCATATCCATAACATACTTGAGGATGTCATCAACCCCGGACTTCATCTTCTCCAGTTCCTCACGGACTTTTTCGCTGGATTCTCCGGCCACTAATCCAATACTGGCAATAGCAGTGTTTGCCAAAGACTCGATAGACTCAATGTTATGGAGCGCTGCCGCATACTGCTCATCGTCCAAATCGCCCAGGGAGTGCATCAGGGCAAGCTCCGCATAGGCAAGGCCAAACGTGGCGTCTGTCGCCTCTGTAGTTGCGTAGAGCAGTGTGTTCAGGTTCTCAATGGAACCTTTTTGAAGCGCCAGCCGAAGTCGTTCCACATAAGTCACGGCCTGTTCAGCGGCAAGCTGCCGAGTACGAGCAGCGATGACTTTGTTGATGTTCTCCTCATTGATGACCAGTAAACCGTTCTCATCTTGGAGGAATTGCATATACTGTGGGCCGAGGTCAATAATCTTTTGATACACATCAACGGAGATAAAGCCATCTTCCGCATATTCATCTGCCGCAGCTTTCAGTGTGTCGTAGACATTCTGAATTTCGTCCACAGCGTCAGAAGCCTCAGTAACGATTTGCTTCAATGCGTCGATGACAGCGATTTTCGCCTCACGAATAGAGTTCTTCAACTTCACCCAAGACTCAGAGTTTTTTTGGTTCTCCTCGTTTAGAGAGTTAAGGGTGCTGATTAGCTCCTCAGTCTCCTTCCGCAAAGCGTTAGTAGCCTCCTGCATGGAGTCATACTCGCCCTGACTATCAGCAACAAGCTCATTCAGGTGCTCAAGGTTCTCAATGAAGAACTTGTTGGTGTCTGGATTGTATTCAACCAAGAAGCCAAGCTGACGAAGTGCGTCTGCTCCAGCAGATATGGTTTCATCCCGCAGGTTATTGAGGTTATGAAGTGCGTCCTGCTCGTCTCGATAGACATTGACCAACTCTTCCTGAAGTCGAATCTGCTCCCGCAAATCATCTGTGTTGGAAAGCTGAAGCTCCAACTCAGAATGCTTGATTTGGATGCGGTTCAGCCGCTCGATTGCCTCGCGGTAATCGTCGATAGCAGCGATGTACTCCTCAACATCCTTCGTGGTGTCACTTCCGCCACTACTGCCACTGCCGCCCTTTCGGTCACTCCTGAAACTCTTGAGTGGTGCGTTTTTGAGCGTTTGCAGTACGGCAATCTGGCCGTCAATCTGAGCAATCGCATCTTGATAGTTCGAGATGTCAAGCTCAATCTGAGAAATGAAGTCTTCAAGGCCAGATTCTTTTGCGGTATAGGTATATTCCGTCCCCTCAAAGCTACCGCTCGTTAGGTTGAGCTTGATGCCACTGCTACCTGTGCCGCCGCCGGAACCCCCCTGCACAGCAGAGGAACCAGAAACAGAACCGTTAGCGACACCAGCAATAGCCTTTGCGGTTTCGTGAGCCTGCCGGGCCACAGATGCCAGGTCTGTCTTCACATTGGTCAGGTTTTTGTACATGGTCTGCGCCAAGTCGAAAGCGGCCTGATTGAAGTTGCCGTTTACATCGGTACAGACCTCCATTGCCACACGGTCAAACTCCTCGGCATTCTGGGCCATGGCGGCAGCGGCCAGCTTAAATGCCGTAGCCTCGTCGATTCCAGCGTCAATCATCGCCTGGGCAACAGCGTTACCGGCGTTGATACGGTACTCGGCCAGCTCCTTGGCAATTTGGCCTTCGCCCTCACCAACATTCTTAGCCAGGTCGAGCTGAGCCTGAGCGGCCTCCATCTTCGCTTTAAGAACCGCCTTATCCGCTTCGAGCTGTGCAATCCGGGCGTCGATTTGAGCGTCAAGCTCCGCCTTCTTCCCCTGGAGGAAGGAATTGACCACATCTTCATTTAAGAGGACTTGGCCGTCGGCGGACACTTGTGCGTTATTGAGAATCTCAGGATAGACAGAAGCGAACTCCAACGCCTTATCCAGAGACATAGCAAACCCGTTGGCGACCTCGGACTGCAGGTCGGCAAGGGTTTGGAACGAGTTAGAGATGGAATCGACCGTGTTCGCCACGTTGGAGAAATTTGCCAGCGCCGCAGAATAAGCGTTAAGGTCACCTGTTATGCTACCATACAGAGCATTATACAAATCCAGTTTATTTTGGTTTGCGTTAATAGCAGCCGTATTCGCATTGATTTCATCGGTGACTTCCTGAATCTGCTTATCCCACGCATCCATCATCGAGGTGTTGCCACCGCTCATATGCTGATTTGCTCGGTAGATTTCCAGGGTATCAGTGAGAACGTTGTTTCGTTCCTCCAGAGAATCAATCTCTTTTTGGATATCCACCATTTCGCCTTGCATTTTGGCGTTGGCATTTTCTTTCCATGCCTCGGTGTTGAGCTTAATGATGCCGTTCTCCTCATAGAGATAATCGAGATAACTCTCCTCAGAGTCAGCCAGAGCTTTTATGGTGTCGGTGGACAACCCTCCGCCGTCTGCCATCTCATCCTGCGCGGTTTTGAGCAGGCCATACGCAGATTTAAGGCTGGATATCGTATCAGCCAAGTCAGAAAGAGATGCCTGATACGCAACTGCGGCCTCTTCCACCGCTTCTTGACCATTCTGTACCTCGTCAACAAACCAAGAGTTGGCCTCAACATACTCCTTTACAGACGGGCCGATTTCATCTATGACATCTTTTACGGCTCCGTAGATATCATATACGTCATCCGTGTCCATCAAGTCGGCTTGTACGATGGCATCCTTCAACTCAATCAGCTTGTAGTAGTAATCAACGATGGCATCGACATTCTGGTCGGAGTCCCAGTTAATAGGCTCAATTTCGAGCTCCATCGCTCCGCCGCCACGGCCACCATAGTACCGGCCCTCATCAATGAAATCGCCCATGATTTCCTGGACGAGCTTATAGGCATCGGTCTCTTTCTTCGCTGTATCGCTAACTTTAATGGTAATTTGACTGCCGCTCCAATCACTCCAGGACTCCTCCAGCAATTTCTCTTTTGCGGCCTGTCTACGCTCTTTGGCAGCAATCTCCTGGGCTTCGAGCTCTTTTTCAATTTGCTCTTCGAGAGCCTTTGTGTACTCCTCTGTGCCAGCTTTCAGATTGGAGAGAGCGGTAGTCTTCCCATCCATCGACTTTGTGATGTCCTCAATGGCTCGTTGGAGGGCGTTCTCCTCAGCAGTTGTACGGTTTGCCTGTTCCGCATATTGCTTATATACGGAATATGCTTCCATTAAGGCATCAATCCGCTCAAGTTCGGCATCTTTCTCTCTTATCGTAGCCTCAGCCAATTCAATCGTTTTCTGCCGTGCGTTTTCAATATGATTCTTTACGACAGAAATGACTGCAAACACAGCAAAGAATGCCCCTACTGCAATCTGTGCTGCACTTGCACTTACAGCAATTTGGTTGAAAGCGTTAGAAATGAACTGTCCCGCCGTTACACCAGCGGCCTGTGCGGCATGAATTGAAGCAATGACAGCTTTGATAGGAGCCACCAGCTTCAGTAGCGTAGCCAAAATTGTATCGGCTTTGATGGTTGCCACAATTCCTGCGGTAACATACAAAACAGTGTTCAAGCCGCCAAGGGCATCTACGACACGCATGATACCATCAAATATTTTGAGGAAATTTGTCCCCAAGTCGATAATATCATTCACGAAATCCTTTGTGACGGCAGACTGGCTCAGAGATTGGAACGCTGCCTTGAACTGATTGATATGGGCAGTGATGCTTTCCATAAATACGGCATAGGATTCTTGTAGAGTGCCAGCACTATTGGCCATCTCATCCATGGCACCAGATGCTTCTTGGAACTGCTCAACCAGGGAATAGAATACGGACTGCTGACGAACACCTGCGATGGCGTTAGCAAGGGCAGCCTGTTCCATACTGGAGAGTTCAGACCACTTAGCGGCAATATCGGCGATGATGTCATATGTACTTCTGAATTCGCCATTTGCATCGGTCAAAGTAACATTATACTTGGTCAGAGCGGCAACAAGTTTGCCATATTCGGCATCGGTCATTGCTTCGCCAAGTTCGTCCAGTTCTGTCTTGGTGCTGCGAATCCTCGCCGCAATCGTTCTCAGTCCAACAGAAGACTTTGCGGCGTTCTGGATAGTGGTATTAGCCGCAGTCAGCAAAGCGACCGACTGTTCAAATGTGTTCCCCGCTGCAGCCAACGCCGAAGAGGCATTGTTCATACCTTCGGCAATCTGAGACACGGAGATAGGGAAGTTATTGCCTGTGACGACCATCTTGTCCATGATGGACTCGATATCATCTACACTGACCCCAAATGCTTTGACGATAGCTGTGATGGCATTCTGCGCATCGGACACATCAATTTCGCCCACGTTTTGCAGCATTGCTGTGTACTCAGCTAACACGCTGGATTCATCCAGAGAATATCCCAAGCGGGCATACGTTGTTGTAGAGTCAATCAGGTCTGGGATAGTTGAACCAATTTTGGTTGCCGTCTTAGATATGGTATCCAGATACTTTTCGTAGGCTATTTCCGTGTCTCGTGTTACGATTTTGAGCTGTGTCATGGCATCGTCAAGCTCAATCGTGGCAGTCACCATGTTTCGGATAGACCGGATACCGTACATGATTACTCGTGATACACTAAACCATGCGCTAAGGCTTTTGGCAATAGAACTGAACCGAGAGCCGAGGGTCTTTACGTTCTCTCCAGCAGCTTTGATTGCGTTTGAGTTTTCTGCAAAAGAAGCCTGAAGCCCAGAAAGTTTCAGCTTAAACTCATCAACCGTTATTTCATTGGCCTTGAGCTGGCGCTGGTATTCTTTCAGTTTTTCAATGTCAGACTGGATTCCGGCATAGCTTGAACTTGATGTGCCCGCCTGCGCCATTGTCCAATCCCGCTCTGCCTTTTGCATCTGGGTGAGGAGCACATATCCAGATTTGATAGCGGCATTCCGCTGCACTTGGCTCGCAGTAGATTCCTTATCAGCGGCAGCTTTCTGCTTCTCCGCGTCAACTGCGGCCTGGGCGGCGGCCTCCCGCGCTATGCGCTCCTGGTTAATCTGCTCAATAGTCGCAGAAATGGCGGCACCTTCCGCTTCAATTTCCGCACGATGTTCTCCAGTGGTTGCTGATTTAGCGGCACGAACCTCTTCAATTTTGACTGCCCACTGCTCATACTGAGCTGTAATCTCAGCAATTCTGGACTTTTCTGTTTCAGTTGTCGCACTTGCGGCTAAAGCGTCCAGAGACTTTTTGACGGCGCTCTTTTGTCCACCAAGAGCCTCCATTTGAACCTTGAACTCTGCGATTTTGCGTGTTGCGTCAGACGCAGCGGCTCCCGTTTGTTCCAGTTTGTTTTTGATTTCTCCAATACCCTTGGCAGAAATCGTAATTTCTGTGTCCGTAGAGAGTCCGAGGGTATTGACGATGGCACCGAGCTGCTTCTTGAAATCATTAACGGCACCAGCACTTAACTTGAGAGTAGATATCTGAACGGAAAATTTTCCGCTTGTACTGACTTTATCCAGTTGCGCTTGAAGCTGGCTCCCCCAAGACTTTTTCCCGCCAGTATCGGTGTCGATACCGACCTTCACCTTGAGCGGATTCTTGTTCAGCTCGGTCATGATTTGGGTAAGCTGGCTTTGAATCAGTTTGCCACTTTCACCGCTTAGAGCGCCCTCGCCCGCTACACCGAACAGCAACGAGATGTCTGCACCTGCCATCGTTTCTCACCGTCCTTTATATAGAAGAAAAGGCTCGGCATAAAGCCAAGCCTCTGTTGTCGTATTTTTAGGCATTACTCTGCCTGCTCATCTTTGCTTTTAGCCTGTTCGATGTATGCCTGGACAAGTTTCTGCTCATCCAGCCCGTTGGAGGTAATAGCCCCCATCAGGTTCTTGAGGTCGTCCTGCGTAATCCCATCAAAGATAGATTTGGTGTTATCCCGCATCTCCTCCATGGTGTTAAGAACATCATTGATACGCTCCTGAATCATGGTGGCCTTGCTGTCGCACAGGAACCGAATCTTGCTGTTGATGGAGTTGACGATTTCCTGCAACTGGGTTCCATCAATAGCGGCGCACACGGCGTCCACAGCATCAGTCATATACACCAACTGATAGCGATGCTCCAGATTGTCAGGAAGGGAGAAGTTAGCGTATCTGGACAGGATATTAGTCTTGATAGCAAAATCCTTGACCTCGGGAATATAGCCCAGCTTGTCGTGGAAGCAGCTACCAACAACATCATCAACAAATGCGAGCATATCTGTCAGGGACAGAGCATACTTCACCCGAAGCTGTGCGTCATGCCACTCAATAGTGACCTCGTTCTGAAATTGCTCCTTTGCAATCTTGTCAAACAGTGCAATAGACACTTTCTTATCTGCTTTTGCCATGGTTACAATTCCTTCCTCCATGTTTATTGAATAGGGGCGAAGGCTCGTGGCCCTCGCCCCGCTTGTTGCTCAACAGTTACTCAACGTCCTCGGTGTTGACGCCAAAGATGGTGTAAGTCCACAGGGCAGTGGCGGAGCCAACCTTGCCGCAGGCACCAGACAGGGACTCAGCCTCGAAGGCATGGACAGCCTGGTTGTCGCCCATCTCGATGGAGAAGTCACCGTTGAAGTCGGCCTTGGGGATGTAGAACTGGATACGGTATACATTGGCGCACTTGTCCTCGCCGAAGCAGTCGATATACAGGGCGCACTTCTCGGAATACCTATCGCTCATGTTGGTCAGCACGTCGGCCTGAATCTGGCGGGAGTAGTACACCACGATTTCAGTGTCATCAGCAATCTCACCATCATTGAATGCCAGCTTCTTAGTGGCGGGGTCATAGGCGAACACACCCTCAGCGGCGGCAGCGCCCTGGGTCAGTTTCTTGCCGAGAGTGCTGTCGGCGTTCTTCACATAGACGGACTCGACCTCATTGCCAGCAGTGCCCACAGCCTTATAGCTGGTGGTGGCCTCGTTGTCATTCACAGTCAGGTAGTCAGTCCAGAGAACAGTGGTCAGCTTGTTCTCGAACGTGCAGCCGGTCTGCAGCTCCATCAGGCCGCCGGAAATCAGACCGTTGTTGCCGCTGATGGTCACGGCCTTGTTGCGCTTCAGGCTGGACAGCTTGCGGCCCTGCTTGCCGGTGATGTCGGTCTTGTCCTGGCTCTGAGCAATCGTGGCGCTCTGCAGTTCGTCCAGCACAAACTTGAAGTTGCCGGTGGCAATATCAAAAGCAGTGATAGTCTCCAGGCTGGTAATAGTTACATCATTGACATTAAACATGGTAAAACCTCCATTTTGCATGATTAGCATTAGCTAACCGTTTTTGTTATTAAAACGCACAGAATCTTATCTGCACGTTTGTTATCTGTTCTTTCGATTGGATGGGACAGGTTTGGCGCTGGGAGACAGACGATTGAAATCCTTGGTTTGGAACGTAATTACTTTACCAAGATAGTCTTGGATTGGAGTAAACCGTCTGACGGAATACAATTCAAGCTCTCCAAGGCCATAATACCGACTGCCGTTGAGCACCTTGGCAATTTCAGAGCACAACCTGTCTGTCCGCACACTTCCATCTGGCAACATCATCTTTGTCTTGTGAGTGAATACCCAAATATAGAGATTGGGGGTAAGGAATGTTTTGTTCACTGTGCTTTGGATATCAACGTCGCAGCAGATAAAGGTCTGCCCCTGCGTAACAACCTCGGGTACATACTCGAACGGATACAGCCGGGTGAGAAAGAGTTCCTCCGGGTCTGCAATAGGCTGCTCATCATCACTTAGCAGAGAAACTATCTGCTCACTTGCCAGCAAGTCATGGATGAGCTGCTTTTTGTAATCGAAAAACTCATAAAGTTGCATCGTTACAGCGCCTCCATTCGACACACTAACGCTGGCTCGTCGTCCAACGATTTGTCATCAACGGTGAACGTGAACACATTGTGTTCGTCCTTTTTAATATGCGGCTTATAGATAATCCCGCTCTTGCCAATGAGCTGCCCGAGATTGTGCGAACTCCCATCATTTAGCACAACGATAAGGTCTCCGTCGTTATTGGCAGTCACATCAATTACTTCGCAACTACTATCTGCATTCAAATAGAGTGGAATTATAAACTCGTTATTGTAGTTGATTCTGATGCGAATCATAGTTTCCCTCCTGCCCCACTTTTATCTTCCAGATTGAGAACACGCCCCACAATGCTTTTTGGAATCTTTGAATCAATACGCTTACTCTGCGTTACATGGTTATGGGTAATTGCATACGCAATTTTCTGGTCAATAGCGGTCAGGATTTGCTCGTACTGCTCCACGTCAATCACGCCGTCATAATAATCCCGACCCTCAAAAATGACAGTTCGATTTTCATGCCCCACTACCCTTGCGAAGACCGGCGTTCCATACACCAGATTCCAGCACTTATCATTGTCTGGGAGGTCAATGTTGGTGTAGGTCTTAATCACAGCCATACGCAGAAAGTAATCTTTGAACTCTGGATGATAAGCGCCAGTCTCAGCATCTACGACCCCGTTACACACGGTTTCTACGATGCCAGATACCTCTGCGGCATTGAGTCTACGCTTTACCGCGAACTCAAATCTGTTGTCCCCACCGCCAACGGATAGTGTGGCGGTCCTATTGACACTGTACTTCTCACAAAGTGCTTCCATATCAGAAGCACTGACTCTGTCAGTCCTATTCACCTGTGTTTCCTCCTGTTTCTTTTGTCATATCAGCATCGGCAGGCCCTGTCTCCTTCTCGGCTTTAATGCGCTCCAGCTCCAGCGCAACATCGGTAGTATACGGACTCTGCTCAATGATGGTACGCTTGGAAATAGCGTCCATTTCCTGCTGCATCTTCAGGTCTTTCATCAGACTATTGGTGTCCACTGGACGTGTCACATTGAAGTTGATGTTGAGACTGTCAAACGCCTCATCCGTGTACTTCTTGTGGATGACACGAAGCTCCTGGAGCTTTCTGAAATACTCGAACCGCTGGAACATACCGTCTGTCAGAGACTGGATGGTCTTTTGCGCCTTATTGTCGGTTTGGCTGAACAGATACTTCAACGAGACTTCAGACACGTTGGAGATATTGGACTGCCCGTACATAGATGCTGGAATGCAGGCCACCGCATAGAACTGCTGGATTAGGTGCTCTAACAGAAGTTTTGCACTGTTACTGTCCAGCTCACTCGCAGCCCATTTGAAGTCGCTCTCACTTTTATCTTCCAGATTGAGAACACGCCCCACAATGCTTTTTGGAATCTTTGAATCAATGCGCTTGCCCTGCACGACACCAACAGGATTCAGAGAGAGACGGACTACGGCATCGTCCAACTGAGACATGATTTCCTCGATGCTGTCCATAATAGGAATGAGGTCGGCCACCAATCCGTTCCCGAAGACATCCGTTTTATCCAAGCTGACGTAGTGAATAGGCAAGCCTGTGAGATTTGGCCTGGTTTCAACGAGGTTGCGGTTTAAGTATGTTTCGACCCTATCAGGATAGTAAACGATGTAATGGTCGTCTCCTCCCAAATCCAAGTCCTTCCAATGTTCTACAAAACTTGTGTAGTTGTAGTTGTCATCGTAGACCGGGAATGCGCTCTCATTTGGAATTACATGAGAGCGGATAGTGTCCCCATCCAAGAACACATACTCAAAGGCATTTCCATACTTATAAAGGTCGGAGGCCAGCTCATAATCGACCTTTGGATAGCGCCCTTTCTTGTAAATCTGGTTGAAATCAGCCACGATTTCAGGTTCACCAGAGATGGAAACCTGTCGCCCCACGACATAGGACGTGTGTCCTTCAACTACAGACTTGATTGTTTGGAAAACCATTTTGCTGGTGGTGAACGTTCCATCCTTGAACTCTGTATCAGGGCGCATTAAGATATCGTGCTTCCTGAGTAGGTATTCACGAATCCGAAATACATCTCGAATCCGTTGGTCTTGCTCTGGCCTATGGATTTCGTCCATAAACCAGAACTTGTTTTCATGCTTATTTTCACGTTTGAAAAAACTCATATGTCCTCCGTTCTGCGCTGATTATCTGTAGTCGATATAATCAGGGCTTTCCTTTGCGCCGAATAGTGCCATCGCCATGGCCATGACGGTGTCATCGTGATAACCGCTACTTGCTTTGGCGGAACCGTCTTTGTAGACGAACATCTTCATCTCCTGCAACAGTGTCTCCGAGTTTATACGGAGTTTGTCTCTTGTGTGTAGCTCTACAAAATCGTCAATAATACGTTGCTTGCTCTGCTTTGTTGTCTCAAAGCCAGGCTTACGCTTGACGCTTCCTCTCGCATCCCAGCCTTTATACTTGTGCATCAACGGATACTGTGCATCGTTATAAAGACGGTCACAAACCGTCTGTCCAGCAGATGCCTTCTCTACGACCAAGTATGCCGTGTTGAACCAGTATCCAAGTTCTCTGACAATATCAACAAAATCAAACGGCTTGATTTTGTTGCTCCGAAACTCAGCAACTTGGAATCCGTCACAGTCAACAACCTCGACAACTGAATAGTCGGAACTGCCACCAAGACCCTCCGCACTGTCAACTCCGATAAAATATTTGATATTATCCGCTGGTTCTTCCCAAAGAGAAAAGCCCCGGTTGTACCAAGGCTTTAAGACAGCGGGTAATGTACTTGGCATCGGGACAGTCTTTTCATAAAGATTCTCAATTCTTTCCTGAACCTTCTGATTATCAAAGACGTTGTCTCCAGTGGTGATGAATGCTTCGTGTGGCGTAGACGGAAATTCTTGCGCAAACTGGGTTTCAGAGCTGTTGGAGATTTTCAGCCTTCGCCACACGATTTGCTCAATAGTGGCCCCTCTATGATACAGGGCAAGCTCAGCATCATCCAGTTCATCAGTAGTAGGCAGCTCCCCATTCAAAGCGATATATCGTTCTGCGAATTGCTTGTATTCATCCGCAAACATGAGTTTGTCATCAACCCATCCGAAGAAGAAAGGCTTGTACATACTTTCACCCTGTGCTGCCTTTGAGTACATCTCTGAAAAGAAGTTAAAGCCATTCGCGGTACTCTCTACAATAATCTGCCCGTTCGGCGTCAGGCATTGCTCAATGGCCAGAATCTGTTTGTCGATATTTTCATTGCAGAACGCCGCTTCCGACACATGGACAAAGCGCAGTGTGCTGCCACGGACAGACTCTTTTGTGCCGCAGGAGATAACCGTAATACGACTTCCATTCTCCAGCTTCAGTTCTTTTCTGTTATTGTTGATAAGCCTTGGCCGAATTGCTTTTGGAATGCTACCATAGAGCTGTTTGAGCTTCGTGAAGATACCATCCGCACCATCCAGACTGTGAGCCATCAGCAGACACGACGTATTGGGGAAACGAATCGCAAGCCAGATAGAATAGGCACAACTCAACACACTGATTCCCAACTGTCTGGACTTCAAGACTACGTTGAATTTGTCCATCTCAGTGAGCAGCCGCATCTGTTGCGGGTTTGGAACGAAATTGACAAGCCGCCCTCGCTTATCAACGATTTTGATGAAATTCTGGATGAAAAGAACGGGGTCATCGAGGACTCTCCGTAGTTTTTCCGCGTCTGTCAATTCGCACCTCACCTCCCCTCTATCATTCTGCGTCATCCAGTTTTACTTCTTTTAGAACGGCGCGAAGCTCATCCTCGCCATCGTCCTCAAAGAATTTCTCACTGAACTTCGAGAACGCCTGAAATGCTTGCACATCTTCTTTGGCCTTGTCAAAATAAATCTCATAAAGCTCAACGAGCTTTTGAGCGTGCATCCGTTTCAGCAGATACTTCACTGCCGTCTGCACAGATTCCTCCGCAAGCCATCGCTCGCACTGTGCCTCGTCCATGCCCTTTGTAAAGCCTTTGTATTCTGCGGTCAGCTCCTCGAAGGTATCAACCTTCTTGGGGAGAATATGCGGCGCATACTTCCAGACGATGTAGTATACCTTGACTTGTGTTGGCAGCATTTCATGGAGTTTTTGCATCAGAGATTGTTCGGATTTCTTTGCCATACCAGTCCACCCCCTTACTTGGATGCAAGGGTCTTCCGCCCTTTAGGAGCAGACTTTGTGCCATCGCCGCCAGCACTGTCCTTGACGGCATTCTTGTTTTCATCCAGCGAAGAACGACTAAACGTCCCATTCAGTTTTGCTGCATAGGCGGCATTGATGGCGTTCGCAATCTTCCGGTGGTTGTCCTCGGTAAGCGGGCGCTCACCGTTGAGAATCTGAGAGATATGCCCTGCGGTCAGGTCGCAGTAAGCCTCGATATCCCGAAGAGATAAGCCTCGCAAAGAGGCGTAGTTTTTCAGTTCGTTTGTACTGAGCATTGAATCACCTCGTGTATAAAAATTAAGCAAAAATATACGGGCGGGGATATTTCACCCCGCCCGCCCCGGAATATCCGGGAGGGTCAAAAGGAGTTATCTGGCAAATTAAGCGACAGTCTTGCGGAGCACGACAGCGCCATCAGTGTCCAGCAGCTTGACAGCGTAGAGGCTGGAAGCGATGATGTCGGTAGCAAGCAGCTTGGACTCGCGCTCCTCCTCAATGTTGATGTTGCGCTGGAAAACATAGCCCAGAGCCTCACGCTTGACGATGTAGGTCTTGCTCTCCTTGGCGGTTTCGTCATAGGTGCCGTTATTGCACATAATGACAGGGATGCCGATGAAGTAACCCACAACACCGTCTACGATGAGGCCATTAGCCTGCTCAGCCTTGTTGAAGGTCTTCTCCACGCTGGTGAAAGCATCCATCTTCAGGAAGGAGGGCAGGAGGCGGCTGTTGATGATGATACCCGCAAAGCTGGCGGTATCAACATCGTCGCCGAAGCAGCCAAGACCAGCCATCAACTCAGTGTCGGTGATAGCATCGGCAGCAGCAGTGACCTGTTTATAGACAGCATCGGCATCCATAGCGGCCACCAGGTCGGCGTCAATCTTCTTGGACATAGCATCAGCGACCTGAATCACCATGCTGTCCATCACGCGGCCCTTAATCTGAGCAGCCTCCACATCGTAGACGCGGGCGGAGCCAGCGACCTGCTTGATGGGAGCGCTCATATCGGTCATGTCAACCGCAGCGGGAGTCACGGGAGTACCCTTGGTCACCTCGGCAGCGGTCACGACACGCTTCAGCTTGGGGAAATGCACGGTATCACCGTACTGCATCGCCTCAGAAACAATAGGGGTAGCGTCGAAAGCTACCCGGCCAATGCGCAGCGCAGCGTCCAGCTTGGCGTTCACGGCATCAGCAAAAACCTCGGGAATAATCAGTGCCATATTATTTCACGTTCCTTTCATGTTAGTGTTTGAGCCGCTTCCACGTTTCGCGGTCACGGTTGTAGAGCTCGGCCTTCTGGTCATAGCTCATCTTATCGAACTCAGCCTGTGTAATAGGCTGGTTGGTCTGGTGTCCAGTAGGCTTATACCCACTTGCGGCCAGACGTGCGGCAACCACTTTCTCAATAGCGGCGCTGAAAGCGTCAGCGTCCACATCGGTCTTGAGGTAGTCTGCAATATCTGCGTCAAGGCTGTGCGCCTGGAGGGCAGTCTTCAGGTTGAGCGTCTTGGCCTTCGCGTCGGCCTCCTGCTCCTTGCGCTCCAGTTCCGCGAGACGCTGTTCGATGGCGAGCTCCGCCTCCGTCTTCTGGACAGGGGTCAGTTCTGCGACCTTCTTCTCCAGCGCCTTGATGTCCTTGGAATACTTGGTGCGCACACGGTCTTCTGCGGCCTGAATAGCCTTGTCGTAGTCCGCCTTGGACATAGTTACAGTCCCTTCGGCGGAATTGTTTTCGGTGCCGGTGGCAGTCCCGGTCTGAGTTTCCTTCTCAGTCCCCTCAGCGGCAGTGCCAGTAGCAGTGTTGTTGGTATTGTTGTTATCCATGACGATTCCTTTCCAGTTCGCCGCTAACAGCCCTCGTAAGTTCTGTCCGCAGCGCCCTTATGTCGTGTAGTTTTAAGGAGGCTCCCGTTTATCGACCGGGAGCACGTCGGGTACAATATTCTCCTCCAAGGAATTGAGAAGAGTTAAGTACCATAGCTGATATGAAATATACAGATTTGCTGCTCACCCTATCAGAGAAGAGGTAAAAAAGGACAGGGCGCACAACTATATCAACAGGCGCTGATGAACACCTGAAGATATCGGGAAATTAGAAAGAGCGGGAGGAGCTGTTGCTCCTGCCCGCTCGCACGATAGCAGGACGTAAGCGGACGCCCACCTATCTACGAATGTTTGTGACCTTACGCATTACTCTGGATGATGTCCAGAATCTCACGCAGTCGCTGGTCAGAAAAAGTAGACTTTCCCGCAAGCCACTGGGAGAGCGTTGTAGGGGAGACGCCCAACCTGGATGCGAGCCACTTCTTTTTTCTGCCAGTGTCCGTAAGATACGTCTTCACCTGGCTTTGGATGGATACAGATGGCTCCAACTGTGCAGCCTCCCTTCATATCAAGATGTTTGGGAAGGAGTTACCTTCCTTCCATAATATACGTTGTGACAACGCCCTCCGAGGCATATGAGAAAAGTGCGGTAGTTATGGGGTTTTCTAAGCTGTAATTTTTGCGCATAAATCAGCTTTTTCAGCGTGGTTGTTTATGGCCTCAGCACAGGCGCTGCAATACTTCTGCCGTCTGCCCGTTTTGAGCGCAGGCTTACCGCAATGCGCACAGGTAATAAGGCCGCTGTAGCCCTTGTGATGGTCATAATAAAGGACGAGGGAGTCCTCGTCCGGTTTGTCAATTATGAAGGCTACCTCTCCATCGCTGCGCACGATGGGCACAGTGAGCATGGCGGAGGAAGAAGGTTTTCTCGCTTTGTGAGATGTGTTGATACGCACAGAATACTGGACAATCCCTGCCTGACACAAACGATTGACACGGTTTGTAGGCCCGCAGCCACCAACCCTCCGTTTTTCCAGTCTGCCGAGAACCTTCTTGGCGGCGGAATCGTAGCTGTATTTCCACGCCAGCCGATACAACTCCGCATTACACTCGTAGATGTGCTTGTATGGCTTCATTTTGGCTACGCACAGATACACGAAAGCAAGCCGTTCTGTATCATCATGGCCGAGTGCGGTAATTTTCTCCAACTCTTCTTTGTAGATGGTGATGGATGGCGGGCTGTCACTTGTGCCATCAGGAGTTCCGCCGCATTGTACAGACAGCATAATCTCTTGGATGCTTGCGTTGATATATTCTTCTGGCATTCCCTTGAAGTAGTCGGAGGATGTGGAGCGCAGCCGCTCCTCAATCTGTTTTGCCGTGTAGGTCGTCTTGTTGATGAGATACCACGCTGCCGTCCGAAGCTCACTTCTGGCGTGGGCGCTTGTTGCGCTGATACCACTTTTGAGAATCCTCTTTGCCTCTGCCGTTCTGTCAAAACAAATCGTCTTGCTCATGCAGTCGCCTCCTCACGATAAGATTTACTTGGGATAACCAACAGAATCAATTCATCCAATACTGCCCATACAGTGGACTCGGCGTAATGCCTGTGTCGGACAAGTTCAACCAGGTAGTTATAGGCCGATTGGATGTCGCCGCCAACAAGCTCCATGATTTGGCCTCGAACGTAGTCATACAATACGTCAAACCGCTCTTTTGTGTCCTTGGCAATCTTCTTGCCGCCGTTCGTGTTGGTTGTGTTGTTGGTTCTGGTGATGAACCGTTTTTGCCGCTGGAGCAGGTCTATCAGCTCCGCCATGTGCTCCAACACAGCGGAATCAAATTCCTGCGGCGTGGCAAAGTCCAGAAGCATATTTCTGGAATCCTTGCACCGCTTCAGTTGCTTTTGCAGATGCTCGAACCGCTTGCAAATCTTGTTCATGATACATGGGCTGTCGATTGCCGGGAGATACCTGTGATACTTGTCCAGCATATATCTGGCGTCATCATCAAGGCTTTCATGCGGAGTGCCGAGCAATTCCGCCAGCCTGGGGCCGCCATTATATTTGCTCACATCATCAAAGGATTTATCATATCGCGCCAAATCTGTGTTCATAGCATCATAGATATACCGCATGAACAGAGGCTTGTTGTCTGGAATCAACGCATTGTGCTTCCGAATCCGCTCCTGTTCCTCCGGCGAACAGGCAGGAGCCTTTACCATCTTTCCATCAGCGCCTATGAATTGCTCGTATGGCATCTGCTCTCTATTCCACGCAGATGGCTTCTGCGGAGGGATGCCGGTCTTGATTTTGTCGATTTCGACGCCGACCAGTTCGCTCACAATCTTTATCCGCCGTGAAAGTTCGGCATACTCGGGAGAATCCTTCGAGAATTTATCTCTCAAAGCGTACAAACAGGTTGCCTGATTAGACAAGCTGCCAACGGCAGAGTTCAGCCCACGGATATCCGCCTCAATCATGCTTTCAAACGTGATTGCGCCCTTGAGCTGTTTCCCAGCGCTCGGGTACAAGATGGGCACCGGGTTTCTCTGCGCTCCCTTGATGAGAACCGGGTCGTTGGAGCTGAAACAGCGGTCTCCATCGAAGTCGCAGTTTTGCAGAGCCAACGTGTTCACGTCGTGGATGGAGAGAATCAGTCCGCTCTTGATATGGGAGTACCACTTGTCCATCTCCGACGTTCTGGCAAGGCCGCAGACGGTCACCTCGGAGGAGTCAATCAGCGGAGAACGCATCAGCACCACTTTGTCAGGAGCAGGCCGAACCCGGTTCCAGTAGGCAGAGTAAATCTCGTGGGCCGGAATCAGGCCGGATACGGCGATATCGTGGTCGCCGTCCACCGCATGACTTCTGATGATGTGCTGGATTTGGGCAACCGGGTCGCTCACAATGAAGCTGTATCCGCCCCGACAGAGCAGCTTCCCTATCTTGGCCCCATTGAATTTGGACTCCACCTCACGATGGATAAGCGTCTGGATGTAAGAATCTCGGAGCAGGTCATAGTTGTGTGCGATAGCCCTCTGCAGAAGGCTTGCGGCAGGCTTAGCGGCCTCTGTAGCATCGCCGCAGTCATTACCTATGCTGTCATCCACACCGCCTGAGAAGCCCACCAGAGTACGATATACGGTCTCTGTGTGACCGCTGCACAGTTTGGTCAGCAAATCCTCCGTGTGGCTGCACAGCCGGTCAATGTCTGCGTCATCCAAGTCCAGCGCCTGTAAGTATTGGTAGTTCAGTGTTCGATAGTCGTCATCGTGCTCCTTGTTTGCAATGACAACGCCCCACCGCAGGCCGTACTTCCGCATGGATTCTTGATGGTACTGCCGTCCGCCGTGCTTGCCATAGACCTTCCACATCTTGAACTGGGAAATAGAGAGCAGCACATCAATGTCCTCCACAGCATAGCTCTGACCATACACATCCTTGATGGTGGTAACGCCACGCTCCCGGCAGTACGCTTTGAAGTCAAACGCCACCACAAGACCTTTGCACCACGGTGCCCGCAGGATATACTCGCTGGGCACGTATCCGCTGTTCTCCCTCAGATATCCAAGCTCCATGGCTACCTGTCGCATCCACTCCGGGTCAGCCAAGCCTTGCCCGTCAAAGCTGTTGAGTGGGTCGAAGTTCATCTCTGGTTCATCGTAATAGTGCTGTGTGATGGTTTTCTCAACCCGCTTGTTTCTCCGCCCGGTGGTACACTCCGTTGTGATATAGTCGATTGGAAGGTGGGGCTTGATTTCTTCGTAATCGCTGACCACGCAGACACGGGGAGGCGACTTTAGGAAGTGCATCCCTGACTCCGACAATCCAACATAGGCGTTAAACTTGGAAACGCTGAAACTGTCCCCAAGCTCCTCTGGGGAAATGCCGCAGTATAGCGCATCCGTTATGTATCGGTGCATGACATCCCATACGAACGTAATCGTGTTCTGCCGGAGCTGCCCGCTCCCGGCGCAAAGCCGCACATAGTGCCGCCCGTTGAGGTCAAAACCTTGATGCGCAAGCTCACTGTACGCTTCCGCAGCTTTTTTGGCGTTCTTGCCATTGGCGGTCGGAACCACGATGTTCACGATTGCGTCTTTGACGGTGAGCCCATCCAATCCGTTCTCGTTGTAGTAGTCGTAAATCTTTCCTGTAAGCTGGCTACTTGAAATTGGCACCAGCTCGCCGCTCATAATCGCTTGTTCATCAGTGTAGCCGTCAATGCTATTTCCATGTTCCATGATTTTTTCCATCGGCAGCTTATAAATACAAACCTGCTCTTCAGCCATAACTCCTCCTAATTATAACATAGGGGCTATCGACGCATTGCCGATAGCCCCTCTTGCGATTATCAGAGGAAACTGATAATCTTTACTGTCTTTTCGGTTTGATAGTTTCCACTGGAATCTGTTAGATTCAACTTGAATCTGAGTCCCAGTAGAGAACTACTGCTCGGAACTTTCACCGAGATGGTATTACCAGACTGGTCTGTAATGGTGACCTTCCCTTTTAACTCACTCGGCAAATCCAAAGACCAAACCGGAACAATCGTTGTGTCCTCGGTAGCGCCATCGGTTTGATAGAACTTTGCCGTATATGTTTTGGTTCCTCCAAGGTAAATTGTATCTGAGCCGTTGATTTCGCAAACATATACAGGCTCTGGCGCAGCGAGCACCTCAATCTGCACCGTGTCCGTGATATCGTGCTCTTTCCAATAACACATAATTGCGCACGTTCCTACACCCGTACAGGTGGCGACCCCATCCTCAGTAATAGAGACCACCGTAGGGTCAGAACTCGACCACAATAGCGTTGGATTTACGATTGGATTGTCGTCAAGAGTGGCAACTGCGGTCAACTCTGCAACATCTTCAAACATATAGGTATCCTCAGCATCAATCTTCAAACTATATTTCATTGGATTGCTTGGGCCTTGGATTACAGATGCTTCGATGCGGCAAATACCAGTTTTGAAATTGACGCTTACAATCGTGTACCAATTCCCCATTTCGTAGAACTCCTGATTGACCTTCAATAGCCTTGATATTTTGTTATCTCCAGTCATAAGCTCAACATTGCCCGCAATAACGCTCATCATGTCAGATTTATCAGGAATTACGCCCGTTGCATCGTATGCAAATACTGGGATACTGATTTCTTGCATAGATTCTTTGTCATATGTTGTCAGCGTTATGTCCGAATTGATTCCATCACTCCGGTGATAGATACGGTTTTCGACGCTCTCCTCATTCAAGATGAGATATCGCTTGTCATAGTGGGTGATTATTGCACCCGGATGCAATCCGTTTCCAACTTCGTAGTATATTGAAATATTATCGTTGGTCTGGTTTGTGTCCTTATTGCGGCGGAAGAAGCATCTGTACTCTTCGCCAGTCCAATAATCTTTGACAGTCGTTCCTTCACGAGCGAGGTAGGTGTAAAACTGAGACCGCACAACGCTATACAAATTGTGGTCAGTTCTGTATTGGTTTGGATGGCTTTCCCTATAATAAACAGTGTTGCTGGTTTTAGTATTCTCCATCTCTAATCACCTTTAATCCTTGAAGATGAACGAGAAGTCAGAATCACGACCTCCGAGAACTGGCTCATCAGGAATAGAGTCAATGCGTTGCTGTAGTCTTTGGATACGACGTTCCAAATACTGATATGCCTGGGAGGTCGTCCCGAACTCCGCCTCCACTGAGCGGAACAAGTCTATGTCCCCCAGCATGGCCTCAAAAACGGCCAATACGGTACAAAGCAACTGACGATAATGGACGTTTTTATCGTACACATCGCAGTAATTTAACCCGTTCTCATTCAAAAGAACTTTCAGTTCATCTTCTGACAGATATTGCTGATGGGCAAGCTCAATCATCAACCTGTCATAAACGCTGACATTGAGCCGCAGGTTGGGGTCTGGCTCGGCACTGTAATACGTTTTCTCTTTCTCATCAACTGGCTTTGGATAGTAAATAGTTTTCATTTTCGATTCATCCTTTCTACAATAGAGATATTGCATATGTCCCTGATAATGCCCACGTCAAGGTGCCATCGGCCACATTCTAAATCAAAGTCTCTGGATTATGATGAGTACCCTGAAAATCCATGGCAACGAACTCTCGCTCAAGATATCGCTTCCACTTGGCATTGGCAGCACTTTTCCTTGCCCACGCTCTCTGCATTTTTGGGTGGCATTTAGAGCAGTATTTTATGCCACTGGAACGTGGTTTGAAGTCCTTGCCGCATAGTGCGCATTATTTTACTTTGTAGTTCCGCATTCCCGACCTTGTTTGGCCTCCTCCAACCGCGCTCGATACCGTCTTGCCCGCTCTGCGGCCTGCGCCCGGTACGCTTTTGCCGCACATACGGAGCAATACTTTGACCTGCTGGAATTGGGGATGAATTCCGCACCACACTCCACGCATTTCTTTGCTTTGTATTCTGTCATTTTCAAAACTTCCTTTCAAAATGTTATTTATGTAGCATAACTACACCGTATCACGTCACAGAGAAACGCCTGTCACGCAACGGTTTTTAATGGGTTATTTTTTTCAACAGGCGATGTCGGAGGTCGTGCCACCTTCCTCTTCTCCTATTGCACCCTGCTAAATGCGGCCATTGACCTTTAACCAAAGGAACTGCTTCCAGTGTTCCTCAAATTTCGATGTGATAGTTCCTCGCCGCATCCCGTACTCATTCTCGATGTCCAGATAGCGAATGCCTTGTTTGAGCTTGGCATTGATTTCTCGTGCTTCTGCATCGGATAAATCCCGGATGCGACGCCATGGGAGTCCATCGCCAGAAACGAAGGTCTTCTTCGCTGGTGAGCCCGCAATCTCAGCTACGCCCACTCCATCTTTTTCTTCTGGACTAATGGTAGGTTCATTATGAGCCTTCAATACGTTATCTTTTATTATCTTTTCTTTATCTTTTATTGGCTCACTATGAGCCTTCCATTCGCCGTTTTTGAGCCTTCCATCGCCATCATCTGAGCCTTCCATTCCAATGGATGGTTCATTATGAGCCTTCCATTCTGTTATGGTAGGTTCGCATTGAGCCTTCCATTGATGGTTGATGTTCAACCTCCTCTGACGATTGCCTCTGCCGTTATCCTTGATGAACGTGGTGCGTCTTGTGATAACACCCATATCTTCAAGTTTCTTGATGCTGCGTTTGACCGCATTGATATCCTCGCCGAACATCTCGCAGAATTGCTGGTTGGTAAAGTGACACTCACAGCCATTCCTCTGGAGCTCCTCAATATGCGCCACAATCAGCAAGTCAAGGCTCCTGAGTCCAGTTCCGAAGTATCTCTTGTCTACTGCTAAAAATTTGTTCTCCATCTCCCATATCTCCTTTTGCTTTACAGATGCGCAGGTTTGTGCGCATAGAAATCCTCGACAGCAGCCCGTATCTCTTGGCTATCCTTGTAGAGCCACACACGCTTGCTGCAGTCGAATTTGTCTGGTCGGTTAGCAAAAGGCACAAAGCCATGCTCGGTCAGGAAGTAGTACAGAAAAAGTTTTCTGCATACATAGACATCAGTTTCCTTTCGCATAGTTCATCCCTCCTTAGATTTTTTTGCAGAGTCTGTGGCCAAGGGTACTGCTTGTGTATTATCCCCACCACACCAGCACCAGCGCACACCACCCTAAAACGCCTGTCACGCAACGGCTTTTAGGTGGTAGTTTTTCAAAACAGCCGATGTGCTGATGCGAGTCAGCCTGCAAGCGGGCGGATAAGGTCGTGACCTCGCTTGCCTCTGCGCCAGCGGTCATAGATTTCATACTTTGGGAGATTGGCGTACTCAGCCCACTGCGACAGTGTCTTGGTTTTGCCGTTAATCTCGCAGAACACATTGGTTCTTTTGTTGTTCTGCTGTTCCTTCATAGAAACCCATCGGCAATTCTCCGGGCAGTAGTTTCCGTCAACATCTACCCTGTCAATGGACAAGGTCTCCTGATAGCCATGGGACATAGCCCACTCTTGGAACACACTAAAATCATGTGCCCACTCTTCGCAGACTTGGATTCCACGACCTCCATAATCCTTGTAACCTTCGGCGTTTGGATTATTACACCTGCCCTTCATGTTCGTCCAGATACCATATAAGCGTGTGCCAGAAGCGCCGTGCTTTGACATCAGTTCTCTCCGTAAACAGCCACAACTTTTGGATGTTCCGTCTCGCAGCCTTCTGCCGTTCACAACACGGACAGTTCCGCAGTCGCAACGACATTTCCACCAAGCTCCGGTGCGGGTGTTGCCTACATACTCAATCACTGTCCATCTACCCAGATGCTGTCCGGTTAAATCAATTCGTTTACTCATAGTTCATCTCTCCTCGAAATTTTGAGTAGAGTCCGCATTCCAGACTCTGCTTTTGTATTATCCCTTCCGTAAAGACACCCCATCACGTCACCCAATTAGCCTTGTCACGCAACGGCTTTAAGGGTGCTATTTTTTTCAACAGGCAATGTGGTGGCTGTAGCCGAATGCTTGTTTGGTCGATATAACCCATAATATCAGTGATTTCTTTCTATACATAAAAGCATCTCATCACGCAATAGAATTACCCCTGTGTCACAAAGGCTTTGCGTGGGTCATTTTTTCCAACAGGCGCAGTAGGATGCGCGTTCAGAGCGGCAATACAGGCTTGCTCCGCTCTAAATCTGAGCATAAAAATAGCGCCCTGCCAGTTGGCAAGACGCTTGCTTTAATAGCTGTTGGAATGAATCGTTCTTGGAATTCTGCCTACACAACTCCAGTCCCCTTCGGAGCACCCCGCCCCAAGGGATGAACTCTGTCATCAACAGGCCGCCACAGGAGGCCGTAGGAAGCCCGTAGAGGCCCCTCTCGCTTCAGCAGTATAGATGTCAAGAACTGCTCCAAACGCACTCTGTGGCCGTCGTAGCGCCGCAGGGAAGGCAAAGCAAAATACGGTCTCAGCATTAGCCGGATTTGCGATTGAGACTGTAAAAAATCCAGGACAGTCGGGCTCAAGTCGCTGTCCAGGGCGCAATGGCTCATTGCATACCATGACGCTCCTTAGTTTTGCTTGCAACTGTCTTTTCTGTCCTTCTATTATTTATAAGGCAAGAGCCTCCAATCCCTTGCGCCACAACGGTTTTTGGAACGCTCAGGACACACGGTATGTCCCAAACGGGTTTCTGGTGTCCAAGCCGCGAGTGTCCTCATGGTATGCCCAGCACTACAAAGATTGTTAAGAAATAAACGGACACTCTGCGGCGGCGCGTCTGGTTATACTGTCGTTTAGAAGAGAGTGATTTAATCTGATGTGAGTTGCTTTTACTTGATATGAAAAGGCCCTTTCTTCTTTTATAACCTTTATGCCCAAAAGCCTTGCGGTGCAAGGGTTTGCGGGAATGCTCAGGACAACCTCACTGTCCTAAAGTGTTGTGACGCCCCCTTTCGGGGGCTTGATTACTTTGATTCAAAGATGAGGACGAAAGCCGGGGCTATGACGCTCAGAAAAATAGGCTTATTGAGTTGACGAGGGCCTTTGCAAAAGTGTATAGTAATATAGCAAATAATGTCAGGACTGCTCGATAACGCAAAATTTTTGAATTTGGGGTGCATCCATGAACAGAAAGTTTGGAATCATTGGAATCATACTATTTCTTGCACTGTGCTCAATGATATGCCTTTCTTCGTGCGGAGACAGTGGTGATATTTCAGCGGATAGTCCTCCAGCAGAAACTGGCGAGGATAAAATGCCGGAGGAAAGCGTTGGAGAGACAGATGCGCTGGTATCAGAGGAACTGCCAGTCAAACAGGGAACTGATTGGAGCGTCTATGAGCCGCTCTATGTTGGAGCCATCCCGGTGGGGTGCATCATGGTTCCTGATGCCACTCCTGAAAATGTTTCCGATTGCATTAAATCTGCTCTGCAGACCGACCAGAACTTCTACGCCAGCGATTATGGTTCAAAATACATCAAGTCCAAAATGGTGATTGATGACCTGCTGGACATATATGGGTGTACTGGCACAGCAATTTTCAATTTTGACTGGAGTGGTACGCTGTCTGATATCGTGTTCAAGTTTGATGATGGCGGAGCTTTCACTCCAGAACTGTTTAACACACTTCACGGCGATATTTGCGCGGCTCTTGATGTAAGCGAGTGTTGGGAGAAAGCATATGGGCTGCATAAAGATGCGCAAAATGGTGGGTATTATAGCTGCTCATGGCATGGCGACGATTTGGATTTTGAATGTTCTTTGAACTGCTACTTTAATGATAGCGGAAAACCCGATGGTGGGATGATAAAGTTTGAGCGTACCGTGAGATATACAAGCTCAAACAGTTCTGTCCAGACGTTATCGAAGCACGATAGTATCTCGAAAGACGGCTTAACAGTAGAAGGCACCTATCACGATGTCCACAACCCCTATGTAGACGGAACAATCACCAACAATTCGGATGAAACAGTCAAGTTCATCGAAGTGAAGGTCGCTCTTTACAATGATGGCAAAGTGACTGATACCGATTGGACATACGCTGTAGGAGCAGAGGGTTTGGAACCAAGAGAAAGTTCGCAGTGGAAGCTATACTGCTCAGATGCGGAGGCAATCAAGATTAGCTTTATGGAATAGCGCAAGACGCAAAAAGAGGCTGGCTCAAACGCCAACCTCTTTCTTTATTTATTCGTTCATTTGTAGATTGCTAATGTCGTAATACTCTGGATGCTCGTGGATGAGGTGTTTTGCGAAGACAAGACCATCCGCCGCATATAGGTCATCGGGGTCATCCAACTTTGCAGTTTCTTCGATATCTTGGGAAGTAATCTCGGCTTGGTCATGAAAATCTCCGAGGAGCCCAGACAGGAACTCTTCCCAACTGGTGGTCACACCTCGAACGTCGATGTAGACGGGCGCACCTTGGTATGTTGCTTGACAAAAGAAATGGCAGGAGGTTCCTTTACGAATCTCGAACGCATCATAGCCGAATTCTTTGTGCAAGGCGAGAGAAAACAGTTGACACGAACCTTGGAGGAAGATACTGGCATCTTCGTAAACATTGTGAAACTCTGATGAGTCATCTTCAAGGTCTACAAACTGAGGGTTTGAGATTTTGGACAGGCATTTGTCCATGTCGCGGTAGGTCTCGGCTACTCCGGTGTGATAGCCGGTATGAAAGTAGATGTGGTCAGTCATATGAGAGTCCTTCTTTTGGTGTGTCGTATGCTCTATGGGCATATTTTGTGTAGCGATAACCACTTTCTATTCTACAGTGGTTGTACATCTGCTTCCGTCCTACAACAGCTAATAATGGACGACCTTATCTTAATTGTAGACGGACAGGCTGTGGCAATGGGTGATGTTCGCAGTGGAGCGCGGCATAATTCAATATTTTTATTTAGCGGTATCTTCTGTTGAGCAAATTCCCGTAATCGTATCGCGCTCCATTTTCTCTTTGATAGCGGCACGGATAAAACCAGCCTTACTTAAATTGTGGGCAGAGCAGTAAGCATCAAGTTCCTCAGCTTCGGATTTTGGCATGGATAACTTGACCTGTTTATAGTTTTCCTTAATCCATTTGTCGTTGGATATCCGCTTTTTCTCAGACAATGCCATCTAAGATACACCTCCTTAATAATACGCATTATACACTGGTACTAATGCTTTGTCAAGGAAGTGTCTCAAAAAATGTTGGCAGAAAAAAATGGCACCGACTACCCCTGCTGGGGTCGAAAAGGGGGATTGACCCCGGCCCCGCCTGACCGCTCCGGCCCCGTCTACTTTCCCTTGCCCGAAAAGGGCAAGTTGACCCCCGGCCCCGGTTCCCCCGTTCCGGCTATGGCTGACAGGGTACACCCCCAGCGGATACGGACAGGAACGGCCCCGGCGTATTTGACAAAATAAACAAAAAGCTCATATAAGCATTGGTACTAATGCCATATTGACGGGGCATTGGTACTAATGCTATACTGTCAGCGTGGACACCACCGGGGCGAACACCACCGGGAACGGGCTGACCCCTACATGGGGCGAACACCACCAGCCCCGCCCCGGCCCCGCCACAACACCACCAGGGGCGCGGCTGACCCTACCAGGGTACACCACCAGCCCGCCCCGCCGCTCATTGGAAAGGGGGCCGCATATGACAGGCGTTGACCGTTTGACCGCTCTTGACGCTGAAACAATCGTTTTGCTATTGTCCGGGTACACCGTTCGGGAAATAGCTGACCATTTCAACGTCACGGAAAAGCGCATTGAAAAGCACCGGGAAAGAGTGCTGAACATTATCACGGGAAAGGAATAAGAAAGTATGAATTTACTGGAATTTACGGATTTTCAGGCCGCTAAACGCTGGAAAAGGTTCGTTTATCTGACCGAAAACCAGCCCGATTTTGAAAAGGGCTTGCACCCTTTCAGACTGTCAATCACGTTTGACAAAATGACCGTTTCCGCCGTCGTGGACGTGGGCGGCCTGTTTTTCCGGCGGGGCGAAAATTACGCCACAATTAGCGCAATCCGGCGGATTGATTGCAAGCCGTGTATTTTGGGCGATATTCTCGAAATTGTGTGCAAAAATGGCGAAAAGTACATATTTGTAGCACAAGAGTAAACCGGGCGGGGCCGCATGGCCCCGCTTTTTTTGCGTCTGGACAGGCAAGGCGGGGACAATCCAGCGGGGAAAGGGGACGGCCCCGCCGCTCCCAGGCTGACCCCCAGCACCAGGACGGCCCCCAGCGGC
>ERZ779622.390-NODE-390-length-26639-cov-5.991198_pt1 | contig 26639 bp, 21 predicted proteins | sample MGYA00514188_ERZ779622 | MGnify/ENA primary metagenome ERZ779622 (study PRJEB29562, sample SAMEA4376702) | mouse gut metagenome | isolation source: Cecum | study: EMG produced TPA metagenomics assembly of the A DSS colitis mouse model was used to assess the... | reverse complement strand
GCCTGATGTTTGAATCCCTCCCCAAAGTATTTGATTCGATGGGCAGGGTTGGAAATCTGGTCGGCTGTCTGTTTTTTGCCATGGTGCTGTTTGCGGCGCTGACAAGCGCCGTATCTGTGATGGAAGCAGTGGTTTCCAGTTTTATGGACAAGTTCCATATCTCACGTCTGAAAGCGGCTTTTTTGGAGACAGTCATTGCCTTAAGTGGAGGAATTCTGGTTTGCTTCGGCTACAATAAGCTGCATTTTGACGTTGTGCTGCCAAACGGTGCCCATGCCACAATTCTGGACATTATGGATTATATCAGCAACAACTGCCTGATGCCCTTGGTGGCGATTGGGACATGCATATTGATAGGGTGGATTGTCAAACCGAAGACAGTGATTGAAGAAATGGAAAAATCAGGCTGCAAATTTGGCAGAAAGAAGCTTTATGAGGTTATGATACGCTATATTGCGCCGGTGCTGCTGGTGATACTGTTGTTGAAGTCATTGGGAGTGCTGCAGGCCATTTAAAGGAGGAGGCGCTGTAATGGAAGAGATAAAAAGCTATCGCTATCTGCCGGTACCGGCAATGCGTATTCGTGAAAATGTATTTGTAAAAGAACAGGGTTTTTTAGATGAATTTGATGATATGGATTATACGGCGACGCATCTTGTGCTCTACTATAATACCATATCGGCTGCAACCTGCCGTTTTTATCCTTTTGAGGAAGAAGGGGCTTATATTCTGGGGCGGATTGCCGTCGTAAAGGAATTTCGGGGAAAAGGGCTTGGCATGCATCTGATACAGGAAGCGGAAAAGAGAATAAAAGAAGCCGGCGGAACGCGAGTGCTTTTAGCGGCGCAGACGCTTGCCTCCGGCTTCTATGAGAAACAGGGTTATACGGCGTTCGGCGATATTTTCTTTGATGAACACTGTCCGCATATCTGGATGCGAAAGCTGCTCGTTTAAGGGAACAGAAACAAAAATGTCTTCTTAAGCTTTGGCAGGGGACAGAAAGTCATATTGGGACATATATAACCGATAATATTCGCCTTTCTGTCTCATGAGTTCTTCATGATTTCCTTTTTCTAAAATAGCGCCTCTGTCCACGTACATAATGCAATCTGCACTCTTGATGGTGGAGAGCCTGTGGGCGATGATAAAGGAGGTGCGCCCCTCAAGCAGGCGGTTTAGGCCCTTCTGTAAAAGGAGCTCCGTCTCCGTGTCGATGCTGGAGGTCGCTTCGTCCAGAATCAGGATGCGGGGACTTGCGAGGAGCGCTCTGGCAAAGGAGATAAGCTGCCGCTGTCCGGCGGAAAGTCTGGTTCCCCTTTCGTTGACTTCCGTGTAGTACCCGTTTTCCATTTCCATAATGAAATCATGGGCGCAGACGGTTTTGGCAGCCGTGATGACTTCTTCGTCGGTGGCTTCCATGTTGCCGTAGCGAATATTGTCCATAATGGTGCCGGCAAAGATAAAGGAATCCTGCATCATAATACCCATCTGTGTACGCAGGGAGTGCAGTGTCACGCCTGCAATATCTGTTCCGTCTATAAGAATCCGTCCTGAATCCACATTGTAAAAACGGCTTATCAGATTGACAATCGTTGTCTTACCGGCGCCGGTAGGTCCTACGATGGCGAAGGTTTCGCCCTCTCTGGCGGTAAAATTGATGGAGTCCAGTATTTTATGTCCCTCCTCATAGCTGAAGGATACATTTTCAAACCGGACTTCTCCTTTAATGGGCGGCATAAGAGCGGCATTTGGCGCATCCTTTACCAGCACAGGCTCATCAATGGTCTCAAAGATACGTTCCAGATAGGAAATCGCAGTGAGCAGGGAGTTGTAAAAGCCGGCAAGGGTATTGATGGGCTGCCAGAACCGGCTGATGTAGGCGGTGAAGGCAATCAGTACGCCCGTCGTCAGGGTGGAGGAGGGTGCGAGGATCCAGCGTATGCCGAGGACATAGACAAAGGAAATCGTCAAAGTAGATATGATGTCTATGCTGGGCCACAAAACGAAGTTGAACTTGACCGCCCGCATCCACGCCGAGCGGTAATTGCCGCTTAAGCGGTTGAAGATGCCCGTATTTTCCTGCTCCCGCACAAAAGACTGGGTAACGCGGATGCCGTTTATGCTTTCGGCGATATAGGCGTTTAGGTTGGACTGCTTATTGCTCTGTATCTGCCAGGCGCGACGCTGCCTTCTTTTGATGAACACGATGACGGCAGCAAGCAAGGGAAGCCCGCAGAGGCAGATAAGGGTGAGCCTCACGTCCTCGATAAACATGAAAATCAGGATAAAAATAAGGTTGCACAGATCGGTAAAGGTGTTGACAATGCCGTTGCTCAGTAAATCACTGAGGCTGTTTACATAATTTACCACCCGCACCTGTATTTTTCCATGGGGTCTGTCGTCATAGTAGGAAAAGGGCAGCTTCTGCAGGTGGCAGAAAATATCGGCGCGTAAATCGTGGACGATATTCTGCCCAATGACGCTCATGTGTTTAATCTTGGTGCGAAGCGAAAATGCGGAGTACAGGGCAATCAAAAAAGTCAGTCCACAGTACAAAAATACGGAGTTCATATCCTTTTCGGGGATGGAAAAGTCCATGATGCGCTGAAAGAAAATCGGTATCAGCATAGTAAGCGCCGAAGCGGAGAGCATCAGGACAATTACAAGTGTCATCTGTTTTTTATAGGGTTTTATGTATCCGGCGAGACGCTTCAACTGACTGATATCAAAGCTGTCTTCTAATACTTCATCTACGTCATATCTGTTACGTGCCATGTCAGTTTTCTCCTTCCTTCAGACAAGCGCTTCTGCGGGAATTTCCCCGTACTGGCTGCGGAAAGCAGCGGCGTAATATCCGTCCTTTGCAAGCAGGGTTTCGTGGGTTCCCTGTTCAATAATCCGTCCCTTATCCATGACAAGAATCAAATCGGCATCTTTTATGGAAGAGATACGGTAGGCAATGACAAAAACCGTACAGTCCGCTCCGATGGTTTTGAGCTGTTTCTGGATATAGCTCTCCGTTTCCATATCCACAGCGGAGGTGGTATCGTCCAAAATCAAAATGGACGGCTTTTTTAAAAGCGCGCGCGCAAGGGAAATCCGCTGCTTTTGTCCGCCGGAAAGACCGACGCCCCGTTCCCCTACGATGGTATCATAGCCTTCCGGCATATTCTGGATAAAATGGTTGGCATCCGCCATAATAGCAGCTTTTTTGACCTCGTCAAAAGAGCAGTCAGGACGCCCGTAGGCGATATTGCCCTCTATGGTATCGGAAAAAAGGAAGACATCCTGCATTGCCATGCCGATGTTGTCCCGCAGATTGTAAAGGTCCATATCGCGCACATTTGTGCCGTCCACCAGCACCTGTCCCGAGGTGGTGTCGTAAAAGCGGCAGAGCAGGTTCATAATGGTGGATTTGCCGGAGCCGGTGGAGCCGATAATACCCACGGTTTGTCCGGGCGCCGCCTTAAAATTGATATCCATCACAATGTCCTCGTCATCGGCGCGGTAGGAAACATTTTGAAATACAATTTCACCCTTCAGCTTTTTGACAATGCCGCATTCCGGCGTCCGCACGTTCGGCTCCTCCGTATAGGTGGCGTAAATTTTTTCCACCGAAGTAATAAAGTTGCCGATATCATTGACGAGCCAGCCCGCCATGCGCAGGGGATTGTTCAGCATCCAGAGGTAGCCGTTTATGGTTACAAGCTGTCCTAAGGAAAGCTCGTCGGTGATTACCATGTAGCCGCCATAGAGCATCAGGATAATGTTCAGCGCATAGGCAAGTATTTCAAACAAGGGCACATACTTCATCCAGACACGGGAGGCGGCTATCTGGGAAGCGCGGAAGGCATCGTTCTCTTTGTTGAACTTGCCGATTTCATAGTCCTCCTTGGAGAAGGCGCGTACCACGCGGTTGCCGCTGACGTTTTCCTGCACAAAGGCATTTAAGGAAGAAAAGCAGTTTCGGTTCCTCTGGAAGGCAGGCTTTACCTCCTTGGACTGCATAAAGGTGGCAAGTGCCGTAAAGGGCAGCACGATTAACATGCACAGGGCAAGCTTTACATTCACGGTAAATATCATGGTAAGGGCAGTAAAAAACATCAGCACATTTTCGGCCACATTGTAGATAACGTAAGCGACAAAGTGCCTGATGGCGTCCATATCGCCTGTCTGACGGCTCATCAAGTCTCCGGTCCGCTTTTTGTTGTAAAAATGGAAGTCTTCCTGCAGAAGCTTGCGGTATACTTTGTCCCGCATGTCGTAGAGCAGTCCCTGGGATGCAGACTCAAAAATAAGCTGGTAGAGAAAACGCATACCGCTCTTGACAATGATAACGCCAAGCATACAGCCGATAAGCGGCAGCAGCAGTCCGTGGCGGCCGTTTTCTATTACTTCGTCCACAATAAGCCCTGAAATATGGGGATTTACAATATTAAGGGCAGTAATCAGGACGGTGAGAAAAAGCCCGCATATAATGTTTTTCCGGTATTTTTTGAGAAAAGATAAAAACCATTTTATCGCGGTCATAATAGCCTCCTAAAGTGTTCTTGTAATTCCTTATACTAACAGTTGTAACTTAAAATAAAATGTAGTATCTTGTAGCTTCCATGTATCTTTTTGCATAGCTATGGAAAAAGAGAGAAAACTGTGATATGCTGTAGGAGAAATGTAAGGAGGCGGGGAATGGCACGGTATATGCAGGATGTGGTATTATATAAACCCACAGATTTTGTGGTTTTTATGATGAATGATTTTCTTTATAAAAACAGCTTTACATTGTCTAAATGGAAAAAGGAGCCGGTATATCGGGCGGGAGATGCGGTGATTGAGGGGTATCAGTATCTGAAATGGTATTATGACGGCTGTACGCTGCATGTGGAGGCATGGATATCGGGAGGCGGCATCATAGGCGCGGCAAGGCGTTCTTTGGAGATGGAGACGGGACTTGAGTATGGCGCGCGTAAGGAGCCCTTTCTGCTGGAGCTGGAACAGCTTTTTGACCTTATGCGGCAGGAGATTGTGCCTCCTGCTATCGGGCAGCCCGTTCCTGTTTTGACCGTGGATAACAGCAAATATGCAAATAAAGCGTTTGCCATGGGGCTGTGCAGCGTTTTGTTCGGTTTTTTGCTTCCGTTTTTGGGACTGCCTTTATGCGTGACGGGGGCAGGCTGTGCGCGTCGGGGGAAAATAGCCGGCAGGACAGGGCTGGCGGCAGCGGCAAAAGTCCTTTGCTATGTCGGGCTGCTGCTTTCCGTTATGGGACTGCTGGGATATCTGATGATTGCCTCACGGTATGCGTATTATTAACTATTTACAAATGAAAAAGGGTATCTGGGACAGCTTGGTGGGAATGATGTAATGCAGTATGGAAGTGGGAGTAGATATGACGGAAAAAAATACGGACTTATTGATAGAAGAATTGAATCCTACGTTTCTCTTTACATGGAAGGGCAGGCGGACACAGGACGAGAAATCATACCATTCCCATGATTTTCTGGAAATTGCCTTTATTATGTCGGGAAGCGGCAAATACCGGATTGAAGGGAAATTTTATGATGTGCGGGAGGGGGATTTGCTGCTTATCAATCCCCACACGCTGCATCAGGGGCTGGCGGTGCATCCGGAAAATCCGGCCACGGAGTTTTTTGTGGCGGCTTCGGATATCCGGCTGAATGGTATGCCGCAAAATGCGCTGCCAATTCCCGAAGCGGGGCCGGTGCTTCATACGACGGGCGAATTCAGGCAGAAGCTTGCCCGAATCTGCGCGTCCATGGAGGCGGAAAACGCTGTCTGCTGGCAGGGCAGGTACTTTATGATGAAGGCGTACCTAATGCAGATGCTTCTTTTGATTGTCAGGCAGCAGACGGAGCCGGTTGAGATAAAGAGGGGGCGGGCGTTTGAATCCTTTGGCAGAAAATATGTGGTGGAGCAGGTTATTCAGTATTTTGAGGACCATTATGCGGAGAAAATTTCACTGGACGGCATTGCGGAAAACATGTATTTGAGCCCGTTTTATATTTCGCGTATTTTTAAAAGCGAAATCGGGGATACCCCGATTCATTATCTGATTAATATCAGGCTTGAACGCGCAAAAGAGCTTTTGGAGTCCGGTCTTGCGGAAAGCGTGCAGGAGGTGGCGGCGCAGGTAGGGTATGACGACGTTTATCATTTCAGTAAATTGTTTAAAAAGCGCTATGGATTTCCTCCCTCACAGGCCAGAAAAGGGAAGTGAGTTTGATAATTTTTTGACAGTATGTTTTTTTTGAGAAACTTCATAATAAATGTGAGAAAAATGTTTGCAACGACGGTATTTTTTGTTAAAATTTGATTACAAACTATAGAAACGCCGCGTTTGAAAACGGGGCGCAGGAAAGGCGGTTATCTAATTATGAGGTATTTTTTCAATGCGAAAATTGAAAAAAAGGAAAAGGGTTACATGATTCAGATTCCCTTTAATGTGTGGGAGGTCTGCAAACAGAGGGAAGTCATTCAGGCGGATATGGTGCTTGACAACAAAATTATTGACTGCGAGCTGATTCCGAAGGAGAAGGGCAATTATGAGATTCATGTGGAGGATGAGGACGCCATTCAGGTAGACTTGAGCCAATCTCATAAAATTCTGCTCCATGTGACGGGCAGTCTGATTAAGATGGATCAGAACAGCCCCTACAGCTTTGAAAATCCGATTCGTAAAATTGACGGAATCGATATCATTATCCAGCAGGCGGACGGTCTTTGCGGGCAGACCTGTGTGGCTATGTTAGCGGGCGTAACCATTGCGGATGTGATTCGCGTGATGGACTGCAGAGAATGGCAGGGCACCATGGGGCGTGTGATTTCGGCGCTCAACTATTACGGTATAGACCATAAGGATATCATCACATACACGGAAGGGGCGGACTGTGTGCTTCCCAAATGCTGTATTATGATGGAGAGAATGGGACGTTTCTGTCATTATCTGGTGGGCTACGACGGCAAATTTTATGATCCGAACCTTGGCGTTATGGAAGAGTACGATATGAGCAAGCTTTTGGGCTATCTGGAAATCATATGTTAGGGCTGGAGATTATCTGATGGGACTGGCAAATAAGAGTTTCGCAAGCATCTATTATAAATTGACTGTGAGAGGAGAAAGAGACAGTGGATAACAATAATATGAACAACGCGGGAGAAAATACCGCAAACAACTCCGGCTATGATGCCAATGCAGGCTATGTGCAGACGAGTTATGATGCCAATACGAATTACACACAGACTGGCTACGGCGCCAATGCAAATTATCCGCAGACTGGTTATGATGCCAATGCAAATTATCCACAGAACGGTTATAACGCAGGCGCCGGTTATGATGCCAATACAGGCTATGGCACAAACGTAACCTACAATACGGGTTACACTACATATGGGCAGCAGAGCGGGAATCAGCCGGTTATCAAAGAAGTGAGCAAGGTAAAGGGGCTTATCGGTGCGATTGGCGGTGCGCTGCTTGGCGGCGCCATCTGGATTGGAATCGGCTGTCTTGGCTTTGTTTCCGGCTGGATTGCGATTCTGATTTTCCTGTTGGCACAGGGCGGTTATAAACTGATGAACAAAGGGGAGATAGACCGGTTCGGAAGCATTATCAGCGTGATTCTGGGACTTGTGATTATTCTGCCGGCAACATGGTGTATCAGCGGCTTTCAGGTATTTAGTGCGCTGAATAAAAATGCACCGGGACATTTTTCTTACTTTGAGGTACTGGGTGATTTGCGTCTCTACATGGACAGGTATGATTTGTGGAGCTCGTTCTATTCTAATCTTGCCATGGGCTATCTGTTTACCGGCGTCGCCGCTATTTACGTAGGTATCGGCGCATTGAGCAGCAGAGGAAAAGAGAAGCGTGCGGCAAAAAAGGCGGCGAAGGAAGCCAAAAACGGAAAATGGCAATAAACAGAATATAAAATAAGTATTAAATCAGTGTTTACAGGGGAAAATGAGAAAAAAAGAGTAAACAGAAGAAAACGAGAGATATAGTGAGGCAAAAGGAAATATTTGCCTGTGAATACAGTTGCAAAGCCTTGCATATAAAATTAATATAAGTTCCAGAGATTAGCACTCGATTTCATTGAGTGCTAATAATTTGAAGATAACCACACATGAAGGAGGCAATTATTATGAAGTTAGTACCGTTAGGTGACAGAGTTGTATTAAAGCAGTTAGTAGCAGAAGAAACCACCAAATCAGGTATCGTTCTTCCGGGGCAGAATAAAGAAAAACCCCAGCAGGCAGAGGTCGTTGCAGTAGGACCCGGCGGCATGGTAGATGGCAAGGAAATTAAGATGGAAGTGAAGGCAGGGGATCAGGTTATTTACTCCAAGTATGCCGGAACAGATGTGAAGATTGAAGAAGAGGAATACATTATCGTAAAGCAGAGTGATATACTTGCAGTTATCCAGTAAGCTTTGCACCACTAAAAAATAAGAAATTCGGAGGCGTATGATTATGGCAAAGGAAATTAAATACGGGGCAGAAGCCCGCGCAGCATTAGGAAGAGGTGTTGACCAGCTTGCAAACACCGTAAGAGTGACATTGGGACCGAAGGGAAGAAACGTGGTTTTGGATAAATCTTTCGGCGCACCCCTGATTGCAAACGACGGTGTTACCATTGCAAAAGAAATTGAGTTAGAGGATGCTTTTGAAAACATGGGCGCGCAGCTTGTAAAAGAAGTTGCAACCAAGACCAATGACGTTGCCGGAGACGGAACAACTACCGCTACCGTACTGGCACAGGCAATGATTAACGCAGGTATGAAGAATCTGGAAGCCGGAGCAAATCCCATTATTTTAAGAAAGGGCATGAAGAAAGCAACCGACTGCGCAGTAGAGGCGATTGCAAAGATGAGTTCCAAGGTAAACGGCAAGGAGCATATCGCACGTGTTGCGGCTATCTCTGCAGGTGATGATGAAGTAGGTCAGCTTGTGGCAGATGCAATGGAAAAGGTATCCAACGACGGCGTTATCACCATCGAGGAAAGCAAGACCATGCAGACTGAGCTTGATTTGGTGGAAGGTATGCAGTTTGACAGAGGATATATTTCTGCATATATGGCAACGGATATGGATAAGATGGAGGCAGTTCTTGACAATCCGTATATCCTGATTACGGACAAGAAGATTTCCAATATTCAGGAAATCCTTCCCCTGTTAGAGCAGATTGTACAGTCCGGCGCCAAGCTTTTAGTCATTGCAGAGGATGTGGAAGGGGAAGCGCTTACTACTCTGATTGTCAATAAGCTGCGCGGCACCTTTAACGTAGTAGCAGTAAAAGCACCTGGATATGGCGACAGAAGAAAGGCAATGCTGGAAGACATTGCAATCCTGACAGGCGGACAGGTAATCAGCTCTGAGCTGGGTCTGGAGCTGAAGGATACCACCATGGCACAGCTTGGACGTGCAAAATCCGTAAAGGTACAGAAGGAAAACACCGTTATTGTGGACGGCGAGGGCGACAAGGAAGCAATTCAGGCGCGTATTGCGCAGATTAAGAATCAGGTGGAGGAGACTACTTCCGATTTTGATAAAGAGAAACTGCAGGAGCGTCTTGCAAAGCTGGCTGGCGGCGTAGCGGTTATCCGTGTGGGCGCGGCAACCGAGACAGAGATGAAGGAAGCAAAGCTTCGTTTAGAGGATGCGCTGGCAGCAACCAGAGCGGCTGTGGAAGAGGGCATTATCTGCGGCGGTGGTTCTGCTTATATCCACGCTTCCAAGGAAGTGGAGAAGCTGCGCGATACCATGGAAGGCGACGAGAAGACCGGCGCAGGAATTGTATTGAAAGCACTGGAGGCGCCCCTGTTCTACATCGCAGCCAATGCAGGTCTTGAGGGCAGCGTGATTGTAAACAAGGTAAAAGAGATGGAGAGCGGCATGGGCTTTGACGCACTCAAGGAAGCGTATGTGGACATGGTAAAAGAAGGCATCTTAGACCCTGCAAAGGTGACAAGAAGCGCCCTGCAGAATGCGACCAGCGTTGCTTCCACGCTTCTGACAACAGAGTCTGTTGTGGCAAACATCAAAGAAGAGACACCCGCAATGCCTGCCGGAGGCGGTATGGGGGGTATGATGTAAATAACTGCATTTTAGGGGAACGCGGATTATAAAGGCGGTATATTTACTGCAAAAAGAATGGAAAGAGATTGTGCTTTGGCGCAGTCTCTTTTTTGATAATAGACGGGTAAATTAGTTGCCGTTATGAAAAGAATATAGTAGTTTTGCATAATATGCTATGGCTCTTATAAAAGTGTTGTAGGATAATATTCTTATAGTGTGTTACACAATTTTACATATTGCAAAGGAATGATAAAAAAGAAAAAGGGAGGCATGTTATGAAGAGAGGAATTGTGATTTTAGTCGTTATCAGTATGCTGTTGGTGGACTGCATTTTTGTAGAGGCACAAAACAGTGCACCTAATGGTTTAGAAGACATTACAATTGCCGTAGGTGACAATGTGATTACAGTGCCCCAAAACCAAGAGGAGGAAGTGCTTGAAGAATTATTCAGTCAGGCATATGATGAGGAAAGTGGAATAGCGGCTTTTGCTTCGGCAGAAGATATTGCCAGTGTTACGGTAGTCAGGGAAGGAGAACAGGTTATTCCAACAACGCCTTTAAAAACGAGTGAAAATATCATCAATCAGGGGGTACCGTTGTACCGACTAAAGTTTAAAGTTACGGTAAAGGCAAATGATGGCAGACCGGTAACAAATTGTGCGGTTGCGGCAGTTATATCCGGAAATGCGGGCGTGGCAGGAATTAAAACAGTAAATACTAATAGTGCAGGGATAGGATATATCGAGATTGATGTCAGGGGAGTCAATACAGTAGAAGTGAAAGCGGTATGCAAGAGGATGGGGACAGCTTTATCTGTATCATCGGCTCCCTTAAGAAGCAGTACAGTGTTAAGCTGTAATTATGAGTCCCAATTTTATGTCACAGCCTATATTGTGGCGAAGGAAGCCGATTATAAAGAGGGAAAAATAACTGCGGCGGGAATTACGGGAACTTACAGAAGTGATTTCTTGGCTGCCGTAAAATTAAACGGAACGGGATATACCGAAGATGGCAAATATATCAGATATAACTCGGGTGCTTCAGCCTATGCGTTTGTAACAGCTCCTACAACAGCTTCAGGAACAGTACCTGCACAGAACCGTACGATTGCAGTTGACTCTTATTATATTCCGCTTGTAAAAATCAATGCAGTTTGGAGACGAGGCGTTGTTCAAATATCCGGCATTGGAGAGCGTGTCGCAGAAGATAAAGGGGGTGCCATTCAGGGATATCGGATTGATGAATATCGCGGAATAGGCAGGGGAAGCTTAGCCGGTTTTTCTAATGGTAACAGAACGGTAAAGTACATCAGGACCCAGTAAGATGGTAAATACGAGGAGCGGCAATGAAAAAGAAATATATAATTATCATGATACCAATTATGATAATGCTAATAACGTGCTTGTCGGCATGGTTCATTTTAAAAAGAGCAGCTAAGAAAGAACAGGCGGAAAATTCGGTGTTGAAACAGGATGCAGCCGCAAATATAATGGATTTGTCGGGTAGGGTGTCCGGAAAAATCAGCCGTTTCTGCGGAGCAGGCGGGAACATGATTCTCGCCTGTTTTTCAGAAGAAGAGATGATAGAATATTTTTACTATGCAGGCGACGGGCAAAGCTGTGAGCTTAAGCCGTTTTATTCTGCTGCCATATGGGAAGAATCCGTGCTGACTTTTTATCCGAAGGGGGAAAAGGCGGCTTATTTTATAACGCTGCGTGTAAAAGACGGGGAAGCAGATACGTATCTGTTGGAGATAGACTTTTATGGAAATCAGAGGATACTGGCAAATGTAAACGACTTTTATTGTGGAGCTGAAGATTACGGAAACACGTGGCGTCTGCAGCGGGATTTTAGGGGAAATCTTCTGCTATACTCAGATTTTGCGTGCTGGTACATGGATGCGGAAGGAAACATTTTATCAAAACAGGTATTTGAACAGCCATACAGCTACCAACTGACCTGTTTGAAAAACGGGAATATTCTGATAGTAAAAAATGACGAGGAAGGAAGGCAGCAGGTATACCTTTGGGAGCAGGAGGAAGGAAAAGAAAAACTGCTCTCTGGCGTTGCGGCAGATACTATCAGTCTGGAGTTTTGCAGCGAAACGAAGGATAGTTTTCTGGTGCGGAAAGATACAGGATTGTACCGCTACCAAATAGAGGAAGGAACAGAGGAAAAAATCTGGGATTGGTCCGTGTATGGAATAAACGGACCGGATATTTATCTTATGTTTTACACACAGAAAGGGGAATTGGGCTGCCTGTTTCGTGAAAATGACAGGGTAAGCTCCGCATTATGGAGCAGTGAGCGGGAGCCTGAAGAGAGGGAAACTCTCAGGCTTGCCTGCATTGGAAGAACTGATTTTATAGATGGAATGGCTGCTGATTTTAATAGGAAATACCCACAATATTGCTTGGAGGTAATCGATTATGGCGAGCGTGACGAAAAGCTTGCACGCAACCTTTTATATCAGGATATTCTGACGGGAAATGCGCCGGACATTATCGCAATCAATCCGGAATATATGGATTACGTGGAGTTGGGCAGAAAAGGAGTATTAATGGATTTGCAGTCTTTTATGGAGAGGGACGGAATCCATATGGAAATGGTAGAATCGGTATATAAGGCAGTATTGAGCGAAGAGAAATGTTATATGCTGCCATGTAATTTTGTACTGGATGTGCTCACAACAAAAGAACAATGGCTGAATGAAGATGGAAGACTGGAAATACAGGATATGCTGCGTTTTTTGGAGAGCTCCCCTGCGTTATATCCGGACAGTGTGGGCAGGGAGTGGCTGCTGGAGATGTTATTTTTGAGCGACAGTTATCAGACGTGGCAAAACGGGGAGGAATTATGTCCCGATAAAATTGCAGAATATTTAACTTTGGCAGGAAAAATGCCACAAGAAGCATTTTATAATACGGATGAGGATTTGTACAAGGAAGATAAGGTACTGTTTGAAACAGGGAGTATTCGTGAAGTATTGCATTATACCTATTACAGGACGCTTTGGGGAGAAGGCTTTGTCTGTACAGGTTATCCCAATGTACAAGGAAACGGCGTGGTGCTGGTTACGGCAAACAGTATGGGAATCTGTGCTGAAAGCGAACATCAGGAAGCGGCATGGCGATTCTTGGTGGAATGTGCAAAAGGAGAGCGGGCGTACGTCTGGTCTTTTTCCACTTTGAGACCACAGCTTGAAAGGCAGTTTGCACAGGCTGCGGAAAGATGGATGACGGTGGATTATGACGGCAGCGATATGGAAATTCCCCGCAGTACGTATGAACATAAAGGGGAGACAGTCTGCCTTTATGCCGCGTCAGAGGAGGAAATAGCAGCGGTTAGAAAACTGATAGACGGCGCCCGTGTTATAAAACGGGAGAACAGGGAGATATTAAACATTTTACAGGAAGAGGCGGCAGCCTATTTTGCGGGACAGAAAACGGCGGAGGAAGCGGCAGCAATTATAGTGAATCGGATGAATCTGTATCGAAATCAGGAAATACCGTAATCTCTCAAAAAAATACTTGCAATATACCCCGTGGGGGTATATTATATATGTAGTAAAAGGAAAACAACAATAAATCAAACGATTATGGGAAAACTGTGTATGACGGAGAGGAAAACGCATGACGCAGAAAAATAGTACAGAACAGGAAGCGGGCGGCAGAGACTGCTGCCAAAGAACCAAAGAACGCTCTGACAAGGAATACAAAGACCTGCTTCACCGGCTGAACCGCATTGAGGGGCAGATACGGGGTATTAAGGGTATGGTGGAAAAGGAGGCATATTGCACTGATATTCTGGTGCAGGTTGCCGCGGTCAACGCCGCGTTAAACAGTTTTAATAAAGTACTTCTGGCAAATCATATCAAGACTTGCGTGATAAAAGATATTCGGGAAGGGAAAGAAGAGACGGTGGAGGAGCTTTTGGATACCCTGAAAAAGCTGATGAAGTGATAAAACAATTTGGAAGGGAGCGTCAGGATGGAACAATATACGGTTACGGGTATGAGCTGTGCTGCCTGCAGCGCCCGTGTGGAGAAGGCGGTCGGCAAGGTTGCCGGCGTAAGCGCCTGTTCGGTGAGCTTATTAACCAATTCCATGGGCGTAGAGGGAACTGCTTTAGAGCAGGATATTATTGCCGCAGTGGAGGCAGCGGGCTATGGTGCGTCGCGGAAAAGAAATGAAAAGCAGGCGTCTGGGGATAAGGGCAGGGAAGAAGCGGCTCTTGCAGACAGAGAGACGCCTCTTTTGAAAAAAAGATTATGGGCATCGCTGGTATTTTTGGCTGTGCTCATGTATATTTCCATGGGACATATGATGTGGGGCTGGTGGCTGCCTGACGCATTGACGGACAATCATGTTGCTGTGGGGCTTTTGCAGCTTTTGCTCACTGGCATTATTATGGTGATTAACCAGCGTTTTTTTATCAGCGGCTGCAAGAGTCTGCTGCACGGAGCCCCCAATATGGATACTCTCGTGGCGCTGGGGGCGGGCACTTCCTTTGTATACAGCACGTACGCGCTTTTTGCCATGACGGATGCACAGGCAAAGGGCAACATAGAAGCGGTTATGGCATATATGCATGAATTTTACTTTGAGTCCGCCGCCATGATACTGACTTTGATTACCGTTGGCAAAATGCTGGAGGCGCGTTCCAAAGGGCGTACCACGGATGCACTGAAGGGGCTGATGAAGCTGGCGCCTAAAACGGCGGTAGTTATAAGAGAGAATGTCGAGACAGAGATTCCCGTTGAACAGGTTAAAAAGGGGGATGTGTTCGTAGTCAGACCGGGTGAAAATATTCCGGTGGACGGTGTGGTGCTCGAAGGCAGCAGTGCGGTAAACGAGGCGGCACTGACCGGGGAAAGCATACCGGTGGATAAGGAAAAGGGAGACAGCGTATCGGCGGCAACTTTAAACCAGTCAGGTTTTATCAAATGCGAAGCAACGGGGGTGGGGGAAGACACCACCCTGTCAAAAATCATACAGATGGTCAGCGATGCGGCGGCGACAAAAGCGCCGATTGCGAAAGTGGCAGACAAGGTATCCGGCGTCTTTGTGCCGGCGGTGATTGCGGTTGCGGCGGTTACGATTCTGGTATGGCTGCTTGCGGGAAAGGATATTGGCTTTGCGCTGGCGCGGGGCATTTCCGTTCTGGTGATTAGCTGTCCCTGTGCGCTGGGGCTGGCAACGCCCGTTGCCATTATGGTCGGCAATGGCTGCGGTGCAAAAAACGGTATCCTGTTTAAAACAGCAGTTTCTTTGGAAGAAGCCGGTAAGATGCGGATTGTGGTGTTGGATAAAACAGGAACCATTACAAGCGGTGAGCCGAGGGTAACGGATATTTATCCGGCAAAGGGCGTTTCAAAGGAGGAGCTGGTACGTACTGCCTGTGCCTTGGAGCAGAAAAGCGAGCACCCGCTGGCAAAAGCGGTCTTGGAATATGCACGGGAAAAGGGGATAGCGGCAGAAGAGGTAACAGAGTTTCGGGCGCTATCAGGAAGCGGTCTGGAAGCCAGAAAAAGAGGGGAGCTGCTTAGCGGTGGAAACTATCGGTTTATAAGCGGCAGGGCGGAAATTACGGAAGCCGTACAAAAAGAAGCAGAGAGGCTTTCAGGGGAAGGCAAAACGCCCTTGTTTTTTGCAAAGGGCAGCAGCTTTGCAGGTATGATTGCCGTTGCGGATGTGATAAAGGAGGACAGCCCGCAGGCGGTAAGGGAGCTTCAGAATATGGGGCTTCGCGTGGTGATGCTGACCGGCGATAATGCGCGCACGGCAAAGGCAATAGGCAGGCAGGCGGGTGTGGATGAGGTGATTGCGGGCGTGCTGCCGGATGGCAAGGAGAGTGTGATACGTTCTCTTAAGGAGCAGGGGAAGGTTGCCATGGTGGGGGACGGCATCAATGATGCGCCTGCGCTGACAAGGGCGGACATCGGCATTGCCATTGGCGCGGGTACGGATATTGCCATAGATGCGGCGGATGTGGTGCTGATGAAAAGCAGCTTACGAGATGTGCCGGCGGCAATCAGACTAAGCCGCGCGACCCTTAAGAATATTCATGAAAACTTATTTTGGGCATTTATTTACAATGTCATTGGGATTCCGCTGGCGGCAGGGCTTTGGATACCTGTTTTTGGATGGAAGCTGAATCCCATGTTTGGCGCGGCGGCCATGAGCCTTTCCAGCTTTTGCGTGGTAACCAACGCCCTGCGCCTGAATCTGGCGGACATTCATTCAACAAAGCGGGATGGCAGGCATAAAAGGGCAAAGACCTCCAAAGAGGAGGTTCTCCAAATGAAGGAAGGAGAAGAGGCGCAGGAAGCAGAAGAGGGGAAAACGGCTGAAAAAGAGACGGACGGGGAAGTAGAAACGAAAAAAAGAAATATGGGGAAACCCGATAAAGAAATGGAGGAAACAAAAATGGAAAAAACAATGAAAATCGAAGGTATGATGTGCGGGCATTGCGAGGCGAGGGTAAAGAAATGCCTTGAGGCGCTGCCGCAGGTCACGGAAGCGGTTGTCAGCCACGAGTCAGGCAGCGCCGTTGTGAAGCTGAATGGAGAAATTGCGGACGAAGCGCTGCAAAAGGCTGTGGAAGAGCAGGATTACAAAGTACTTTCCATTATGTAACAACGGCGTAAGTCCGGCGTTTTGTAAGAGTCTGCTTATGGAATATACGACATGTACAATTTGAAACCGGCAAGTAAGAGTTTCGCAATCACTTCCCTGTGTTTTATGCAAAGCAAAAATACAGGGAGGTTTTTTTGTCTGTAAAAACCGTAGTGTTGCATGGAAAATCTGTGGTGCGTACCGGAAAATTCATTTGGGATATTGGATAAAGTGCTTAGGGGTGTTATACTTGTAAAAAGGAGAGACAAAGACTATGCAGACATTTGATAACGCCAAAATCAGTAATCCGGAATTTTATAAAGAGAATTGCCTCAAGGCACATTCCGACCATGTATATTACCCTTCATGGGAAGCGTACAGGCAGGGGGAAAACCCTTACCGTTACAGTCTGAATGGCCTTTGGAAATTTTCTTATGCGAGAAATTTATCCTGCGCAGTCCCTGACTTTGCAGATGCAGCCTATGACTGCCATACATGGGAGGATATCAGGGTGCCCGCCCATATTCAGATGGAAGGGTATGATGTGCCCCAGTATGCCAACACGCAGTATCCGTGGGACGGCAGGGAGGAAATCGGCATTGGGGAAATTCCGAAGGCGTTTAATCCGGTGGCGGACTATGTCACGTATTTTGATTTGCCGGCGGGCTTTTTCGGGCATCCGGTATGTATTTCCTTTCAGGGTGCGGAGAGCGCCATGATTCTTTGGTGTAACGGCGTCTATGTGGGATACAGTGAAGATTCTTTTACGCCCGCCGAATTTGACCTGACAAAATATGTGCAGGAAAAGAATAATAAGCTGGCGGTGCGTGTGGTGAAGTGGTCGGCGGGAAGCTGGTGCGAGGATCAGGATTTTTACCGCTTCTCCGGTATTTTCCGTGATGTGTACCTTTATACGAAGCCGCAGGTTCATGTGGAGGATATCCGCGTAGAAACGGTACTGACGGATGCGTACAAAAAAGGGATGCTCAGGCTGTCGTTTGTATCCGCAGGCAGCGGCAGCGTCCGTGCCGTGCTTTTGGAAGGAGAAAAATTGTGCGCAGAGGCTTCTTGTGCGCTGGAAGAAAATGAAGGCGCACATATGGCGCTTCAGGAAGCCGGCGGCACAGATATGGTACTTCAGGTAGAGAATCCCAAGCTTTGGAGCAGTGAGCAGCCGTTTCTTTATGAACTGCGGCTGGAAGTATTTGATGAAAAGAAAGCGCTTCAGGAAGTGATTCCCCAGCGGATTGGATTTCGTGAGATAAAAATAGAAAACAGTATGATATACCTGAACGGGCAGCGGATTGTATTTCACGGCGTCAACCGCCATGAGTTCAGTTCTCTGCGGGGGCGTGCCGTGACGAGGGAAGAGACTTTACAGGACATTGTCACCATGAAGCAAAACAATATCAATGCTGTCAGAACCAGTCATTACCCCAATTCTTCCATGTTTTATGAGTTGTGCGACGAGTATGGCATCTATGTGTTGGATGAAAATAATATGGAAACCCACGGATCATGGGATGCTTATCTGCGCGGCGCGTCTGCAATAGAAGAGGTGATACCCGGGGACAATCCTCGTTTTCAAGCGATGCTTTTGGACCGTGTGCGTTCTGTCTATGAGAGGGATAAAAACCATGCCTGTGTCGTCATCTGGTCTATCGGCAACGAGTCCTTTGGCGGAAAGGTGCCCCTTGCCATGGCAGATTTGTTCCGAAGTCTTGATAAGACCAGGCCGGTGCATTATGAGGGTGTGTATCCGGACCCGCGCTATCCGGAGACGTCGGATATTTACAGCCGGATGTATCCTTCTGTGACGGAGCTCAGAGAATATCTGGGCGGGCACAGGGACAAGCCCTGTATTCTGTGCGAATATTCTCACGCCATGGGAAATTCCTGCGGTGCGCTTTTTAAGTACACGGAATATGCCTATGAGGAGCCTTTGTATCAGGGCGGCTTTATCTGGGATTATATCGACCAGTCCATTACAAAAAAAGACCGCTATGGAAAATTGTTTCAGGCATACGGCGGTGACTTTGGAGAACGTCCCACGGACTATAATTTTAGCGGGAATGGCATTGTGACGGCAGGAGAACGTAAGCCTTCGCCCAAGATGCAGGAGGTGAAGTACTGCTATCAGTTTATCAAGGTAAAAATAGGAACTGATTTTGCAGACGATTCTAAGGAGACAGGAATTTTTATGGAGGTGGAAAACCGTCATCTCTTCACGGGAACGGAAATCTACAACTGTGCTGCAGAGCTCTTTCGGTATGGTGTGTTTGTGAAGTCGTTTCCTGTTGAAGCATCAGTAAAGCCGCTTGCAAAAAGGGTAATCCGGCTGCCGTTATCCATACCGGAGGAAGCGGGGGAGTATGTTGTCAGGGTGTCCTTTTGTCTAAAGGAAGAAATGTGCTGGGCGCCTGCGGGACATGAGGTGGCATTTGGAGAAGGCATATTCCGTGCAGGAGGCAGAAAAGCAGATGCAGAGACGGGACTGCTGCCGTGGGCGCGAAACGGTGTGCAGACAAAGCAAGATGCCACACGGGAAAACGGTGTTTGCAGAGAGCGTTTTCAGGTGATTCATGGCAAGCACAATATCGGTGTTCGGGGAGAGCATTTTGAAGTGCTTTTCTCCGTTTTAAGCGGCGGGCTGGTCTCATACCGCTATGGCGGAAGGGAGCTTTTAGCGGAAGTTCCCATGCCCAATTTCTGGAGGGCGCCTACGGACAACGACAGAGGCAATGGGATGCCTGCGAGGTATGGACAGTGGAAGCTGGCAAGCCTGTATATGGCGGCGGCAGGTACTGAAGAAGGGAGAAAAAACCCCGAGGTTACAGAGTCCGAAGGCGTAGTAGAGGTAAAATACCGCTATCATATGCCGACTGTGCCGGCAAGCGGCTGTGAGGTATGTTATTATGTGCAGGCGGACGGCGCAATAGGCGTAAAGCTTACCTATGAACCCGTGGAGGGCTTAAGTGAGATGCCGGAATTTGGGATGCTGTTTAAGCTGAACGCAGATTACGACAGGGTGGAATGGTACGGCTATGGACCGCAGGAAACCTATGCGGACCGCAAGGAGGGCGGAAAGCTCGGCATCTACCGCAACAGGGCGGCGGACAATATGGCGCCTTATCTGGTGCCGCAGGAATGCGGCAACAAGACGGGTGTGCGCTGGGGAAAGGTGACGGATGGATACGGGAGAGGGCTTATGTTTGCTTCCCCTACGGAAATGAATTTTTCCGTACTGCCCTATACGCCCCATGAAATAGAGAATGCGAAACATGCCTATGAGCTTCCAGAGGTACATTACACGGTTGTCAGGATATCTTCTGAGCAGATGGGCGTAGGCGGCGATGATAGCTGGGGAGCACGGACGCATCCGGAGTATCTTATCAACGTGAGCAAAAAAAAGGAATTGTGGTTTTTCCTGAAGGGATTGGCGTAGACGGTCATGGCATAAGAAAATATAGAGGATAATAAAAACGGAGGTATGCATGGACAGACTGGAATATGATGTGGTGGTAATTGGCGCGGGAGTGTCGGGGAGTGCCGTCGCAAGAGAGCTTGCTAAAAAGACGCGAAGAATTGCAGTGCTGGAACGGGAGAGTGACGTCTGTGAAGGAACCTCAAAGGCAAACAGCGGCATTGTACATGCAGGTTTTGACGCCCAGCCGGATACGCTCAAGGCAAAGCTGAATGTGCAGGGCGCAAAAATGATGAAAACGCTCTCAAAGGAGCTTGATTTTTCTTATAAACAGAATGGTTCCATTGTGGTAAGTTTTGAAGAGAATGGCAGGGAGCAGCTGCAGGAGTTGTATGAGCGCGGCAGACAAAACGGTGTGGAAGGGCTGCAGATTTTGTCAGGAGACGAGGTGCGTGCGCTGGAGCCGGCGCTTTCTGACGAGGTAAAGGCAGCTCTGTATGCAAAGACAGGCGGCATTGTCTGCCCTTTTGGGCTGAATATTGCGCTGGCGGAGAACGCGGCGGTAAATGGTGTGGACTTTTACCTGAATACGGAGGTAGTGAAAATAGAGCGCGAACAGGGCAGTTACCGGATTCTGACAAGGGAGCGGGAATTTTGGGCGAAAGTGGTGGTAAACGCCGCAGGCGTCCATGCGGATACTCTTCACAATATGGTGAGCGGACGCAGGCTGCATATTACGGCGCGCCGTGGGGAGTACTGCCTGATGGATAAAAAAACGGGCGGGCTGGTGGGAAGTACCATATTTCAGCTTCCTTCTGCAAACGGCAAGGGCATTTTGGTGACGCCCACGGTGCATGGCAATCTGCTGGTAGGTCCTACTGCGGAGAATATTGGGGACAAGGAGGGTGTCAACACAACTGCGGACGGTCTGGCGCGTGCGCTTCTGGTCGGTGCAAGGAGTGTAAAGGAGCTTCCCGTAAGGCAGATTATCACTTCCTTTGCAGGGCTGCGTGCCCATGAGGAGAGTGAGGATTTTATCATCGGAGAGGCAGAGGATGCAGAGGGCTTTTTTGATGTGGCAGGTATGGCTTCACCCGGGCTTTCCGCTGCGCCGGCAGTCGGCGTTTATGTGGCTAATCTGATACAGGCGCGTTTTCCGGCGGCTGACAGGGCGGATTTTATTGCCGCAAGAAAGGGGATACCTTGTATGGCGGAAGCCTCTCGGGAGGAGAGAAAGCGGCTGATTGCAGAAAATAGAACCTATGCCAACGTGGTCTGCCGCTGTGAGCTGGTGACGGAGGGAGAAATTCTGAATGCCATTCACAGACCTCTTGGCGCTACTACGCTGGACGGCGTGAAGCGGAGAACGAGAGCCGGCATGGGACGCTGTCAGTCGGGGTTCTGTGCTCCCAAGGTGGTGGAAATTCTGGCAAGGGAGCTCCATAAGGATATTGGAGAGATTACAAAGTCCGGCGCGGGCAGTACCTTTTTAAACGGTTACAACAAGGAAACCATGAGCGCCTCAATTTGAATTGCAGCAAAGAATCACCGCAGGGAGTGCGGTATGGAGGATTGGTATGAGACAGGATATTGTAATTATCGGAGGCGGTCCCGCAGGGCTGGCTGCGGCACTGGCTGCAAAGGAAGCAGGCGCAAAGCAGATTTTGATAGTGGAGCGGGACAAAGAGCTGGGCGGCATTTTGAACCAGTGCATCCATAACGGCTTTGGGCTCCATACGTTTCGAGAGGAGTTGACGGGACCGGAGTATGCGGCGCGCTATATCGAAAAAGTAGAGCGGGAAAAGATTCCTTTTTTGCCGGAGACGATTGTGATTGACATTGGGGAAGGGGAAAATGGAGAAAAAGAAGTAACCGCCATGAATAAGGAGCGGGGACTGTTTGTGATTTACACGGCGGCAGTCATTTTGGCGATGGGCTGCAGAGAGCGTCCCAGAGGGGCGTTGAATATTCCGGGATTTCGTCCGGCAGGTATCTATTCTGCGGGAACGGCGCAGCGTTATGTCAACATCGAAGGGCGCATGCCCGGCAGGGAGATTGTGATATTAGGGTCCGGCGATATCGGGCTGATTATGGCGAGAAGAATGACATTAGAGGGGGCAAAAGTCAAAGCGGTAGCGGAGCTTATGCCTTATTCGGGTGGTCTGAAGCGCAATATTGTACAGTGCCTTGACGATTTTGGCATACCCTTAAAGCTGAGTCATACCGTTGTAGATATCAAAGGAAAAAAGCGCGTGGAAGGCGTTACGCTGGCGCAGGTGGATGAAAACAAAAAGCCGATTGCGGGAACGGAGGAGTTTATTGCCTGCGATACGCTGCTGCTGTCCTGTGGTCTGCTTCCTGAAAATGAGCTTTCCCTAAATCTTGGTATTTCCTTAAATCCGGCGACTTCGGGACCTTATGTCAACGAGAGCTTTGAGACGAATATTTCCGGCGTTTTTGCCTGCGGCAACGTACTCCATGTGCATGATTTGGTGGATTATGTGTCAGAGGAAGCGGCGGCGGCGGGAAAACATGCGGCGGCGTATGTGAAAGAAGCGGCAAGGAACAAAGCAGCAGGGAACAGGCCGCTAGAGCCGGAAGCGGAAAAAGGCACTGCTGCCGATGGTACTTTAAAAAAGACGATATCGTACAGGGAAGAAACACCGGTTGTTTTGGAGGCGGCAGCAGGTGTCCGTTACACAGTGCCATCTACCTTGCATCTTTCGCGCATAGAGGATGTGCAGCTTATTCGTTTCCGTGTGGATGATGTTTACAGGGATGTATTTTTAAAAGTATATTTTAACGATACGCCTGTTTTAAGTCAAAAAAAGCGAGTGCTGGCGCCGGGTGAGATGGAGCAGGTCCGATTCAAGAAGGAACAGATTGCTGCGTTTCCCAGACTGGAAAAAATAACGCTGCGGATAGAAAAGGAGGCTGGCTGATTGATGGAAAGGAAAGAAATGATATGTATCAACTGTCCTCTGGGCTGCATTCTTACCGTAGAACAGAATGAGACTGGCGAGGTTACGGTCAGCGGCAATACCTGCCCGCGGGGGGCGGAATACGGGCGGACGGAGGCGACCGCTCCTAAGCGTGTTTTGACTTCAACGGTGCGTATACGTGAAGAACGGGGACGGGTGGTGCCGGTTAAGACTGCCGCGCCCGTTCCCAAGGAGAAAATCGGCGCCTGTATGGAGGCGTTAAAGGAAGTGGAAGTGGCGCTTCCGGTGCAGATAGGGGATGTTGTGCTGGAGGATGCGGCGGGGACGGGAGTTTGTGTGGTGGTGACGAAGGGGATAAGGGGGTAGAGGCGGGACACCGTCGAAGGGGGCTGCGAGGGACGCCGTCAGAGGCGGGATAGTCTTTTCTGACGCGCTCTCGCTCGGATAAAAACACAGCGGTACGTAAGACGCCAAAATACGGCGTCTAAGTACCGGTGTTTTTATACGGTCTGAAAAGACTATCCCGCCTCTGACGGCTGACTGGCGAAAGGACGGAGTGCCGCCTCTGCGGGCTGGCTGGCGAAAGGACGGAGTGCCGCCTTTGCGGGCTGGCTGGCGAGAGGGCGGAAGCGTCGCTTTTAGGCGGGGGTAAAGGGAAGGTGTGGCGGGGGATTTTGGTTGAGGAGGAAGAGGTATATGGAGGGGAGTCGGGGATGTGGTCCGATATATAGTAGGAGAAGTATTAGGAAATTTGAGAAGGCGGATATTGCGAAGGAGGATATTATAGAAATTATCAGGGCAGGAAGTGCGGCGCCTTCTGCAAAAAACAGGCAGCCGTGGAAGTGTATTGTATTGGGAAATGAGAGCAAGGAAGCATTTCTTGGTTTTATGGAAAAAGGGATTGAGAGGGAAGAAAATATTTCCGCCATGCTGCCAAAGTCAGGAAGCGGTCTGCCGGATGCGAAAAATACACTTCGTATTATGAGGGAAGCGCCGGTTCTGGTTGCTGTTGTCAATACGAATGGCGGGAGTCCTTTTTCAGCGCTTGATGCCGACGAACGGTTTATGGAAATATGCGACAGCTTATCCATAGGAGCATTTGTCGAGAATATGCTTTTGCAGGCTGAAAAAATGGGGATTGGAACGCTGTGGATTGCGAATACCTGTTTTGCATATCAGGAGCTGGTTTCTTACCTGCATGTGCAGGGACAGCTTATCGGTGCGGTTGCATTAGGGTATGCGGCGGAGCATCCGGATAAACGCCCGCGCAAAGCACCGGAGGAGATTGTGGAATTCAGATTGTAACAATTTCCGCAGGAAAAGGAAATCTATATGCATATGGTAGAGAATGTAACAACACAATTTGTAAGACAAAGCAGGAACATTTTAGGAGACAATTTAGTTGGGATTTACCTTCACGGCTCTGCAGTGATGGGATGCTTTCATGAAAAAAAGAGCGATATCGACTTATTGGTTGTAGTAAACGCCGATATTGCCAATGCAATAAAGCGGCAGTATATGGATATGGTGGTGGAACTGAACAAATATGCACCGCAAAAAGGAATAGAAGTAAGCATTGTCAGAAAAGACGTATGCAGACCGTTTCTCTATCCCACCCCTTTTGAGCTGCATTTTTCGATTGCGCATCTGCAATGGTATCAAGAAAGTCCGGCAGATTATATTGCGAAGATGCATGGACTCGATAAAGATTTGGCGGCGCATATTACCGTGATTTGGCACAGGGGAAGGTGTCTTTGCGGGGAAAATATAAGGGATGTTTTTGAAGAGCCTGACAAGGCATTTTATTTTGACAGTATTTGGAGTGACATTGCGAATGCGGAAGAAGAAATCATGAGAAGTCCTGTTTATATGATTCTGAATTTGTGCAGGGTATTGGCATATAAGAAGGAGGGGCTTATTTTGTCAAAGAAAGAGGGCGGAAACTGGGGAATCGATCATATTCCGCCCCAATATCATTCCTTACTTTCGGCTGCCTTAAAGGAGTATGCCTCCGGCAAGCCGGCACAATGGGAGGAAAGCAGCGCGCGCGGATATGCAGCGTATATGATAGGGCAGATTGACAACCAGTATTCTCCGACAGGGCTTTTGACACCCGAATCCTATTTATGAATTTGCGCAGGAAAGCAGCACAGAAATGAGGCAAAAATGGAATATATAGCGGCAGCTCCGGATATGGCGGAAGCGATTTACAATGTTTTGCATACTACAATTAAAACGGTATATCCCAAGTACTACCCGAAAGAGGTAACCGATTTCTTTTTAAAGCATCACAGCAGGGAGCATGTTTTAGAGGGAATAGCGTCAGGAAATATGGGCGTGTTGGCGGACAAGGATGTGATTGTCGGAACGGGCTGTTTTGACGGTAATCATATTACGGGCGTGTATGTGCTGCCCTGTTACCAGAGGAGAGGCTGCGGTTCGCAGATTATGGATGCTTTGGAAGCTGCCATTATGCAAAAGCATCAGGTATCTGTCTTGGACGCGTCGCTTCCGGCGGTATGCTTATACGAGCACAGAGGATATCAGACAGTGGGGCACGGCATATATGAATTGGAAAACGATGTCAGGCTGGTCTATGAAATTATGGAAAAGAAACTGAGAGCGGATTAGGCAGGAGGAAAAGCAGGGAGTGTTATATTTACGGCCATATAAAAAAGAGGATGCAAAGGTGATTGTTTCGTGGTGCAAGGACGAAACTACATTTCGAAGGTGGACATTTAACAGGTATGATAGGTATCCCATTACAGAAGCGGATATGAACCGAAAATATTTCGACTGTAACGGCGACTGTGCAGAGGCGGATAATTTTTATCCGATGACGGCTTGTGATGAAAATGGAATCGTGGGACATTTTATTATGAGATATGTCGATGGCAGTCCCCATATTCTGCGAATTGGTTTCGTGATTGTGGACGATACGAAAAGAGGGTACGGATATGGCAGGAAAATGATAGCGCTTGCAATAGAATATGCTTTTAGAATTGCAGGCGCAGAGCTTGTAACCATAGGCGTATTTGCTAACAATAAGCCTGCTTACAACTGCTACAAAGCGGCAGGGTTTCGGGATGTGCAGCCAAAGCAGCAGGAAGTATATGAAGCGGCTGGTGAAGAGTGGAGCGTTTTGGAATTGGCAATAGAGAGGGACGATTATTTTCTTTTGTCACAGGGAGAGGGGAGGTAATTTGTTTTGTTTCATTTTGGATTTTCCTATGTAGGGCTTTTGTATTTATTGATGCTGTTTGTTCCAAATCTGTTATGGACGAAAAACAAACCGGACGGATACGATGCGTATGCGGAAAAAGAGAGTAAAGTGCTATTGCTGTTTGAGAGAGCAGGGGAGATGCTCGTATGTGTCCTGGCGCTGATATTTTCAGACTTTAATATCAGAAAGACGGATTGGTGTATATGGCTGATACTCTCTTTTGTACTGATGCTTTTTTATGAAGCGTACTGGCTGAGGTATTTCAAAAGCAATCGGCAAATGCAAGACTTTTACAGCAGTTTTGTGGGGATTCCTGTGGCGGGCGAAACGCTTCCGGTCTGCGC
>ERZ779622.387-NODE-387-length-26846-cov-6.940428_pt1 | contig 26846 bp, 46 predicted proteins | sample MGYA00514188_ERZ779622 | MGnify/ENA primary metagenome ERZ779622 (study PRJEB29562, sample SAMEA4376702) | mouse gut metagenome | isolation source: Cecum | study: EMG produced TPA metagenomics assembly of the A DSS colitis mouse model was used to assess the... | reverse complement strand
TACTACCATCTGCGTATGTAATTTCAATGCCAGTAATATCGTCAAATCGGCATATCCGCTCAAAAGCAGTATCTTCACTCTTATGTCCAAAAGAATCATATTTCTGATTGGCAATAGGATATAGCTCTAAAAACAACTCTTTACACCAAAGCTGCTTTGATATGCTATTGCAAGCTATTCGCCCTACATGAGCAGTGATATCAGAGCACCAAAAAGCTCCAATTTGCTCAGGTAGAAATGTCATATCCTCACAATTCTCAAAGACCAGCTCAATTTGCCTAACTTCCTGCATATGTCATTCCTCACATTCCTCTTTTGTTGTAGACTCATTGGACGAAGACAGGTAATGTTCCTTAATATGCCGAACCCACTTAGCATTTACTTCGCTTGTAGCCTTTTCATACGCCTCCCTTAGATCGTCTATACTCTGATGATCCCAAAAGAAGTTGTATCGTGCAATAGGCTCAACATATACGTTTAGTGGAACATGAGAAGTTGCAATACCGCACCCATACCGTGTCTCATCTCCACTCATATTCCAGGATGTAGGATGCACCTCACAGTAATACTCTCCAATTTTCCCCGACCATTTACAATCATTTTGATACCACACCTCAAAAGGTGGGAATTGAAATAACGGCACCGTTAGAACAGATGAACCACTTACCTTTTTAACTCCATCATGGTATCCACGCTCATATGCGTCTTGTACCCGTTTTTCAGCAGATTCACAAACTACTCGCATCTATTCCTTAACCTCCCAAAATTCTGCTTCAAAACTAACGGAGTCCTCTTTAGGCTCATCATTTAGTTTCAAAGATACGAATTTGTATTTTGCATCTCTATAAAATTCAGATGCAATCTTTTTGAAGCTCTCATATGCGTTCTCACCAGAAATTGAACAAGGTAGCACTATCTTACTCATTTTTACATAGCCCTCCAATTTTTGATTCCAGCTCCGCCCAGGCTTCTTCAGTTAAAGGCCGACCACATTTAGGGCAGTAATCCTCGTCACCCCACTTATCAAGTAAATATCTGAATTCCCCATCACCAACCGTACAGCAATCACATCCGCCCCACTGAGTTCTATCCAGTTTAGTGGGAGTCTGCTGAGCGCGAAGAGCGTTTACGGCCATCTCATACAGCTCTTTCTCTTTTCTGAACCCAGATTTCCAACTGGGCCAACACGATTCAAAATCTCTGATTCGATCCTCCGCCATAACTATGAGAGATTCAAACCGCTTAATTGCTCCTTCTATTGTCACTTCGTCTTTTCTTCTCCCTTCGAGCCGAGTTAAGCATTTGAATGATAGTATCAAAAGCTTCCTGCTCTTCATCGGTCTTTTCGCCGCTTCTAAATCCATCTATGGCTTCAAGCGCCAAATCCAGTGCGGCCATTTGCTTTTTGCTCAAATACATATCAGGAGTCCTCCATCAACCGCCTCACTCGTTCGATTTCTTCTGGGGAGTGCGGTGTGCCGCCAGCATTCATCTGGACGTACCATTCAAGAACTTCCCGCTTTGTTTTGAGGTCATTGACGTTGACTTTCATACTATGTCGAATAAGATCTGTGTCTCCCTCAAACTCAGAATACAGTAGCCCGAACACACGGATCTCATCACGCATAAATCTCTGAATAGCTGTAATACGCTGGAGGCCATCAACGCAAACAAAATCGGTATAGCCAGTCTTAGGTCGGCAGATATGCCAATATGGGTTATTGAAGTATAGGATGCGCCCCGTCTTGCCGCCGTGAAGAACAAACTCCAGAAATTTGATTTGCTGTTCCTCAGTCCATACATGGCCGCGCTGAAAATCTGGGTTGAGTTGAAGATCATCCTGTTCAGTCCACTTGTCTATCAGCTCCATAAGGTATTCCCAGGAGACATCAATCTGGTATGAACCATCGCTGATAAATTGTGGTATATCTCTGAATCTCACTTGTTTTCACCGCCTTACAATCAAAAGTATAGAGAAAATGGCGGTATTTCGCAGAATCTATCATATGCAATCTTGTTGGCAAGCCCATGTGCATATTGATCCCACGCTTTTACCTCTTCCTCTGTCCAATCTATTCTGGGCTTTTCAATGAGTATCCCCCTACGCAACAGGCTTACAGTATCTTCGCCGTCTTGCTCCATACCACAATCCGTACAAAGATATCTTCCCAGCGAGTGGCTACCGTCTTTGAAATTCCCAAGGAGCCTCTGCTTTGTATGTCTATCGCAAGCTCCACAATACATTTCAATGTCCATCACCCTGCCGCCTTTCGCAGTAGATCTTCGAGCGGAATCAGTGGACATGCAGCAAGCCGGGTGTTGCTGGGGTCTTCGATACGACCTCCGCTGCCATTCCATTCAAAGATACGACATCTATTCCAAAAGTTTATAGCACAGTTTGCGCAGACCTCCGGCATCTTCATATCAATGCAAATCATACGTTCACCATCCTATTGTTTTCCTCAATCATTTTCAAAACGTATTCCTTTACTGTGCCATACCACAGAACCAACCCTTGTGGTGTTATTACCACATCCTGCGTGTATGATGAAAGTCTACGTGAAAACCTGGCGATTTTCTTGCCATCAGACGGATTGATTAATTCAATATCAAGACAGGTCGGCATATCTGTATCTTTAAGTGAAAGAAAGACCTCATCGGAATTCGCTATTTTCTCTTCATCGTATACAAAGTTTGTGTTAAGAACTCCACCCGCCAATTCGATCCATTTACTACTACATGGCACATACTGCGTAAACATAATGGTTAGCTGAATCGTATTTGCCAATTTTACTCATACCCCCTTATCTCTTGCTACTATTTGCCCAACTCAAAAACCTTAAAAAAGTTCAAAAGTTCGGAATCCCAAAATCGTTTTAACACCAAGGCGGTGTTAAAATTGATTTTTTGCGCCCCGAAAGCCTTGCGGCACAAGGGTTTTCAAAAGTGGCCCCTTAAACATAAAGCATGTATTTTGCAATTCTGCAAAGTGGGCTAAAAAGTTGCAAAAAACGCATTTTTTGAAAATTCTCGTTTTTGTATTACTGTTCCATTGTCTCATAAGAACATGGCCGCGAACGGCAGTCAACCAATGGGACAGTCCCCCTCCCCCTCAATAGATACCACCGTAGAACTGAGGATCAGTTACTACCCTAAGAACCATGTTGTGATAGAGAGCTTTGTCTTCCTCTTCAGTGATTCCCAGGTAGCGCAATGTAACCTCAGGGGAACTATGGCCGAATGCTCGCTGGAGCATCGTGATATCCAAATTGGCCTTATCACAATTGTATTTGTACTGGCTCCATCCCCACGTCTTTCGACATGTATGTGTTCCTACGTTTTGCTTGATTCCGCAGGCCAGCGCTGCTTCCTTCAAGACCTTACGAAAAGTATCCACATGAATACTTCCACCTTCTCTGCTGGAGAACAGGAAAGCCTCAGAATATAAACATGCCCCCCGTACAGGGAAGTACCACTCTAAGGCCGCTTTGCACTCCGCATTGAGGAAGACGGTGCGATACTTCTTCGTTTTGCTTTGAAGGATTTCAATGCCATCGGAAGTATCCTCCATATCTTCGATGAACCGTACAGAGCCGTTAGGCCAAAAGAGTTGGTTCATCCGTAAGGAGAGAAGTTCATTTGCGCGGAGTCCGACGTTGATCCCAAGGACAAAAGCAAGGACATATTTTTTTGATTTGTTTTTCATGAGCCAATTGGCAATGTTGATAATGTCCTTGTGCCGCTTTAAGGGATAGACGGTCTGACGTTCACCTTTCTTGTAGTTATGGGGAGCTTCCGCAGTGGAGCGGCTTGCCTGGAGCTGGTCAAGGATATCCTGAAAAGCTGGTGCTAAGGTCACTTTGTAAGTTGTCGCTTCGGTAGAGTGTTCCATAGTAGTCGCTCCTTTAAAGTGAATTAGTTAAACTCTTTAGAAAGGGAAAACAGCGTTGACTATGGGGAGAAACGCACCTTTCTACTACACTTATTATTATAGCAGAATGTATGTAGAAAGTCAAGTCATTTTGGGCAGAAAATAAATTAATTTCATTCTTTAGAAGAGCTGGTTCGTTGACAGTACGATGGTCAACGGGCTTTTCTGTACCAAGGGTATCATTTCTACTAAGGATTGTCAAGGGGATAATTCTTTCTAAGGTACGATGTTCAAGGGGGTGTTCCCGAAGCTGTTGCCGAGGGGAAATGGGGAATTTTTAGAGGTGTGGAGAAGAGGGTACAGAGTAAAGATTTTAGGAGGCGGGAGGGCTTCAAAATGTAAAGTGTCCCCCGTCTCCCATAGGGGCAAAATGGGCGTTGTTCAAGGCTGATTCTGCATACTCCACAAAAGCAGAACCGGGGCGGGGTGCTCCCCCTCTGCCGTCTGGCCGTCTGGGGCTGTCTGGTGGCCTCTGGGGGTCATTGGGTGGCCTGGGCTGGGCTGGTGCCTCCAGTCGGGCAAGTGGTCAAAAGGTGGCGCTTTTACTGCTGTTTTCCCTTCGCTCCCTTCTCCCCTCTTTCCCTCTGCCCTCTCTCCCTGTTCCCGTTCGCCTCTGTCCGCCTCTGCTGGCGTGGGTGTTGGGGCTGTTCCTCTGGGCGCTGTGCCCGTCTGGGCTGTGCAGTAGTCCAGGCGTGGCCGCTGGGCGGCGCTGTCTGTTCTGATGGTTGTCTGGGCAGGCTGTGCCGTCTGTGCGGCCTCTGGGGGCGTTCTCTTCCCTCTGGCCGTCTCTCCCTCTGCTGTCCTTCTGGGGCTGTCTTCTGGGGTGCTGGTGCTGTCTGTGCGGCATTCTGGGCAGGGCTGGCCGGTGGTGCTGGGTGCTGGGCTGGTGCTGATTTGGGGGAGGCTGGGAGGTGTGGCAGGCTGGCGGATGTATGGAAAAATGCACAAAAATAGCATTGCAGATTTGTATACTTTTCAGGGGTGAATTAGTTAAATTGTTCTTGCAATATGGGCGGGGTTGTGGTATTATAATAATAAAGAAAGGGCTTAACTAATTCAGATTTTAAGCCTCAGCGCTTCCCCCTCCTATGGGCGGGCGGTGCTAAAAAATCCGTAGTATTTAACTAATTCATATTGTAGGAGGACACAAAAATGAAAAAGTATGATCTGCGTGAAGTCATGGGCAAGGCGTGGGAAATCCGCCGCAACGCTGCCGCCGAAATGGGTTGCAAGGTGTCTGAGGTTCATTTCGGCATGTGCGTTTCTATGGCGTGGGAACACGTCAAGAGCAATCCCGAAAACATTCTTTCTCAGTTCGCCGCGATGAATGCTAACGGCGGCGATGCGGTCAATAAGCTGCTGGCCTGCATGGTTAAAAAGGCGGCGAAAAACGAGATCGCCTATAGCACTGAAGACCATTACGACAGCTACAACGAAAATCTGGCCTGGTTCCTGAGCTTCCACAATATCGAGAGTTTCACTAATCAGGCGTGGGCGATTCTGGCCGAGCGGCTGGCCTCTCCTGACTATCTTGACAAGCTCAACGCTAAGCGGGTACGGGCTGGCAAGCTCAATATTTCCCTTGCTTCCCTGGCCTATCGTGCGGCAAAAGACGCAATCCGGCAAACGCTGCGGGACGATATCAAACACGGACGCGCTAACGTGCGGACGGTTACGGACAAAAACGGTGAGGAATACAGCTATATTGATACCGTAGCCACAAGCCGCAAGGATGACACGGAAACGGCGGCGGTTATCGGGACGGCGTTGACGACGTTCATCAATGGCCGGGATGAGATCGACCGCCTGATTATTGAGGGCATCCGCGACGGGTACACTGAGCGAGAGATCGGGGAGATCGTCGGAATGTCTGGGCCTGCTGTCCATAAACGGATTAATAAAATCCGTGACGGCCTCCGGCGGGCTGGGCTGGCTCCTGTGGCGGCGTAAAGGCTTTAACTAATTCAATTTCCGCCCTGGTTCTGTCTGGGGCTGGGGCGGAAATTTTTCAAAAAACGGTTAGCAAACACAAGGCGAAAGCGGTAGTTAAAACACAACGAAATTTTTGGAGGTTGTCACAATGAAAGCCCTTGAGAACATGATTCCCCTGAATTCCAAGATCACGATTTACGTTCCCGCTACGGTGAACGTCAACCAGGAGATCAACAACGCCCCCTATGTTGACCGCGTGGCGCGGCTGCTGTCTGAGGCGTTCGGCGGTGCTACCGCCTCCCCTGCTCAGGGCTTTTGGGTGGCCCAGGATTCGGCGCTGATTCGCGAGAAAACGACGATGGTTTTCGCCTACTGCCGGACGGAGGACGCGGAAAAGTACATGGAGGACGTTGTGAGGTTGTGCGTCTCTCTCAAGCACGAAATGGGGCAAGAGGCCATAGCGATGGAATACAATGGGGACATGTATTTCATCTAAGGCGGGGAACGGTGGGCGGCTGGGGCGGCAATGCTCCAGCCGTCACAATTCAAACGGAGGGGAAAGCAATGTATTTTCATGATGAGGAACACGGCAACACGGCAATAATTGAAAAGGTCAAAACCTTCCCTTACAAGGGAGCGCCGAAAAAGCAAACGGGTTTTCGCCTGATTGTTTCGGCTGATTATGATGAGGGCTTTATTTATCACATTTCCTTACATGAAACGCTGGAGGCGGCAAAAGACAAATTAAAAACCCTTGCTTTTACGGACGTGTAACACGGCGGCGGGCTGGCTGAAAAGCTGGCCCGCCTATTTCATTTTCTGGTTAGCAAGAGCGATTTTCGGCGGGAAGGTATAGTAGGAATGGAGGCTTGACAATGGAACGCATAAAGGAAATTCCGGCGATAACTTTTGACGCTGTACAGCTTTTCACGGAACACGATTCCGCAAAACTGGGCGCTTTAATAGAAGAGGAAGAGCGTCAAGAGACGGCGCAACGTGACGCATGGGCGGAGATCGTAACGGCGGAGGGGTTCGCCGCTTTTGAGTTTGTGCAACGCTGCGAATATCCGATGACGCTGATTTTGCACCCTTCCACGCGGCCAGGGGTTGACTGGCAATTGTCCCGCATTGGATGGGATGGAGTACCGAACGGGCACGAGGATTTTTACAAGTCTGACATGGAGGCACTATATAAAGAGTTGGCCGATTATGCCAGGAGCGGCGCGACTGTGCGGGCTTGTTATGCGGACTAAATTTTTTCAAATTTTGGTTAGCAACGGCGCATTTATGTGGGTAGTTAAAGTGTAGAAGGTGAAACAACTACACCTAAAAATGGAGGTAACGAACATGTACGACATTGAAAAATTGGTGTCTATCGTTGTTGAGTATCTGGAGGCGGTAGAAGAGAATAAAAGGTTTAACTGGGCGCTGCGCAAGAAAAAGGGCTGGATGCCTAAGACCTGTATCTGGATTCCGTCGCTTGACGGCTCCAACGCCTATCGACTGGGGGAATTGTACGGACGGGAGCAGCAACGCTCTTTTGTGCTGGCCGATATCTGCGCCATGCTGGACATCAATCAAGATCGGCTTGTTGCCGCTGTAAAGTCCATGCAGCGTAAAGAGAGGCACAACGGACGCTGGGACAACCCCAATTTAACTTGTTGGATGGGCCGAGAGGATAAAGAACGGCTGTGCCGATTCGTCCAAAATGGCGATTCATATGCAAGCACATGTTTTCAAAGCACTGGACGTAAAAAGCCCTGGTGCATATAACAGAAAATCGGCGGGCTGGCCTGTATGGGTTGGCCCGCTTTTTTTGTTTTTGTGGTTAGCATATCCGTTTTTCCATGGGTAGTTAATATAGGAGGTGTCGAACGATATGACAACAAAAACCGATTATCATTCTATCATGGAATTGAAAAAGCAATACAAGCCTTGCAACCGTGGCTTTGTCAATCAGTACGAAGTCAACCAGATCGAGACGATTCTGGAGGTCAAAGAGCGCAATAATATTGAGCTTCAGAACGTGCGGGATATGGCTGTAATGCTTTATAGCCGCTGGGCGGATGCGGAGCAGGAAAAGACAAATACCCAAGAGGCAATAGGGCTAATGGACGCTATGAGCGCCGTTTGTTTTGTAATCGACCAGGAAAAATTTAAGCGTGGGCTGGAGGTATAGGTATGAAAAACTGTTTTGAAGGGCTTTTGACTGAAAAATGTGAAAATTGTCCTTTTTGGGCAGACGGAACGGATAATCGAGGTGTTGGCTGCTGTATTCCTGCGCCGATTATGTCGTGTCCTTATTTTGCTGAAATGTGAAATAAGGAACAGAATGAGGGCTAAACCGTTTTTTTTGCGGGCTGGGGTTATCCACGGCCCGCTTTTTCTATTGTATGGTTAGCAAATTTCATTTTCAGATAGGTAGATAAAGCGGAGGCGATAAACAAATGAGTAAACGGATGGAGCAAAAATTGATAGGGTTGGGGTTGCTGATTATCTGTGCTTTTGTGCTGTGGCTGTGCTCCACTGGCACAACGCCGGAAGACCAGGATGCAACGGCGGTTGTCGTGCTGGCCCCGCTTGCCTTGTGGCTGATTTTCTCAAAAGAAATTGTAATTTATTAGTTAGCAAATGCAGTTTCGGATGGGTAGTTAATACAGGAGGTGCAACACATGCAGAATCTTACAAAAGTTGAGATACATTGGGTGGCCGACGAGCTAATCAAGCTGGCGGTGGCGTTGCGTCTTAACTCTGAGAAAGAAGGAGCCGCTGGGCTGGCTGCTGGGATGATGCGGCTAAAATCGGAGCAATACGAAAGTATAGCGAAGCGCTTGCAAAAAGCCCTGGATGATGGCAACAAACGTATTGAAATCAAATACTGATATGGAGGTTTTATCATGGTAAAAGTAACGAGAGAGCAGATCAACCGCTGGGAGGCGAAACTGGCAAACGGGTTCCGTTTTGATCTCCATTTCTTCCTGATGTGGAATGACAAGCGGGTCAAGAAATGTCTGAAGCTGGAAGACGGGCGGACGCTGGAGGCGGTTCTGGAGTACCGCGACATTACCCACAACTACGCCAAGGTAGGTGTCCAGCCGGTTCTTCACCTGTCTGTTTGGGAGAGCTGCGGCCCCGACAGCGATATGATGAAAAGTAATGGTATGGGCGCTTATATCGAGATGGGCGCGGCGCAGGACAAGCGCAAGTATAACGAGCTTGTGAAGCTGTCCGCAACGGTGGACGATGGGAAAATCATGGCGCTGGCATTGGAGAAGATGCCGCAACTTGAAAACGCTGTGATTGTGTAAGACGTGAGCGCCGGGGATAAAACCCCGGCGCTTTTTTTTGTTTTTCGGTTAGCATATTTAATTTTTGATGGGTAGTTAAAGTGTAGGAGCGAGACGGCGCTTATATTCCACATGTTGCTGTTCAAGCTGTGCGCAGATATCGGCGCGGAGGCCGGTTTTCTTTCGGTTGAAAAATCGGTTGAGAAGTTCGGAAAGTTGGCGCTGATTCATTTCCCCTTTAGCATAGCGGGAAAAGCTGTGGCCGTTTGTCGTTGTGACCTCCATAGAGAGAGCAATCAGCGGTTGTCTACGGCTGGGATGTAAATGGAGAGTGACGGCGATGTTGGAAACAACGTCCTGAAATTCGAGACGATTTTTCTTTGCCAAGCTGTTTAACTCCCTAATGGTGAAATCTTCGACGGCGGTTGTGTAAATCTGGGCCAAGAGATCGTCGGGAAGCTCCCCCAGGTAGGGCAGGTGGATGGCCTTTGCGCTGGTGCTTACAAAACAAATGTCGCTGTAGGCAATCGACATTGTTTTACGGCTGAGTTCAGTTTTCAGCTTGACTGTAGGCCGATACTTTGGAGGCTGGACGGTGGGCTTTGCCTGTTCTGGCTGGATGCTGGCCGATGTGGGATATTTGCCAAGAAGCGCCTGGATAATTTCGTGCATGGTTTCATTGGTGATCGTGTTAGCTTGCATGTTTATACACGCTCCTTTTCTTTTCGTTGTACCCACATTATAGCATAAAACAAGGCCAAAGTAAAGCGTTTTGCACAAATTTCGTAAATCTTTTTTGTACAATTTGTACAAATAGCACAGCGAAAAAGAATTCACGAAATCTGCATTTATATCCATGAACAGCGACGAAAATTATTGTGACGAGTTGGTTAGCAAATCTATGTTGCCATGGGTAGTTATATTGGGAGGTGACGATCAATGGTCACATGGCAAAATATTTTCGTAAATCTTAATGTACTCTACACGGTGGAGTACATTACCGATGCGACAGATTGGAAAAAACTCTGCGACGGTAAACATCCTGCTCCGTGGGAGCTGTACCAGAAAAAGAGCTATGGTAGCTTAGATGAGGCGCTGACCTTTTATCTGGTTCGGCTGTTTGACAGCGCAACATTTGATGTAAAGCTGTTTGAGCAAATCCAGGTCAATGGGGATGATGTGCGAGAGTCATATATCGAGCCGTCTGGCCCAGTTTTTGATGGAATTAGAGCGGCTATTGATATGGAAATGCGCAACCGTTTGAATGATTTGGAAGCCCGTGTAGCCAGCCAAGAAAAAGAGCTGGCAGAGTATTATAGCTTCATCTCAACTTCTAAATTGTCTCATAGCTTTAATGGGTATAGGGAGGCGAATAAAAAAGTTTGATTTCCAGTTAGCAAATCTCAGTTCACAAGGGTAGTTAAAGTGTAGAAGACTACAACACAATTTAAGGAGGATTTTATCATGGTCAATCTGAAAAAGGACAACGTTTCCACTGAGCGGCAGACCGCTCCCCGCCCCCGTGTCAACCTCAAGAAGAGCGATCCCAACCGTCCCCGCGTGGATCTTCGGAAGCATGGCTACGGCAAGTATGAGCACCTGCGGGGCACCACCATTCACCGTGGCGCAGCGGAAGCGGCCAAACCCCACAAGGGTATCATCAACCTGGGCGGCAAGCCCTGCAACTGTGCGCCGGATTCTGATGCGGAGTTTGAGCGCCGCATGAAGCGGTATGAGCGTATGCAGCGTGAGGCGGCTGAAGCCGCCGCCGCTGTTGCGGCTGGGGCGCAGGAAGGTTCTGCTGAGGACACCGCCGAAAACGGCGCGGCCTGATATATCCTACTACATTTGAGAGGACGTGGTTCCAATGGGCTATGTGAGCGCCACGGGCGCATAAACAAAATTTCAAATTGAAAGCCGAGGTTAATGACATGAATAGAATTCGAGATCAGACCGATTAAGCGCTGTGAAAGCGCTAAGGGTAAACGTGTGTAGGCTGCAACGGCTGGGGCGGTGCCCTGGCCTATGGCGAAGCCGCCCGCCTGATATGTAGTGCGGCATGTGTGTACAGAAGAAAGGAGGACGCTATGATGGCGAGAGCACGAGATCAGCCCTAAATCCCAATTGATTAATTTTTGCTTGAAAAGAGGATGTCGACATGAATAGAGCACGAGATCAGCCTTGATTCTGGATGACAAAATTCTGGATGGTGCAGTTTTGGAGGGACACCTGCGGAAACAAAAATCCCACCCCATAAAATTCCAGTTAGCAAATCTCAGTTCACAAGGGTAGTTAATATAGGAGGTGCAAGAGATGTTTAATACTGACGGCTTTATGGCTTATCTGAAAGAGCAGTTTGGGCCGATGGATGACCATTTTACATATGATATGGTGGAAAATCTGGTGAACTATGGCAAGGAACACCACGGCCATACTAAGGACGCTCTGGCCTACTTTCTGTCCGATATGATTCCCGAAGTGGAGTTTGGTGAGGTGGCTATGTTCATGGACGATGCCTGCCTGACCCATAACGGACAGATGGAGAAGCAGAAAGCAATCCTGAAAACAAAATAGGAGGTATCCAGATATGAAAATCTGTAAAACCTGCGGGCGGGTAATCGACGAAGATAACGGCGAGCTTGCCTATGTTGTCAATCCTGGTTTGCCCACTGAATACGTAGAGTGCGAGTGCTGCCATGATTACTACTGTAATCTTGGTTCGGTTATCATGTGTGAAGCCTGTGGCAACTACTATTCGGCGGATGTGCTGAAAGATGAGGACATCAACGGGGAAAGTTTTACTCCCTGCCCTTCCTGCGGCAAAGATGTAGTGGATTGCCTGACGAGGGCTGAGTTCGAGGAAGAGCATTTTGTTCCTAAGTATGCCGTTGTGGCGTCCTTCGGTGGCATGACGAGGGGTTATCAGGTATCCGCCGATAGCACGATCAAGGCTATGGAAAAGCTGATGAAGTATTTGGGAGAGTCCGGCATGAATGGAGTATCCGCTGTATATATCAGCGAGATTTTACTGGACAACGACATCGTTTCTTAACGGACAGAGCGGGGAGGCTATGACAGTCTCTCCGCTTTTTTATATAAAATTGAGCGATTAGTTAGCAAAATCATTTTCTTTTGGGTAGTTAATATAGGAGGTGGCTGACATGCCGAATAAAGTTTATACACATAAAAGCCCGATGACCATATTGATTGAGCGGGCAGAAGAGCTTGGCTGGTGCTGTAACCAGGACGAGCAGGACGGCGAGTGCTACATTGAGTTTTTCCAGGCCAGCCCCGCTGAAGAAGATTTCGGCTTTACGGCCTGGGGAAACACTGTGGAGGAAATCGTTGTGGCTATCCGCGAGTATGCTGAGGACTTTGATGTGGAAGAGCATGTAAAGGAGTTGCTGGATGCTAAGGCAAACGGCGTTGCTGGTGTGCCAGATGTGTTTACACTGGTTGAGGATGCCAAGGCTATCCAGAACATGCTTGACGCACTGGCGTGGGACGATGCTCTGTTTGGCAATGAGCGGGAGGACTTCACTCTACGCAAAAAGATCGAGGATGCTAAGGCGGAGTACACGGAGCGTTATGGCGAGCTGGGCTGGCAGTATACTGACGAGGGCTTGCCCTATGCGATTCAGGACTATCACGGAAGCGTGGGTTCTGTGATGGACTTTACTGCGGATGACTGGCTGGCCTGTAAAGAGAACGGCTGGACGCTGGATGAGGTATGCCGTCTGTGCGATGAGCTTTGGTTTAATGAGGAAGTGGAGAGCCTGGAATGGTTTTTGGGTGTTCGGCTGGGTGACTGGAAGGATGATAACGGCGGCATTGAGCGAGAGATCAAGGATGAGGATGTTCCCCAGGAAGTAGTTGTGGGGTTTGTTGCTGATTTTTATAAGTGGCGTAACGAGCTTTTGCCCGCCGCTTTGAAAGTCTATGCTGATTAAGAAAGGAGTCTTTATGAGATATTACAGTACACAACGGCCTGTTTCTCCTGGGAGTTTTCCGCAACGGGCGTAGAACAAAGTTCTGGAAATCCACAACTTCGACCAGAAAACCTACTGTGAGGAAATCGGACGAGAAGCCTGGGGTTATATCGACTATGAGAAGCCCCTTGATCGTTTCGATTGCAACTCCTACGAGCTTACCGCCGTACCGACAAAAACCCTGCACCTGCGGTACATTGGCAAGGATAGCTGGAGCCGCTATGTTTATGAGGATGAAAACGGCAGGCTTTGGAAGCTGACCGACTGCTGTTCTCCGAGGGAGGTGTGTGAGCAACGCGGGGATACTCCCGTTTCCTCTGTCAACAATGCTTTTGATGGTGAGCCTGACTGCCCGATGGCGGCGCATATCAACTACATATTCGTAAAGGAATTTTGAATTTGTAGTTAGCAAATCCCATTTCGCAAGGGTAGTTAAAGTGTAGGAAGCGAAAACGACACAAAACAAATTTATGGAGGTATTTAAGATGGCGGCTAATGTTGAGAATATGTTTTATGTGCGTGAGGTGCCCTGGCATGGGCTGGGGACGCGAGTGGAGGAAGCGCCGACCAGCGCCGATGCTCTGCGGCTTGCCGGTCTTGACTGGCGGGTGGAGCAGAAGCCCATTCAGGTGTGCGGTGGCAATCGGATCGAGAACTTCAAGGCCAATATTCGGAGTACAGACAGCAAGGTGCTGGGCGTGGTCAGCGACCGCTACCAGATTGTCCAGAATGTTGAGGCGTTCGACTTCACTGACGAGCTGATCGGCGGGGATGTCCGCTATGAGACGGCGGGCAGTCTCCAGGAGGGCAGGAAGGTTTGGATGCTGGCAAAGATGCCGACCACGAAGATTGTGGGTGATGATGTGGAGCCGTATCTGTGCTTCTCCAATACCCACGACGGCAGCGGTGCTATCCGTATCTGCATGACCCCCATTCGTGTGGTGTGCAACAATACGCTGAATCTGGCCTTTAACGGGGCGCACCGGCAATGGTCTACCAGGCATACAGGTGATCTCAAATATAAGATGCAGGAAGCCCGCCTGTGCTTGGAGCTGGCTGAACAGTATATGGACGGCCTTGCATCCTATGCCGACCGCCTGGCAAACACGACCATCACCGACGAACAGCTTGATAAGCTGCTGGCAGAGATGTTCCCTGTGGATGAGGAAAAGGACGGTGAGCGCAAGAAGAACAGCGTGAAAAAGGCCAAGGAAGAGTTCATGATCTGCTACTTCCGGCCCGATATCGCCCAGTTCCTTCACACTGGCTGGGGTGTGGTCAACGCTATGAGCGATATGGCTACACACAGCGCTCCCCGCCGCAAGACGGCAAACTATCAGGAGAACAACTGGGGCCGTATCATGGACGGACATCCGCTGCTGGACAAGATGACAGCGCTTGTTGGCGCAAGGTAAGAGAACGGGCGGGCTGGCTGAAAAGCTGGCCCGCCTATTTTTGTAGTTAGCAAAGCTCAAATTATAGCGGTAGATAAAATAGGAGGTGCAACAACATGAAAATGTATGTTCTTATCTATCTGGAAAATAGCGATAATGGTTGTAACGCCGAGGCGTTTTCGTTTCTGGATGATGTGCAGGCGGCGGCGAAAATGCGTGAAGCCTATGAAAAGGCGCTCAAAAGTACAGAGTTCGATGTCGATGAGCAGACCGACGATCACTACTGCCGTGTGTGTGATACGGAGGCTGTGATTGTGGACGGGCTGGATAGCTACTCCTGGCGCATTGAGGAATATGAGCTTGATGTACGGGTGGCCGTGGAGGTCGAAGGTGGGCTTGTTCAGAACATCTATTCCAATACGGACGTATATCCTGATGTATATGATCTGGATGTGTCCAGCTATCCCGAAGAGGGTGAAGAAGACGAGGCCGATCAGAAAAGAGCCGAGCTGGATGAGCTTAAAAATCAACCTGGATGGAGGAGTGTGTGGTAATAGCAATCGACGGATGAAAAAGGGCAGGAGTTTTCCTGCCCTTTTTCTCTTTAGCAGTTAGCAAATCTTCCTATATATGGGTAGTTATTATAGGAGGTGTGTTTCTATGGATGACAAGTCTGAATATAAATTGTTCATTGGGAACTATGAAAACGTTATTGGCAAGGTGGTTTATTATAGGTGCAGAAATAGATATATTCCTTGTCGTGTTACAAATTATTATTTCAAGTCAAGAAAGTATGCGCTTGTCCCCGTCGATGATTTGCTGAATATTTCGGCGGAAAATCATGCAAAGAGGCGAGTATTTTACACCACGCAAATATATATCACGAAAGGAATGAAATTTATATGAGGTTAAATGAACTGACTACTCCTTTTGAGCGCCGACGTGTAATTGAGTATGGTGCGGATGGCAACAAAGTTGTCCGTCATTGGTATGAGATGCGGCACGTTATCGGCCCGCTGTACATGAGCCGTATTACAAAAAACGAATACGAGTCGGATATGTTTACGCTCTTTGTTTTCTTTCCTGGCATACCCAACGGCTTTACGTATTGGGAAGATACATGGCACCCTGAGCAGTATACTACGGAGCATGTTTTGAGAAGCCTGGAGCATGATGGATATGCCTCCCAGGAGCAGCTTATTGCAACGCTGAATCTCCATGTGGAAAAAGACATCTTTATCGGCAACGCCTGGATCGAATTTGTTCGTCAATTTGATTCCGAGCGGGCGGATGTGTATGCAAAACATCGTGCCGATTTCTATGCCCGTAGGGAGGAACAAGATCGGCAGGAAAGATTGGCCCGTCAAGCGGAGGAAGAAGCTGAAAAAGCCAGACAGCAGGCCGAGCTTGAAAAAGAAAAAGCCGTATACCTGGGGTGGGCCGATAAAATGACGGCGTTACGTTTTGGCAAGGTCAAGGCGCAAATGGAAAAGCTGGCCCGCTTTGATGGGAGAGTAATGTCCTATCGTGATTTCATTATCCAGTCTGTCAAAGACGGATGGACACCTAAGAAGCAGGACGGCGTGACCACTTGGTATGGAAGCCGCTGGGAACCTAAGAAGAGTAAGCCTAAGACCGTGTATAAACTGGCAAAAGGCAATCTTTGTTATACGATTAGCAAGACAGAGTTTGATTTTGCTGAGTTTTTGGTTAGCAAATCGACTTTGTAATAGGTAGATATAGTAGGAGGTGGCGTTATGTCTGCCGCAAATTATAAGACAATGGAAAACTTTCCTCTATTAGCAAGAGAGTTTGTTTCTCAGGAGAAGATCTGTTCCGTATGCGGTGCGTATCAAACCGATAAAGATGAGGTTTGTGAGTGCTGTGGTGGCGAGTTGGAGAAAATTTCATATATTGATAGTGATTCAATGCAGGAAGTAGCTACCGACATGCAAAAACGGCTGGATGATCTCAACCGAACTCTCCGGTTTCACAAGGTGTCGGTAGAGAACGGATATTACTACGGCCTACAGTTATATGTCAAGGAAGCGCACAATCCGAGTGACTACGACAATGCTGACTGTCAATACTATTTTGACATGTGCCGAAGTGTGGCAATCCGTCGTTACAATAGTGAAGTCAACAAGCTTTGTCGGATACTCCGCCGTCTGGGTGCTGAATTCGACTTTGAAGAGTTGTTTTGTAGAGATGTATTTTCCAACGGTGAAATGTGCTATGGGCATGTAACGAAGTAGGGAGACGGCGGCACAAGCCGTCTTTTCTCTTGCATTGTACTATAATTTTTGATATAATTAGGAGGCGCTATGGAAAATAAAGTGATTCAGTTCAAAGGGAACGTTGATATGAAAGAGAAAATCAAGCAGGCCGCACAAAAGGCGGAGGCCGACTTTAAGGAAAAGGTTGAAATGTCCCGCCGCCCTGATGTAGATGTGCGTGAAATTTTCTCCGCTGAGGAAATTGATGAGCTTTACCAGGGGAATGAATTCTTTGGTGGCAAGATTGCAGACCTTACGAAAACACAGCGGTATAATAAGCTGGCAAACGCTGCCAAGTGGCTCCATGCAAATAGTATTGAGGTTGCGGATATGCAGATCGAGCCGGTGTCCAGAAATCATCCCAATGTGGTGGTTTCTCTGGAAATTCGCCGTCTTGCTTCGCTAAAGGATAAGGAGCTGAGAGCATTTTCAGCTATGGCGGCGCTTGCCGATTCCATGTTTATCAGTGGGATTAAGGATTCCGTAACCCGTTTCACCTTTGGGATTGAAGGGGTGTGGCAGGAATAATGAAACCATATTTACAAGAGTGAGATTTAAGGAGTGACAGTTATGACTTATGCTGAATTGCTAAGAGAGACGGCCATTAAAAAACGTGAGACCATTACAGAAATTAATACAGCTTTGAAAGGGCCGTGTGGATTCTTGGTAAAGGCAGAACTCGAAAAGAATCCTGGCGGCGCTGCTTGGTATTATCTCGCTAAAGAGTTCTGCGAGAAACTTGCGGAGCATGTTGATGAGTTTATCGAGCAGGCTGGCGGAGTCAATACAATGGAAGCACATGAGATTGGAAACATTTACATGGCCTACGAAAATGGCGATTCAGATATCTATAATCTTCTGCCAATAGAGGCGCAGTTATTTGAAAGTGAGGCGTGAAATGTATGTGATTAGTTTAATTGGAAAGCATAGAATGCTTTTTGCAAAAGAAGTAACTATGACCTTGGCAAAAGAAAGAGCAAGCAAAGAATTGCACTCAAAACCCGACCCTTATTGTGGTGGGTTTGATTATGCAGAAATTTACAACCAAGAAGATAAAAGCACCATCCAGAAAAATGGGATTGGCTGTACTTGGGTAAAGGCTGGATAGCATCGTATTTCAAACGGCGGAGCTTAAAGCTCCGCCGTTTTTTTGTCTTCTGGTTAGCAATTGCCTTATTTCAAAGGTAGTTGTAATAGGAGGTGTCAATATGGAAATCAATCATGATCGTTCGTATATCGGCCCTGCTGATAGGGAGTTTGTGGAACGGGGCTGCGGGCGTGAGTATGTGAGAAACTTTCGTTTTCAGTACATTTACACGGAGGAAGAGCGACAGGCCAATCGCAAATTTGCTGAGAAGGTTGGTCTTGACAGTCTGGAATGGCAGGCTTCTTGTATGAAAGCGGCGCAAATCAAAAGCGCTCATATGGTGCAGGTGATGGAGGCCATTAGCGCAAAACATTGGTGCTATCAGTACAACAAAGACCGTGACATAGGGCTGTTCAAATCTGATAACTGGGATTTGTTTTTCTGGTGCAACGACTTTTATAGCACAATGCGCAACCTTGGCCTATCTGGAAGAGACTATTCCTATTTCACGCTGAATTTTAACGATTCTCAGTCCGCAGAAAAGCAGAAAGAAGTCTATGAAAGCGTCATGCAGATTCTTTCTCAGTTCCAGAATGATGAGCATATTGAGGTGGCTGTTCAATATGCCGTTGCTCTGGATAAAATAAAAATCAAAAAGGATGCGGACAGTGTTTCGGCCAGCCTGGTTGGAAAGCGTACCACATATAGTCCGACTTCTGGCCTGGTTTTGTTTCCTGGTTTTGAAATGGAGGGCAGGATTGTTGAAGCAAATGGGAGTTTGTTCTTCATGAAAAAACGGGCAAGAAACAAGGGCTATCTTTTGAGTGCTGAGGAAATTTTAAGAATTTCTTGGGCGCTTGCCGGTTAGCAAATTCAAAAACAAGGGGGTAGTTAAATGGGAGTTATTTTTCTCACCGTGTTAATTGCCTGGTTGTTTTACGAGTTCGTTGCCCAGGTAATCGCAGAGGTGAAAGCGAAGAAGATGAACGAAGCTTACAAAAAGCTGAGAGATATTGCAGAAGGGAGGAAGCCGGACGATGAATAATCGTCCGGCGAATCTATGGACTTATTGGAAAAGTTCGGACAAATTGAAGTCAAAGCGGATAGCCGCATTTCCGAGTATGACCGCCGCTTTTGTCAGGCACATCAGACCGCCTACGAAAAGGCGCGGGAATTCATCAAAAAAATGGCCGAAGAGGTGGATAAGGCGCAGATTGAGCAATGTTCCATCTTAAAAGCCTACAACAAGGATAGCCCGTCATTTTTGGGAAGCGGATATCATAACGAGTTTGATCCAGAAGTATTCTGGGATAGGCTCGATAAAACCCACGATTGCTTTATCGCCCGCTTGGTGAGCTATTTTGCCCATCAATATAATGTGTCTCTGGACGATGAGGTGATTTGCAAAAGTCTGATTCCTCAAAAGCCTAAAGATCCAGACTATTCGATTTATGGCTGGCGGCGTAATTTATCGGCTGAACAAGAAGCGGCACTTGATAAGTTGTCAGCAGATCATAAGGCGGCCATGGCGGAATACACAAGCAATCTGCGCAGCCTGTCGTTGACCTATACGGATGTGCTTGACCAGATATTTGTTCAGCTTGGCGGTTACTCTTTTCAGGATAAAGCGGTACGAGAACTGAAAGATGCCGCCCACAAACACGCTTGGAATACATACCATGGCACCAAAAACTATGAGGTCAAAAAAGCCACTATTTCTTTTTCTTCAAGCTGTTATACCTATTCGTGGGGTCATGGGGAAATGCAGCTTCATGACGGCATGAAGGATGTGGTTCGTGCTCTGGCTTATTTCGAGTTTGGTACACAAGACTATTTGGGCGGCGGATTCTCTGAGCTGTGCGGCTATACATTCAAGGGTAATTCCTTTGAGTGCGGGTGGGAGAAAATCAAACAAATTCGGTGTTTCAAGAATGGCCGTGTTGATGTCAAGTTTACCAGCGAGGCATACGCCCGTCAATTTGTAGAAGACTACCTTGGAACAGAAGTTTAATTTAGGAAGGAGAAAATATCATGCAGAGATTCAACATTAACTGGACGGCAAAGACCCTGTGCAATCAGATGAAGAAAGGGGCCGTCAACTTCGACAACGCTGTGCAGCGGAGCCTTGTCTGGGATGACAGCAAGAAGTCTCTCCTGATTCATAGTATGCTTTACGGGTTTGCCATTCCCGCCATGTACTTCACCAGAGACGAGAACGGCGTGTATGACAGCTTGGACGGCAAGCAGCGCTCCAACGCTATCAGCGAATATATGAACGACGAGTTTTGCCTGACCATGGACACGCCGCTCGTGATGGACGATGACGGCAACGAAGAGAACTTCACTGGCATGTCCTACTCTCAACTGCCTGAGTGGGCGCAGGATCGTATCAAGGATTTCAGCCTTACGATCTATTACTACGACGGCATGACGGAGCAGGAAATCCGCGAGTTCTTCCGTAGGCTGAACAATGGCAAGCCTCTGTCTGCTATCGAGCTGACACGGGTGAACACGCCCAGCCTCACGGCTTTCCAGGAGCTTGCCAAACACGATGCGATTCAGTCTGTGGTCACGGCCACCGGCAAGAAACGCTTCACCGATGAGATGATTGCCATGCAGCTTTACCATCTTGTCACCGTGGAAAACCCTGATTTCTCCACCAAGGCTTTCCGCGACTGGTCTAAGGCCATCGAGATTGACAATCAGATTATGCAGGATGTCAAGGCTGGTCTGGATGCCTATAAGCTGTTCGCCAATTCGCTTGGGCTGGATGACAAAAAGGTGATGAAGACGGTCAGAGCCAGAACCCACTTCATTAGCTGTGCCTATTACTGCTACCTGGCGGTTCGGGCTGGCAAGTCTCAGGGCGAGATCAACAGCACTATGAAGGATTTCTTTAATGGGAACCCGACTACCTCTGAGGACTACAACAAGTCTGTGGCCGCTGGAAGTGCGAAGCCTGGTGCGGTGCGGGCCAGACAGCAGACTATGCGCAGTCTGGTTGAGGTGGTGGACGAGGATGCGAGTGGCGAAGAAAATCCGTCCTAATTCTCAAACGCAGTTAGCAAATGTGGCAAACTGCGGGTAGATAAATAGAAAGCTGACCTATCGGCTATACGGGGCTGCTTGAATCAAATAGTTCTTTCATGGAGGTAGATTATGAAACTCAAAGAATGGATTGATTTCAACAAGGGGATTTATAATGGCGACCTTGTTGTCAAAGTGTTGAAACAGAGAAGTTATAAAACCGATGATATTCTTTTTCACACTGTTGCGAGTCTTGATACCTGTTCAAAGCTGTTTGGCGAGTATGAGCTTGCCAAAATTGGATTGCAGAATATGCCCAATAGCGATGTTACCAGATTCGGGTGTCTGTTGTGGGTAAATATCGAATAAAACAGTCCTTTTATTAAAAGAGAAAGGAAAGAGAAAAAATGAACGGGATAATCATTACAGAAAAGAACTTTGACAGCATAGCCGCAAGAGCAGTATTGCGGCCATTGTTTCTGTGGTGAGAATGTGGAACGAGGGAAAGACCCGATTTATTGTTAGATTGGAGGTGAACATCGTGGAGAAGACGTTGAAAATTGACAATTGCATGGATTGTCCACATCATCTGGTTCGGCCTGATCCCGACCCTGATGATTGGTTCTGCGACGATGATGAGAAAGTTGTCTGTACTCAGGTTCAGACTAAAGACGGTACAAATCGTGTTATCACATGCGCTTGTCGGCCATACCAGAAGCGGGCAGAATGCGAGATACCTGATTGGTGCCCGCTCAATCAGTAAACGGTTCTGGGAGGACTCCGCAAAAGCCTCCCTCCAAAAATCTAAAATAGGAGGTGTCATCATGAATTGGACTCGGCTGGATTTGCGAAGCAAAACTCTATGCCCCAGGGTTGGAATGCTGGTGGCGTTACGGATGGAGCCTACAAATTGTGCGGCCAGATTTTTTGGTACTGCTCGTTATGATATTGGCACCTTTGAAACGGAGAGCATGAATCCTAAAAGCAAGAAGCTTTGGTGGCATGGAACAAGAGGGGTGGACAACCCCACACGCTTACGGAGACACTACGACATTTGGTGGATTCCTATACGGGAATTTGATTGCTACGGAGGATGATGAAATGAGCCAATATATAGAGGCAGAGCTGGATGAAAAGGTAATCCCGCTCGTACAGTTTTTCAACGCTAACGGCCTGCCTACACTCATGTCCTGTCACGGGCACAACAAAACAAACCTATCTATGTTTTGGATTGAGTTTGATAAAACTGTTACGGAGGCCGATATTGTTGCGTTTATGCGTGGTCATCTCAATTGGGTCGGCATGTTCTGTTCATGTGGTCGCTTTGCTAAACGGATATACGCCTCTCATAATTCAGTCTATGAGTGCTGGTGCTATTTTGCTGCAACTGTGGAGGCTGCGAACGCAGACTTATACCAGTGGATGCACGATGCTGGAGAATGGCAAGGTGTAGACGGTGAGAGATACCAAGCGTGGCAACGAACGCTTGCAGAACGAAAAAATACCGCAATTGCCGGTTAGTAAAACCGATTTTCTGCGGGTAGATATATTGGAGGTGAACTTATGAAGTACCAATTCTCTGGGCAAAGCATCCCGCAGGAGAGCCGACAGGAACTCAATAACAAAATTCTTTATCTCATCGACAATGATCTTGCGGAGTCCTCTGGGATTACCGCAGAAGACATCTACAATGCCTATACTGGTGATGGCGGATTACATGGCCTGAAATTTCAGGACTACGATAGCTATGCGGAGTTTTCTTCTGCCAAAAAGGAGATTGAGAATGGGCAGTTCTTCACACCAGACAGTGTATGCCAGTTCATTATGGAGTGTCTTGCTGTCTCCGATCAAGATGTGGTAGCCGATCTGACCTGTGGGATGGGCGGTTTCTTTAACCATTGTCCTGTTGAGGCCAACGTATATGGCTGTGAGCTGGATGTCAAAGCCTATAAGGTAGCTCACTATTTGTTCCCTAAAGCAAATCTTGTTTGTGGGGATATTCGCACTTATAATCCTGGGATCAAGATGGATTATATCGTGGGCAATCCTCCGTTTAATCTGCGGTGGTGGGTGGACGGAGCGCAAATACTTTCCCAGCTTTACTACTGCCAGAAAGCGGCGGAGTTGTTGAAGCCTATGGGAATTATGGCGCTGGTGGTTCCCCGCTCATTTTTGGCCGACGATTTTTCGGATGGTGGATTGATTAAGGAGATGGAAAAGCATTTCAGTTTTCTTGGACAGTTCTCCATTGCCGACGATACCTTTAAGCATTTGGGTGTAAGCTCCTTTCCCACCAAAATCCAGTTCTGGCAGAAGAACAGTGAAATGGATGGCTGGAAAGCAAGCCCTTACAGCGCCGATTTATCGGTGGAGGTTTCGCCCAGTGACAAGGCGGATGTGAAATACATACAGACTGCGGTATTGGCCGATGCCCAGGAGATGTTGCGGAAAAATAAGTCTCATATTTTGCTGGAGCTTGCCAGAGACGATCATTCTTCGCATGAGTTTCTGTATCAGGTTAAGAAGTATTTGTTTCACATTAAAAGCAATCCAGCTATCCGAGAAAAGTATGTCAAATGCTGTGAGTATTTGAGTAAATATTATACGCAGAAACAGCCCGAAGGTATGTCCTATGAAGAGTGGAGCAAGCGGCGGATAACGGAGGCTAAGGTGCTTGCTTATCTGCGGAATACAGTGAAGAAGCAGCATCCGAAGCCGTTGAGAGATGAAGTGAGGCTGGTAAAGCAAGACTACGCCTTAGTATATAAGGCGTATAGCCCAAAAGCAGCTCGTCGCTTGACGGAAACTGGGAAGATGCCCATTCCGATTTATCAAATTGTAAGCGACATGGACGATCCCAACAGGTATGGCCCATATGCCAGGATGATCCGCCGCCGTCAACGTGAATACCAGATTGAGCAACAGGTATTTGCGGAGATGAAAGAAGACGAACAGATTTCCGCTTGGCTGAACAACTTTGTTTTGTTTGACAGTGAGAATGAGGAAGATATTTTACTGAATGACAAACAGAAGCGGGATATCAATGTAACACTCCAAAAGCGGTATTCGCTTCTTCAGTGGGAACAGGGCAGCGGCAAAACTTTGGCCGGAATTGCAACTGGCTTATATCGGATGCAAAAGGGCAACGCAGTTTGTACGTGGGTAATTTCTCCCGCTATTTCTATCAAGAACAACTGGGATTTGGTTATGCCGAACTACACCCAGCATGATCGGAAGGAGGATTGGGATACAGCTCTTGAAGATTGTGGGCTAAGTTATGTTATGGTCAATAGCCTATCTGATTTGGAACGGATCAAGCCTGGAGATTTTGTTCTTACTACCATGAACAAGCTGGGCAAGTATCAGAGGCAGATTAAACAGTGGATACGTCAGCATAATCAAAAAGTTGCTCTTGTCTTTGATGAAAGCGATGAAATGACGAATCCATACAGCATCCGTTCAAAGGCGGCTCTCAATTGTTTCCGCCGTTGCAAGTACAAGCTTCTCATGACCGGCACCAGTACCCGCAATAATATCAGTGAGTTTGCTCCCCAACTGGAGCTTGCCTACAACAATTCGGTCAACATGATTTCCTGGTGCAGAGAGATTTATCGCTATGAGGAAGTCAATAAGAAGAAAAATATCTTGGAGGCCGGCCTACACTCGTATGACAACCTGTACTATGGACAGCCTATCCCCGCTTACCAGCGTGGCTATAAGCTTTTTGCGGAGTCCCATTTGCCTGAGAAAATCACGGTGTTTGGTGTTGGACAGAAAACGCAGGATATCTACAATGCGGAAGAGTTGAGTAACATTCTCAAACGGCTTGTAATAACCCGCACCTTCAAAGAAATTGTAGGCAAAGAGATTCGCCGTATTCATCAGGTTCCGATTCAGTTTTCTCCGCAGGAGCGAGCTGTATATACTATGGCAATTGAAAAGTTCCATGAAATGCGAGACAACTATTTCGCTTCAACAGGCAATTCTCGCAAGGATGCCATGATGCGGCTGATTCAGCAGATTACTTTGCTCTTGCGCATTAGTGCTGCCCCTAATACTGTTCGGGAATATACTGGAGAGTTGCCTACAAAAATTGCAACGGTCATTAACATGGCCCAAGAGTGGAGTGATGAAATCGTAGCTATTGGGGTGCGGCACAAGGTTGTTGTGGATGCGTTTGCTACGGCTATTCGGGAGGCTATGCCAGATCGAAAATTGTTTGTGGTAACAGGAGCAACCATGTCTCTTGCGAAGCGTCGCGCCCTACGGAAAACCCTACGGAAAAGTAAAAACGGGATTCTGCTTTGTACGCAACAGAGTTTGCCCAGCAGCGTAAACTTTGAATATGTCAACAAGGTAATCATTCCTGAGTTGCATTACAACAATTCCCGTATGAGCCAGTTCTATATGCGATTTGTTCGGTTTAACTCTAAGCATTGGAAAGACATATATTTTGTCACACATGCTGGAAGCATCGAGTCTAATTTGATGCAGATGGTTCTTGCTAAGGAGCGGCTTAATATGTTTATGCGCGGTCAGGATGCCAGCATGGATGAAATTTATGAGAAGTTCGGAGTTAAATACGATCTGCTTTCTTTGCTGATGAGTCGGGAAGAGGACGATGAAGGACATTTCCATATCAGATGGGGCCAGCAATTTATTGACAGCGACGGTTAGCAAAGATTGAGCCGGATGGGTAGATATAAAAGGGAAGAATTTTTTGATTTGAAAAGAAATTAACTAATTTATTTTATGGGGAGGTGTCGCTATGGAGTATAGTATTGAGTACCGCAACGGCCATGTGGAGGTTCGTGACTCGGCTGGAAACTTTATGTGCTCTGCTGACACAATCGCTGAGGCCAAGCGAGAAATCGAGAACGACTTCAAGGAGGTAGCGTGATGGAAGAGACAAAAATTGTTTTCTGTTCCAACTGCAAGCATTACATTTCGGTGGAAGGTCAGGTAGCGCTTCTGGGCGGAGGCATGTGTTTTGTAGATGCACCATCTCATATCACGATGGTTCCGCCGACTCACTTCTGTTCCTATGGAATAGAAAAAGTCCCCTGCGAGAAAGCAGAGGACTCAATCTAAATCTTCTTTTGTTGGTAGACTCGCTTCATGTCGTTTTCCCAGGCTGTTTTCCTGTGATAGCGTACCCAGCGCTGATACTCTGCCCAACGATTCGTGGAGGCTTCAGTAGATAAGCCAAATACACGCTGTATATCGAACGAGGATGAGATTCCAAGGGATGTATATAGTGGCATGGGGCATAGTAGAGTGGCGGCAAACTGATCCGCCTCAGTCTCCAGGTCTGGGGCGGACAGGTTGTTAAATCCATTCTCCGCCAGCATTGGTTCCGCAACAAGAGGAAGATGTTTCAAAATAACATGGCCCAGCTCATGAGCCTTTGTCCAGCGCTTTCGTCCTGCTACATTGTGTCCTTCGCTGTCTGAATTCCAAAGGATTAAGTACCGATCTCTGGTTACATCGTAGTGAGTACATCCCGACGTACTCTCACACAACAGAACAACATCCCGAATGGAACAGTCGGTTGCTTCCGCAAATTCACGATAAGTTAAAGCTTTGCAGTTAGGAATGGCTGAAACAATATCACATGGCTCTATCGGGAATTGGATGTTGGATAGCCCTTTGTAAATCTGTAAGACTTGATTATAGATATAGGGATATCTGACCATGCTGCACCTCCAGTTATGGCCTATTATACACGGTATATTGTCCTATAAAACGGACTTCATTCTGTGCGGAACGCATATTCAAATCCCAATTTCAACATGCGCATCATTCTATCACGGTCTTGGGGTGACATGCGTGACTTGGCTCGCTGGAGGGAAACAAAATCCTCATCTCCGATCAAATCTTCTGCGGGAGTGGATATATCAGATCGGCCAACCAAGTAATCGGT
>ERZ779622.386-NODE-386-length-26967-cov-6.557855_pt1 | contig 26967 bp, 22 predicted proteins | sample MGYA00514188_ERZ779622 | MGnify/ENA primary metagenome ERZ779622 (study PRJEB29562, sample SAMEA4376702) | mouse gut metagenome | isolation source: Cecum | study: EMG produced TPA metagenomics assembly of the A DSS colitis mouse model was used to assess the... | reverse complement strand
AAACACTCTGATTATTCCGTGGGATGGTGTATTTTTTGAAGTGCAACGAGTCAGCCAGAACACGCCGGCGGAAGATGTGGTCTTTTTTGGAAGCTGGTATGTGACGGATTACCGGACCAGCAGTATATATACCCTGTCTCAGGAGGAGATAGATACTTTTCTTACTTATACGGTCGCTTATTATGAAGACGGTTTTTTCCTGAACGGAACGCAGGTGGAGGCGGAGGCAGAAGTTTTCGGATATAGTTATCTGGATTATACAAAGGCAGAGATAGAGGAACAGTTTTTGGCAGATTTAACGGACTGGTGGAACGGAAAAACGGCGGTTAAGGGCGTAAATCTGTACGCTGAGGAAAACGAAGAAAGCCTGCCCATAAAATATTGTTTTGGGGCAAACTTTTTTGCGGCGGATTCGGAAACCTTGTGGATATATTATGAAGGCGTGTTTTTTCAGGCAAAAAGAGCGGGAGCGTAAAGCGCTTCCGTTCTTTTTTTGTACAAACAGTTGACAAAGAACAGGGGTGGTGTATATAATAAATTTGTAACATTTTTGTAACAAAGGACATGTACGAAATCTGTTGATATAGAGTTTACAGAGCACAAACGGGAAAGGTAACATACATGAATAGAAATAAAAAAATACTGCGGGGGATAAGCGTCTGCGCCGCAGGCATCTTTTTGGCTGGCGCGTTGGAATCCGGTTTTTTGATGGAAGCACATGCGGCTGCAGTGGACATGAGCGAGCTTACTACATATGCCGGAGCAGCCTCTTTATTTAGTACGCCTTTAGACGCGCAGGAATGTATTGCAGCGGCAGAGGCGGCACGCGGTTCTTTTTGGGGATATACCAATCTGGGGATTGCCAATGTGGAGAGCGGCAATTTAAATGTCCGCGCCATTCCCGGGCTTGACGGCAAGCTGGTGGGAAAAATGCCCAAAGGCTCCGCATGTGAGATTTTAGAGGTGACGGAGGACGGCTGGGCACATATTATTTCCGGCGAAGTGGATGGGTATGTAAGCACGGAGTATCTCTATATGGGAGCGGACGCTAAAATGCGCGGGCTGGAGCTGATTCGCACAGTGGCAGTCGTCAATGCGGACTCATTAAAGGTGAGGGACGATGCCAGTCTGGACGGCGCGGTGCTGACGCAGGTTCCCAAGGGCGAGGAGCTGGAGGTGGTAGAGGTTTTAGGCGACTGGATACAGGTTGCAATAGACAGTGACAATGCTTATGTTTCTGCCGAGTATGTGACGGTGGAGGAGAAGCTGGATACGGCAGTCACCATGAGCGAGCTGCTCTATGGGCAGGATGTGTCGGATTTGCGTGTGGACATTGCAGAGTATGCGAAGCAGTTTTTGGGCAATCCCTATGTATATGGGGGCAGCAGCCTGACAAAGGGTGCGGACTGCTCCGGTTTTGTCATGGCGATATACAAGCACTTTGGTATTACCCTGTCTCATTCCGCACAGGCGCAGTCGGGAGAGGGCACCAAGATTTCGGCTTCAGAGCTTCAGCCGGGCGATTTGATATTCTACGCCAACAGTTCGGGCACTATCAACCATGTGGCGTTGTATATCGGCGGAGGCAAGGTGATTCATGCGAGCACTCCCACCTCCGGCATCAAAATATCCAACTATAAATACCGCACGCCGGTAAAATATGTCAGCATTTTGCGGGATTAAGCGGCGGCGGGATAGTGTGGGGCTCACATTTGGATTTGCCGCAGTGAGGCTGTGGGAAGAAATGAGGATAGTATGGAGCAGGCAGAGAACGGATTTATTCACTTAAATAAAAAGACGCAGGAAGAGGTCACGGAAACCATGCCCCCTGAGGAGGAACTGCAGGATTTGGCAGAATTTTTCAGGGTGTTCGGCGACCCCACCCGTTTAAAGATATTGTATGTGCTGAAATGCGCGGAAATGTGCGTGCTTGATATTGCGAACCTGCTTTCCATGACGCAGTCCGCCATTTCCCATCAGCTCCGCGTGTTGAAGCAGATGGATTTGGTAAAAAACAGGCGTGAAGGAAAGACGATTTTTTATTCACTGGCGGACAGTCATATCGTCACTATTTTGAGTCAGGGCATCGACCATATTGAGGAATAAGGGGAGACGTTATGAAGCAGAAAACGACAATGATACTGGTGGGGATTGCAGCAGCGTTACAGACGGTGGCGGTGCTGCTTGCTGTTTTTATGACAGTATTTCAAAGCACGGTAAAGCAGATATATGGCTGTGATGAGGGTGTGTGCAATATCAAATCCGTTCCAACAGGCGCATTTGCGGAGCTTTTGCTGCCGCTTCTGATTTATGGGATATTTCTGTTCTGTATTGCCATTGTCAAGGACAAAGCCTTTGCAAGGCAGGCGTTAGCGATTGTTTTTGCTGCGCTGGCGGTTTTGTTTAAAGTTGTGACAGCTTTGATTGGAATGTATATTATCATGCTGGAGGCAAGGACGAAAGGTGCGCTGGCATACGCCGGTTATAGTGCGTTAAACAACGCTGTTTTGCAGGTTACATTTCTTTTTACACTGGCAGCGTTTGCCCTGTTCTGTATGGCGGCAGGAAGCTGCCTGCCTGTCAGGGCGGAATGTACGGCAGCTTCGCAGGGGACAAGGACTGACATCTAAAACACATTTGCAAAATAGAGGACTTTCAAATTATGAGTATGATTGGTTATTATTTCAGGGCTGACGACGGCATGGTACAGCAGCTTAAGGAGGGAAGCTGCGGAGATATTTTGTTTGATGAAAGCAATCGGGAGCGGCTCTTTGACGTTGATAAGGCATGGCATGCCATTCATTATACCCTGACCGGCGGACTGTGGGGGATGACAGGGGATCCCGCAAGCTGGCTGGTGTTTGGAGGCGAGCCGGTAAATGAAGAGGATATGGGCTATGGACCGGCACGGCTGATGGAAAATGATGTCGTAAAGCTGATAGCGGATGCGCTGACAGCGTGGGACGAGGCGGCTTTTCGGGAGCATTTTCATGTGGCGGATATGGTGGAATGTCATGTTTACCCTGTTATGGATGATGAGAATGAGGATGTCTTTTTTCAATATGTATGGGAAAATTTTGAGGCATTAAAGAAATGGATACGAGAAACGGCGGATGTAGGAGAAAATATGATTGTGTTTTTGGGGTAGCGGACGGCGGTATGCCGCCTCATTTCCAGATAAGGATTGGGTGTCAAAAGCCCTGATTGAAGTTACCTGCTGTCAATTTGACCTGAGAATAGGTGTGCACTCCGTTGCGCCAAACATTCCAATGAGCCTCTAAAGCGAAAATCGTGTTCAGCAAAGGCTTCCACGATTTTTGAGTCTCATTTCCATGGCGCAAAAGTCGTTTACACCTATTCTCAGGTCAAATTGACAACCAACATTTTCGGACAGGGCTTTTGACACCCTAATCAGACAAGGAGAAGAGGAAGAAATAAAATGCCTCATCTGTTTTCAGACAGATGAGGCGGTTTGAAAAGAATTATGCAAGTCTTTTTTTGCATCCACTTTGGCGTGGGTGCTTTTTAATTATTTCATCGCTTTTGATATAAGATGCGAATAGAATTCAGGATGCAGAGCATGGCAACTCCCGTGTCCGCGAAAACGGCAAACCACATGGATGCTTTGCCGGCAAGCCCCAGTATCATAAAGAGGGCTTTTATGACGAGGGCAAAGGTTACGTTCTGAGTGGCAATGCGGCAGGCAGCCTTGGCTATTTTGATGGAGGCGGGAATGGCTTCCATGGAGGAAGTCATAAACACCACATCCGCCGCCTCGATTGCTGCGTCTGCGCCGCTGCCCATGGCAGCCCCTACGTCTGCGCCTGCCAGCACAGGCGCGTCGTTGATGCCGTCTCCCACAAACATAACGGCGCCATGCCGCTCTCGGATTTCCTTTAAGCGTGCAAGCTTTTCTTCAGGCAGAAGTCTTGCATATATTTCATCGATGCCGGTTTGTTTCGCCACTTCTTCGGCGGTTTTGGGTGCGTCGCCGGTCAGCATGATTGTGGTTAATTTTTGCTTTTTCAGAGAACGGACAGCGGGCGCGGCTTCTTCCTTGATGGTATCGGCGATCACCAGACTGCCAAGGTAGCTTCCGTTTCTGGCAAGCAGCACCTCCGTGCCGTATGCGGCAGCATCTTCTGCGTTTTGCGTATAAGAAGAAATATCGATACCCTGTTCGGCAAGCAGTTTGCGGTTGCCGCAGAGCACGAGACCGTCGTCTGTCTGCATTTGTATGCCGTGACCGGATATTTCTGTGATAACACCGGCTTTGTCTACAGAAATGCTTTCCGCTTTTGCTGCGTCCAGAATGCTCTGCGCAATGGGGTGCGTGGAGGCGGACTCACAGGAAGCGGCAAGGAACAGCAGTTCTTTTTCGGAAAGTCCGGCGTCGGGGGCGCAGATAATATGCTGTAATACAAAGTTGCCTTTGGTGATGGTGCCGGTTTTATCCATAATGATGGCTTTTATGTTTTTTAATGCCTCTAAGGAAGAACCTCCTTTAAAGAGAATTCCCTGTTTGGAGCCTGCGCCGATGCCGGAGAAAAAGGCAAGCGGAACACTTAGTACCAGAGCGCAGGGGCAGCTAATGACGAGGAAGGTCAGGGCAGTATAGAGCCATTTGTCCCAGTCTCCCGTAAAAAGCGAGGGGATGATGGCGGTACAAAGCGCAAGAAGGACGACAAAGGGGGTATAAATTCGGGAAAAGCGAGTGATAAAGCGGTCCATTTTGGGTTTGCTTGCAGCCGCATTTTCCACGGAATCCAAGATACGGGTTACCATGGATTCGGAGAGAGGCTTTTCCACCTTCAGCTTCAGTACGCCGGAAAGATTCATACAGCCGGAGAGGACGGCGCTTCCTGACTGCACGCTGATGGGGACGGGCTCGCCGGTTACAGGAGAGGTATCAAGGCGGCTCTCACCTTCCAGTACCATGCCGTCTAAGGGGATGCGGTCACCGGGACGTACCAGTACAATATCGCCGGCTTTTGCTTCTTCGGCGGGAATCATGGTAATTTTTTCTCCGTTTACCAGTCCGACAGTTTCAGGACGCAGGTCAAGGGCATCCATAATTTGGCTGCGGCTTTTTGCGACGGCTCTGTGCTCAAACCATTCGCCAATCCGGTAGAAGAGCATAACGCCGACTGCCTCGGGCGCGTATGCGCCGATGGCGCCGGAGGGCTCTTTTATGGCAAAGGCGCCCAAAGTGGCGATGCTCATCAAAAAGTTTTCATCAAAAATATTGCCCTTAAAAATATTGCGGATGGCAGTGAGGACAATTTCCAGACCCAGTATCAGGTAGGCAATCACATACAGGGCGAGGGAGGCAATGGGGGAGAAGCGGGCAGAAAGCTTTCCCAAAAGAAACAGAGCTGCTCCCAGAACAATGCAGAGAAGGTCTTTTCTGCTTTCTGCCTTATCTGCCTTTTTGGAATCCGTATGAAGTGCCTCTCTGGGTGTAATGACGGCGTCAGGCTCGATTGCCTTACACGCCTCCTGCATAAGCGGCAGCAGTGCTTTGTGGTTTTTGGCGGCAACGCGAAGCTGCTTGGTGGCAAAGGTAATGGAGGCATATTCCACACCTGGCAGAGACTGGATTTTGCGCTCTATTTTGGCGGCGCAGTTGGCACAGTCCAAATTGTCTACAATATAGATTTTCATCGGCGCTTTTGTGGCAGGCGGCTTTTCCGCCGCGGGGGAAAGCGCATGTTCGTGCTGTTCCTGTCCGCAGCCGCAGGCATCACCATGTTCGTGGTGGTGCTCGTGCTGCGCATGTTCATGGTGCTCCTGTCCGCAGCCGCAGGCATCACTGTGTTCGTGATGGTGCTCAAGTTCATGGTGTTTATGCTCGTGCTGTTCGTGTCCTAATGTCTCGTGGAAAGAGTTTTGCTGTTGATGGCTCATAATGATAATCCTTTCTCTATTTTATCATACGTCATTTTTTGATTTGATATACATATGAATAACTGTTCATATGTATATATAGGCATAAAACAGGGAAGATGTCAATACTTTTTTCTTGCCTTTTTCTTCATAACCGTTCATAATAACAGGGTATCAATCAAACGATAGGTAATCACAGTGTTTCGCAATCACCTAAATCAAACAAAACAAAAAGGAACTGTTTATGGAAGAAAAAATGACTGTGAATGGAAAAGCATACAAAATCCAAAAGCTATTGGGAAAGGGAAAAGGCGGTTATTCTTATCTGGCATCGGACGGTGCGGCGCAATATGTGTTAAAGCAAATCCATCATGAACCTTGCAGTTACTACCAGTTTGGCAATAAGATGGAAGCGGAATTGCGTGATTATAAGAGACTGCAGACCATTGGTATCAGGATGCCGCTGCTGTTCGACGCGGATATGGAGCAGGAGCGCATCATAAAGGAATATATAGAAGGTGATACCATTTATGATTTGGTATGTCAGGATAAAATGGAAGCAGCATATTTGGAACAGGTAAAAGATATGTGCGCGCGCCTGTATGCAGCTCATACCAATATTGATTATTTTCCCACAAATTTTGTTGTGCAGAACGGTATACTATATAGATTTTGAATGTAACGATTATATGGAAGAATGGAATTTTGAAAACTGGGGCGCTGCATACTGGTCAAAAACGCCGGAATTTATGCGGTATGTGAAGGAACGCGAATAAAAAGAAAATTTTTGCTGCGTAAACATGCTTTTTGAAGGGCAGCCGCAGCATGGAGGCTGAATATGAGACAAAAAGACCAGTCAAAACAAAATATGCTGACAGGAAACCCGGGAAGGGCGCTTTTCTTTTTTGCACTACCCATGATATTAGGCAATCTGTTTCAGCAGTTTTATAATATGGCGGACTCTATGATAGTCGGGCAGTATGTGGGGGAAGACGCTCTCGCTGCGGTAGGAGCTTCCTATTCCCTGACGACGGTGTTTATTATGATAGCTATCGGCGGCGGCATCGGGGCGTCCGTTATCACAAGCCAGTATTTAGGGGCGCAGTCTTACGGAAAAATGAAGACGAGCATTTATACCGCGCTGATAAATTTTCTGATAATCAGCCTGCTTCTGGCGGCGGGGGGCTTTCTGTTAAACCGCCGTATTCTGACAGCCCTTAAGACGCCGGATAATATTTTAGAGGACGCGGTGCTGTATCTGGAAATTTATTTTTGCGGGCTGCCTTTTCTTTTTATGTATAATATTTTGTCCGCAATGTTTAATGCACTGGGAAAATCCAAAATTCCGCTCTGCCTTTTGGTTTTTTCATCGGTGTTGAATGTAATATTGGATTTATATGCCGTGCGGGTTCTTTTCTGGGGCGTGGCGGGTGTTGCCGCTGCTACCGTGGCTGCGCAGGGAATTTCCGCGCTGATTTCCTTCGGTATCCTGCTTTTGATGTTGAAACGCTATGAAACGGAGGAAAGAGCGAAGCTTTATGACGCGGAAATGCTGGTGCGGGGAACGAAGATTGCCATTCCTTCCATTATACAGCAGTCCATTGTCAGTATTGGTATGCTTTTGGTGCAGTCCGTTGTAAATGTTTTTGGCTCTTCCGTGCTGGCGGGGTATTCGGCAGGTATGCGTATCGAGTCCATCTGTATTGTACCAATGATTGCAACAGGGAACGCGGTATCCACCTTTACCGCCCAGAATTTGGGTGCGGGGCAGCCGGAGAGGGTAAAAAAAGGCTATCATGCGGGACTTGCCATGATAGCGGTTTTTGCAGTCATCATATGTGTGATATTGCAGTTGTCTCACGGCGGCATTATCGAGGCATTCTTAAAGGGCGACGGCGGCGTGGAGGCATATGAGACAGGTAACGAATACCTTATGTTTATCGGCTGGTTTTTTGCCCTGATTGGCATAAAGGCATGTACGGACGGTGTTTTGCGCGGCGCCGGAGACGTCAATGTCTATATGGTGGCAAACCTAATCAATCTGGCATTTCGTGTTACCTTTGCCAATCTCTGCGCGCCTATATTTGGCGTGCAGGCGGTATGGTGGGCAGTACCAATCGGCTGGGGCGTCAACTTCATTTTGTCCTATATCTGGTACAGAACCGGACGCTGGAGCCGGAAGCAGGTGATATAAAAGTTATTTGATATTTCTGGCAGCCGCTTCCCTTGCAGCATCAAAGGTGCTCACTGAGACAGGTCCGCTTACGGGCGTGCGGTAAACAGGAGCCTCGCTCTCGAAGGCGGTAAAGTATACGTAGCGGGAGGTTGCATTGATATGCGTGTAATTGCCGGAGGCAACGGTTTCCACATGACTGCCGTCTAAAGCCATGCGCTTTAACGCCGGTTCGTCAGCGGAATTTTTCTGATAATAAATATAGCCGCCTGCCAGATTAAAGCAGTCTACCCTGTCGTGGGTCAGTACTTCTACCACATCACCGCTTAAGGAGTAACGGCAGAGCCGGTAATTTTCCGCAACATCCAGATAATAAATATAGTCATTGTCATAAACCGGATACCAGAGGTTTCCTGCCCATGCCATGTCCGACGTGTCGGATGCCGTATGGTAGCGGTAGAGATAATGGTTGGTTTCGGTGCCATTGTAGTAGACGCTGCCGTCTGTTAGGGCACAGGCGAAATTCCATCCGGTATTGGCAAGCAGTTCTTTTTCCTGCTTATCTGTCCGCAGCTTATAGAAAAAGGGACCTTCCTCTGTAGAGGTCAAATAGTACAAGTAATTGCCGATAAGCTGTACGTTAAATACAAGCTCTTTGGAAAGATTGGTAATCTCCCTGCCGTTTAAAGTGGCGCGGCACAGCCCATGGCTGCTTCTTAAATAACCGAGACCGGCGGAGCCGGAATTGCCGTTCTGGTAATAGAAAAGGTATCTGCCGCCTGCGTTTAAGTGGGAGACGTTGGCGGATATCAGTTTTTTGATATTACTTTCGTCCGGCGACATGGAATAGAGCGCGCCGCCGTCATAGGGGTTGGAAAAATAGACGACACCGTTGTACTCGCAGAACATGCCGCCGTTGTTGGCGTTGCCGGCGGTATTGCCTACGGTACCTGCAGGGACGGGAACGACGCGGTTCTGGAGTATGTAGATTATAATGAGCAGGACAAAGAGTAAAACAAGGGCAATACTGATGATGATGGCTTTTATATTTTTTTTCATGGGATGGATTCCTTTCAAAAGATTTCAGCCCGCGCCGTTTGCAGGGCTGCGTCAGGGGGGCGTTCAGCCCGCGCCGTTTGCAGGGCTGCGTCAGGGGGGCGTTCAGCCCGCGCCGTTTGCAGGGCTGCGTCAGGGGGGCGTTCAGCCCGCGCCATTCGCAAAGCCGCGCTGCGCGCTTTCCGCTGCTTCGCAGCTATTCTTTGCTCATAAAGCGGCGCTCCCTCAGTACATACCAATACAGTAAAATTCGTGCGAGCACGATTTTCCTGTATTGGTATGTACTGGCTGAACTGGGATAGTTATAGTATAGCCGCTATTTTGCTTGCTATCAAGGGGGTTTTGGTATAAGATAGTGAATAATATCAGAGAGCGGAGGAAGGCGTATGGAGTTGGAGGAGCTGAGAGGGCAGATTGATGAGATAGATGCGCAGATTGTAGCCTTGTATGAGCGGCGGATGGATGTCTGTAAGGGCGTGGCGCAGTATAAGATAGAAAATGGGAAAAAGGTGTTTGACAGGCAGCGGGAGATAGAAAAGCTGGAGCGTGTCAGGTCGCTTGTGCATGATGAGTTTAACAGTCACGGGGTTACAGAGTTGTTTGAACAGCTTATGTCCATGAGCCGTAAGCTGCAGTACCGGCTGCTTGCAGAAAACGGCAGTCAGGGAAAGCTGCCCTTTATCGGGGTGGACAGGCTTTCCACGGAGGGCGCGCGGGTGGTGTTTCAGGGAAGCGAAGGTTCTTATTCGCAGGCGGCGATGCTGCGCTTTTTTGGAGACGGGGTAAACAGTTTTCACGTGGAGACTTTTCGGGACGCCATGAGTGCAATCGACGAGGGGAGCGCAGATTTTGCGGTGCTGCCTATTGAGAATTCCACGGCGGGGATTGTCAGTGAAATCTATGATTTGCTGGTGGAATTTGAAAATTATATTGTGGGGGAGCAGGTGCTTCCCATTGAGCACTGTCTGCTGGCATTACCGGAAGCAGACAAGGGAGCGATACAGCGGGTCTATTCCCACCCACAGTCATTCATGCAGTGTGCAAGATATCTGCAGGGCTGCGACTGGCAGCAGATTAGCATGAAAAACAATGCGTTTGCGGCGAAAAAGGTTGCCGAGGAGGGCGATATGGCGCAGGCAGCCATCGCAGGGGAACATGCGGCAAAAATTTACGGGCTTAAGGTATTGGAAAAAGGAATCAACCAGTCCGATACCAACTCTACGCGATTTATCATCATTACCAACCAGAAAATATTTAGGAAGGATGCCGGCAAAATCAGCATTTGTTTTGAGGTGCCCCACAAGAGCGGCTCTCTCTACCATATGCTGTCGCATTTTATTTACAACAATTTAAACATGACTAAGATAGAAAGCCGTCCCATCGAGGACAGAAACTGGGAGTACCGATTTTTTATTGATTTTGAGGGGAATCTGGCGGACAGTGCCGTAAAAAATGCATTGCGGGGGTTGAGAGAGGAAACCCGCAGCATGAAAATTCTGGGCAATTATTGAAAGAAGGATAGGAGATTGCAAAATGGCTTACGAGGAATTGCAGCCATGAGAAAAGCAGGCAGGAGGCAGCGGTATGAGAACGCGGGAATTGATGGTATACAAGGACTTTGAGGACGGACAGCTTCTTGACAACATGACGTTTCTGATAGAGCACTGTCAGGATATGTCTTGTGATAAAAATAAAGATAATCTGATAACGCTATTTTACGATTGCATCCACAGGCTGATAGAGCTGGCGGGCACTTACGGCTTCCACGGTAATCTTTGGCACTGTTATCTGGCAAATCTTCTGGTGAACAATGAAAACAGCTATAGTATGGCATGTGAAATACGCGGCGCTGTGACGGGAACCATTAATCAGGCGGTGCTGCATGACATCGTGATTTTTAAGGAGCTTTATGATTTTGATTTTACGCCGGTGATGGAAGCGCTCGGTGTGCCGCAGTATGCAATGCTCATGGATTATCAGGCAAGCACGCAGGAGAGCAGGGTTTACAACAAGCGCATCTGCGAGCGGATTTGCGATCTGGCGCTGCGGTTTCAGAGCAACCATACGCCAAAGGAGATGAAGGAAACCCTGACGGAATTTTACAAAGATTACGGCGTCGGTAAGTTTGGTCTGCACAAGTCTTTTCGGATTGTCCATAGGGAGGACGGCGTGCATATTGAGCCGATTTTAAACATTGCCCATGTGAAGCTTTCCGACCTTGTAGGCTATGAGCTGGCAAAACAGAAGCTGATTGATAACACGGAAGCGTTTGTGAGCGGCAGAAAGGCAAACAACTGTCTTTTGTACGGCGATGCGGGAACCGGCAAATCTTCCAGCATCAAAGGCATTGCCAATGCATATTATGACAGGGGACTGCGTATTATCGAAGTATATAAGCATCAGTTTCAGGATTTAAATGATGTGATTGCCATGATAAAAAACCGCAATTACAAATTTATCATTTATATGGATGATTTAAGTTTCGAGGATTTTGAAATTGAGTATAAATACCTGAAGGCGGTTATTGAGGGCGGGCTGGAAAAAAAGCCGGAGAATGTGCTGATTTATGCGACTTCCAACAGGAGGCACCTTGTCAGGGAGAAATTTAGTGACAAGGAGGAGCGGGAAGACGATTTGCACAAGGGCGATACGGTGGCGGAAAAGCTGTCTTTGGTGTCCCGCTTCGGCGTCACGATTTACTTTGGCGCGCCTGATAAAAAGCAATTTCAGGAGATTGTAAAAACGCTGGCGGAGCGCTATGGCATAGAGATGGAGGAGGAAACGCTTCTGCTGGAGGCAGGCAGGTGGGAATTAAACCATGGCGGACTTTCCGGCAGGACGGCACAGCAGTTTATGGATTATCTTTTAGGACAAGGGAAAGGAGCGTCACGGCATGAAGACGTTTGCGGCGGTGGACATCGGCTCGTATGAGTTGTCCATGAAAATCTTTGAATTTTCCGGAAAAAATAAGATGCGGGAAATCGACCATATCCGGCATAGAATCGACTTGGGGACGGAGACATATTTTACAGGAAAGCTGAGTTATGAAAAGGCGGACGAGCTTAGCAGGGTGCTGCGGGAGTTTGCCAAAATTATGGAAGCTTACAAGGTGGACGAATATCAGGCTTATGGTACGAGCGCAGTGCGCGAAATGGAGAACAGCGGTATTGTTTTGGACAGGCTGGCACAGCGCACAGGTATTCGAATAGATGTTTTAAGCAACTCAGAACAGCGCTTTCTGGATTACAAATCCATTGCTTCAAAAGGCGAGGAATTTGACAAGCTTTTGGAAAAGGGAACGGTGATTTTAGATATTGGCGGCGGCAGCATCCAGATTTCTTTGTTTGATAAGGGTTCCTTGACGGCAACGCAGAATCTGCGCCTTGGCGCACTGTGGCTGCGGGAAAGGCTGGGCAGAATCAATGCGAAGCCTTCGCAGCTTGAGGAGCTTTTAGTGGAGATAAGCGATGCACAGCTTGCCGTTTTAAAGAAGTTTTACTTTAAGGATAAGGAAATCAAGAATATTATACTGGTGGACGACTATCTCTCAGGGCTGCTTGGGGCAAAGGCAAAGCAGGCGCAGGAAGCGAGATACGCTTCTGCAGAGGAGTATCAAAAATTAATGGAATTTTTGCGCAAAAGAAGCGCGGGCGAGATTGCCGTAAAGCTCGGCATCTCGGAGGAAAATGCAAGTCTGATGTTTATTGCGGCGGTTCTGCTCAATCAGGTGATGACAATGACCGGCGCGGAGCTTGTCTGGGCGCCCGGTGTAACGTTGTGCGACGGTATCGCTTACGAATATGCGCAGAAGCGGAAGCTGTTAGTCGGCGGACATGACTTTGAGAAGGACATAGTGGACAGCGCCATGAGCATCAGCAAGCGTTATATGGGAAGCCGGAAACGCGCGGAAACGCTGGAAAATTTGACGATGGTGCTGTTTGAGGCGACGAAAAAGCTGCACGGGCTGGGAAAGCGGGAACAGCTTCTTTTACGGATTGCAGCAATCTTGCACGACTGTGGAAAGTATATCAGTATGGCAAGTCTGGGTGAGTGCTCCTACCAGATTATTATGGCGACGGAAATTATCGGGCTGTCCCATCTGGAACGTGAAATCATTGCCAATGTAGTGAAGTTCAATCATGAAGAATTTATTTATTATGAGGAATTGAGCAGGGACTCCTCTCTGGACATGCCCGCATATCTGACGATGGCAAAGCTGACGGCAATTTTGCGGCTTGCCAACGGTATGGACAGAAGCCATAAACAGAAGTTTAAAAATATAAAAGCGCAGTTAAGGGAAAACGAACTGGTATTGACGGCGGATACCGGAGAAGATATTACCTTGGAAAAAGGTCTTTTTACCAATCGGGCACAGTTTTTTGAAGAGGTATTCAATGTAAGGCCTGTTATCAGGCAGAAAAAGAGCCTGTAAATGATATTTTGACGGATAGGAGTAAGCGGTATGGGAGAGAAAAAAATATTTAAAAATCCTGAATATTACACCAATCGGGAAATGAGCTGGGTGCTTTTTAATTACAGGGTGCTGTCGGAGGCGCGGGACAAGAATATTCCGCTGTTTGAAAGGCTGAAGTTTTTGAGTATCACCGCCTCAAATCTGGACGAATTTTTTATGATACGGGTGGCTTCCCTGAAAGATATGGTAAGCGCGGGTTATACCAAACGGGACATTGCAGGCATGACCGTCTCAGAGCAGCTTCACGGACTGGAGGAGCAGATACATGAGCTGGTAGAGCTGCAATATTCCACCTACAACCGCTCCCTGCTGCCTCTTTTGGAGCAGAACGGGCTGCATGTTATCAAAAAACAAGAGCAGCTCACGGAGAAGGAAGGAGAATATCTGGATAAATACTTTGAAAGCAATGTCTATCCTGTGCTGACGCCCATGGCGGTGGACTCTTCCAGACCCTTCCCTCTGATACGCAATAAATCCCTGAATCTGGGCGCCCTTGTGAAAAAGAAGGAAGGCGGCGGTGAATTGGAGTTTGCTACGGTGCAGGTGCCGAGTGTGCTGCCCCGTATCGTTGAGCTGCCCGACGACAAGGGAAAAAGAAGGGTGATTCTCTTAGAAGAAATTATAGAGAGAAATATTCATAAGTTATTTTTGAACTATGATATTGTCTGTGTATATCCGTTCCGCATTATGCGGAATGCGGACTTGACGATAGAGGAGGACGAGGCTGCAGATCTGCTCAAGGAAATTGAAAAGCAGTTAAAGAAACGACAGTGGGGGGAGGCTATCCGTCTGGAGGTGGAAGCGGGCATCGATAAGCGGCTTCTGAAAATACTGAAGCGTGAGCTTTCCATTGGCGAGGAAGCGCTCTACACCATAGACGGACCGCTGGATTTGACTTTTTTAATGAAAATGTACGGGTTGGAGGGCTTCGAAAATCTGAAGGCAGAAAAATATACGCCGCAGCCGGTTCCGGCGTTTGTGCAGAAGGAGGATATTTTCGCCGCTGTCAGGGAGGGTGATATCCTGCTGCATCATCCGTACCAGAGCTTTATGCCGGTGGTAGATTTTATCCGCAATGCGGCGAAGGATCCCCATGTGCTTGCCATCAAGCAGACGCTTTATCGTGTCAGCGGCAATTCTCCGATTATTGCCGCGCTTGCGCAGGCGGCGGAGAACGGCAAACAGGTTTCCGTGCTGGTAGAGCTGAAGGCAAGATTTGACGAAGAAAACAATATTGTGTGGGCGCGCATGTTGGAGAAAGCGGGCTGTCACGTGATATACGGTCTGGTGGGCTTAAAGACCCACAGTAAGATTACGCTGGTAGTCAGGCGGGAGGAGGACGGTATTCGCCGTTATGTCCATTTAGGGACAGGAAACTACAACGATGCGACGGCAAAACTGTACACGGACATAGGGCTTTTTACCTGCTCGGAGGCAGTGGGTGAGGACGCCACCGCCGTATTTAACATGTTGTCCGGCTATTCGGAGCCGCTGCATTGGAACCGGCTTTCCCTTGCACCGCTCTGGCTGAAGGATAAGTTTTTGCACCTGATTGGCAGGGAACGGGACGCGGCACTTTCCGGCAAGCCGGCGCATATTATAGCAAAAATGAACTCCCTTTGCGACGCTGATGTGATTGCGGCGCTCTATGAAGCAAGTGCTGCCGGCGTTAAAATCGAGTTGATTGTCAGGGGAATCTGCTGTCTGAAAGTGGGGATTCCCAAGGTGAGCGAGCATATTTCTGTGCGCTCCATTGTGGGAAATTTTCTGGAACACAGCCGTATTTTCTATTTTGAAAACGAGGGTGATTATGAAATTTACTGCGCCAGCGCGGACTGGATGCCGCGAAATTTAGAGCGCAGAGTAGAAATTCTGTTTCCGGTTGAGAAGGAGGAGCTGAAAGAGGAGCTGCTGCATATTTTAAAATGTCAGCTTCGCGATACCGTTAAGGCGCACATCCTGACACCGGAGGGAAATTATGAAAAAGTAGACAGGAGAGGAAAGGAAACCTATAACTCGCAGGAAGCCTTCTGCAGAGAAGCAGAGCAGATTGCCAAAGAAAAGCGGGAAGAGCCAAAGAGCAGGGTATTTATTCCGGAGACACATCATGAATGAGATAATACTGGCGAGCGCATCTCCCAGAAGGAGCGAACTGCTTAAGCAGATAGGACTTTCTTTCAGGGTATGCGTAAGCGATTGTGAGGAAAAGATTACAGAGCGTCTTCCCGAACGGGTTGTCTGTGAATTGTCAGGATTAAAAGCGCGGAATGTGTGGAAAAAGCTGAAGGAGGAACGCAGAGCGGTGTGCGGCGGGAGATGTGAGGCTGCTTTGGCAGGCAGATCGCGGGAGCCGCACGGCGGCATGGAAAAAGCTGCTGAAGCTGAAGCAGAGAAGCGGGTGGTTATCGGTGCGGACACAGTGGTGGCATATGGCGGCAGGATACTGGGAAAGCCTTCCGATAAAGCGGAGGCGGCAGAAATGCTCACACTTCTTGCAGGCAATACCCATCAGGTATATACAGGCGTTACCTTTTGCTATCAGGAGGACGGAGCAGAGAAGGCGCATACCTTTTACGAGATGACAAAAGTCGTCCTCTATCCTATGAGCGAGGAAGAAATCGACCATTATATTGCAACGGGGGAGCCCATGGACAAAGCGGGCGCATATGGGATACAGGGGTTTTTTGCCTCTTATGTAAAGGAAATACACGGGGACTACAACAATGTGGTAGGACTGCCGGTGGGAAGGGTTTATCAGGAACTAAAAGAGAAAAGATTTCTTTAGAGAAAAGATTTCTTTAGAGAAAAGATTTCTTTCAAAAGAAAAACTGATTGGAGAAAAGGGACGATGAAAAAGGCAGTTATTTTTGACTTGGACGGTACTCTGACGGATTCGCTGGAGTCTATAAAGGTAAGCGCCGACAAAGCGATAGGAGAATTTGGCTTTGGACCGTACACAAAAGAGCAGTATAAATATTTTGTGGGCGACGGCGCGGATACGCTGATAGAAAGGTGCTTAGTGGCAGGCGGGGATAAGGGTCTTGCGTATTTTGACAGGGCGTTTGTGGAATATCAAAAGATATTTCAGGAATATTGCATGTACCGGGTGGTTCCTTACGACGGGATAAAGGAGCTTTTGGCTGCTTTGAAGGAAAGAGGTATAAAAATAGCGGTACTCTCCAACAAACCGCATGAGAGGACGAAGGACGTTATTTACACGCTTTTTGGCGAAGGATATTTTGACGTAGTGCAGGGGCAGATTGCAGGGATGGAAAAAAAGCCAAGTCCGGCAGGCGTATTTCATATTCTAAAACAGCTGGAGCTTACTGCAGAAGATGTTTTGTATCTAGGAGACACCGGCACCGACATGCAGACGGGAAAGTCCGCCGGTGCAGTCACCATAGGCGCTCTCTGGGGCTTCAGGGAGCGGGAAGAGCTTTTAGAGAACCATGCGGATTACGTGATAGAAAAGCCGCTTGAACTGTTACAATACGTATAAGAAAGGAGATTCCATATGCATGAATTTGATGATGTAGTATTACAGTGTTTTCTGAAAAATCAATCGCAGCTTTTTCCGGAGGATGTGGCTGCCAATCTTGAGGAAGCAGAAGCCTTTCTTGAGGAATGTATGGCGGTCGTGGTAGATTCGGTGGAAGAGGTGATAGCGTATTTTGAGGAAGAGGGCATCGATATGAACGAGGCTGTCGGCGATGAAATATTGGAAGCATCAGAGGTATTTGATGTGGGGGATGGAAGATATCTGATTGTGGAAGGCTGATGAAAAACTGAAAAGCGCGGTTTTACTATAAAATTATTATTTGGCAATGATAAACACCCTGTTCTATAATATAGAATAGGGTGTTCTATTTTCTTTTATCCATCTAACAAAGCAACGTCTGTTTTCGCAAAATATATACATTTATGAAAATAAAAAAAGGGTACAACAAATACAATAATAATGCAAAATGCCGAATTCTTAATTATATTATCATTTTAAGGTTGAGATTGCAACCCCTAAAATTACAATAGTATAAATTAATTTTGCTAAAAATAGCTAAACTTTGTGAAAGGGAGAGAAAAAACAAAAGATAAGGCCCACAAAAATAAAGAATACCGTCAAAAAAGTGGTCTGCTTTGTGAAGCGCAGCTTCACAGGCTCCACTGATAAAAGCCGCTTTGCGGTGGAATGAGAGGAAGCATGGCAAAAAGAGGACTCAATATATATAAAAGAAAGGACGGAAGGTGGGAGGGGCGCGTTCGCCGGACGACTTTTCAGGGCGGCGAAAGAAAATACCGTTCCGTATATGGGCATAGTTATAGGGAAGTCAGGGAAAAAATGGCTGCATTGGCAGCAGAACAGAAAGATACAAGAAGTTGTCCCCTATCCGTAGGAGAACTGATGGCAGTCTGGCTCAGGGATAAGAGACTTGACTGGAAGGAATCTACTTATGCCTGTTACAAACAACTGACGGAACGGCATATTGCAGGCAGTATTGCAGAACTGCGGGCGGAAAGCTTTGATAATCTTTCCTTTCATAGCTGGCTGATGGGGATTTGCAGGAAGGATGACGGCTCAAAAATTTCTGCCGCTTATTTTAACTGCATTTCTGCGATTGTCAGACAGGCATTTTCTTATGTGGCAGAGACGTACCAGTATACCCTGCCGTCCCTGTCCGCAAAACAGCGAAAAGAGGAGCCTGAAAGGACGGAGCTCCCGTCGGACAAGGATATCGGGAAGCTGCTGCGATATTTATATGCCAATACGGAAGATTCCACTTGTCTGGGGATTCTTTTGGCATACTATACGGGTATCCGTATCGGAGAACTGTGCGCACTGACATGGGGGGATATTGATTTCGAGGAAGGCGTATTAAAAATCAGCAAAAATATGCAGCGGATAAAAGAATTTGGGCAGGAGGGTATGGGAACCAGTATCAAAATACAAGCGCCCAAAACAGCGACTTCCCTGCGCCGGATACCGATACCGGATACTCTCTTTTCTCTGTTAAAAGAAAACAGACAGCCTCCGGCGCATTATCTGATAGCCGGAAGGCAGCACGCTTTTGCAGAGACAAGAACGGTACAGTATCGTTTTGCCTCTATTTTAAAAAAATGCGGTATTGCGCATTTTAAGTTCCACATGCTCAGGCACTATTTTGCCAGCCTGTGCATCAGGAGGGGCTTTGACGTGAAAAGCCTGAGTGAAATTTTAGGCCATTCCAATGTACAAATCACATTGAATTTGTATGTCCATTCTACCATGCAGCAAAAGAGGGTGTTGATGAACAAGGTATTTGACACAGGAGCTGCATAAAAAACTGTATTTATAAACCGTCAAAAAAGTGGTCTGCTTTCCGGCAGACCGCTTTTTTACTTACCAAAATCAATTCTTCGCAAATGTATATATTTTACGAAAGGGATTGGTATTATCATACCCTTCTTCCCTGATTTTATGCAAGCCGGCTTTTATGAAAGTTTTGTAAATCAAACAAGGTATATACCGGAAGAACTTTCCGGCTATATATAAATCTAAAAAGGAGGTAAAAAGAGATGGTTAGTAAGAAGGTACTTAAGAACATCGGCGTGTTTGCTATGGCGGTTATGCTGGCAGCGGCTCCTGTTCTGGCGGTAAGCGCAAATGGCTCTTCCTTCATGCGTGCAACAGAGGCTTCGGACCCGGCAACTTCAGATCCGACGACTTCAGACCCTAAGCCCGTTGCATCACCGGTCAGCACGACGGCAAAGACGACAGTAACCAACACGGCTACTTTAAGGAAAAACCCGGTAATCAGCGCAGCAGGAGACAAGCTTGTGTCTTCTGTGGACGGCGTCTATGATGCAAAGTCCGTAAAAGGCGTTATCGTGGCAACGCTTAAGGCAGACGTGCTTGCTGCATTCGGTGCAGGCGCAGACGCTGCGGTTGTAGTAGATGTGCATGAGTCAAATCATGGACCGGCAGCAGAGAGAAGCATCAATGACGGTCTTGCCATACTGGCGGCAAATCAGGTACAGGCTGTAAAGGGTCCGGTTCTGGATATCAACGCTTACGTAAATGGTAAGAAAGTAACCGACATCAATGCACCGATAAACATCGTGGCAGGCATTCCCGAGTCCTTCAGACAGGCTGGCTATGAATATGCTGTTATTCTGGTACAGGAAGGCGGCAGAGTAAGCATCCTGACTGATTTGGCTTCATTTGACACCACGCTGGTTTCCTTTGACACCACCGGATTCGGCGTATTCGCGATTGTAAAAGCGCCTGCCGGAAGTTTTGACAGCTACAAGTAAAAGGAGCATAAGCTTATGCGGGAATAGTTAGTGGGCAACTGCTAACTATTTTCCTGCAAGCCTAAAAACAAATGAAATTTTTTAACATAAAAGACCAAAAAATTCCGCAAGTGATTCTGGTTGGATTTTTGTGCCTATGGCTGTTTTTGGGCGGAATTGCCGCAGGATGGGTGTGCGTGCCTGTTATCCTGCCGGATGAGTTTGGATACTGGGCGCAGGCGGCAAATATGGCGGGGATGGACTGGAAAGAAATCGTTTCCCATCACTCTTGGTATTCTTTCGGCTATGGCATTCTTATGCTGCCCTTCGTTAAGCTGCTTTCGAATCCGATTGCTGCATACCGTGTTGTGACGGGTATCAATTTTTTGCTGATGGGCGGAAGTACCTTGCTGCTGTATCAGATTCTGTCAAAACTGTGCGTTATGCCCGACAAAAAGAAAACGGCAGTTGTAAGCGGCGCAGCTATGATATATGTCTCCTATCTGACCTATGCGCACACAACAATGGCGGAAAGCCTGTTGACTTTTTTGTATGTGCTTCTGGCGTATGGGTTGTACCTCTGGTTTGCGGAAAAAAAGGCGGGAAGCCTGATTTTGGTACTGCTTACCGCCGGCTATATGTATACCGTGCATATGCGGAGCATTGGGATTTTATTGGCGGCAGCGCTGGTTTGGTTAGCATTTGTCTGGAGCAGCAGAGAAAAGAAAGCAGGCGCCAGGGTACTTGTGACAATGCTGCTTGTCATCGGCTTTATCACTATTTTGCTGGTGCAGAATATGGGCAAGACAAGGCTGATAAACAGTGTGAACGCTGAGGGCTTCCATATGCTGACAAGGGGAAACGATTATGCCGGACAATGGAACAAGCTGAAGTTTTTGTTTTCCTTAAAAGGAATCGGGTACTTTTTTACAGGGCTCTTCGGAAAGATTTTTTATCTGGGATGCGCCTCCTTCGGTCTGTATTACTGGGGCATGGCTTATCTGATAAAAAAAGGAAAAGAGCTGTTTTCTTCTTTGAAAAAAGGAGAAGTATGCCGGTGGGAAAATTGGTTCTGTTTATGGCTTTTGCTCTCGCATGTGGCAGCGCTTTTGGTTAGCACGCTGTATTGCATAAGGACGAACAGACTGGATGGCATACTGTACGGACGGTATCACGAAAATACGCTGCCATTTATCACGGCTTTTGGAATTGCGGCATTGCTGTCAAAGCCAAAGCCAAAAGAGAGAATATTATGGCTTATCGGATTGGCGGGAGCGGGCTTTTTTTTCGTCTATACGATGTTAAGAAGCGGACAGATTGGCTATACCAACAGGCATTCCATAACAGGTATTTTATATGCGCTGTCCCTTGCCGGCTTCTATGACGGCACAACGGTCTTATATGCCTATTTGGGCTGCCTGCTTGGGGGAATGCTGCTTTTGGCACTTCGCATGGTGAAAAAGCATGGCGCAGGATTGCTTTTGACAGGCATTATTTGCATACAGCTTGCAAATGCAGCCTATGCCGTTCGTTTTCTGATTTATCCTTCCGTTCAGAATCAAAGAGAAGACATGGAAGGGATATGGCAGGCAAAACAACTTGCTGATGAAAAAGGGGTAACGGCATTTTACTATCTTTGCGGGGGAGCGGATAAGAGTATTTATACCTTGCAGTACGCGCTGTGGGATACGCCGCTGCATTTGATGGAAAAAGAGAAGCTTGCGGATATGACAGCCGGTTCGGTTTTGGAAGATGCAGGAGAAGTTTTTCTGATAGTGCCCACAGGAGATGAGTCCGCTGAAAACATTTCCCCATACTATACAGAAGTAATAAGGACGCCGCATTATGAAATCTATTTTACCCAATAAAAGCAAAATTACTTTATGCGCGCTGGCGGTCTTTACGCTAATGCTGTTTCCATGGCAGTTTGCCGGAGTTTCTTTCAGAACGTGGCTGGTCTATCTCTACACCTTGGGCATGGGCGTTTTTTGGATTTATGATGGAAAAAAGAGGCTGCAGGATAGCGGGAACAAATCGGAAAAAAAGAAATGGTTTTTGAGAAATTGGAATCTGCTTGACAGTCTTTTGGCGGCTTTTCTGATAGGAAATCTGCTGTTTGCCATAAAGGACAGCCTGCTGGGGGAAGGTCTCGACGAAAATATGCTTTTGGCGATTGTTCTTGTTATGTTGTTTCTTCTTCTTTCCGGTGAAAAACCGGCATTGCAGGAAGCTGCGCCGGAGCCGGTAATTTACCGGTACAGGGATGTGTTTCTAGGCTGTGGTTTTGTTGTCTATCTGGAGCTCTTGTGGCATTTTCTGCTGGATAAGACATTTGCAGCGCCGGTTGCGCTGCTTTTGGAAGATGAGCAGGCGCTTTTACATTTTTTGCTGCTGATGGTGATGCTGGCGGCGGAGGGGTACTACAAGGAAGCGGATAAAGGGAAAAAATATTTTTATGTGCTGTTGGCGCTGACCGGATATTTTCTTTTGTTTGTGCAAAAAAATATAATCGGTATTCTGCTGGGCGGCGTCGGCTTTTTGGTATCCGCATTGGTACATAAACCGGAAAGGGAACAAATAAAGCGCATATCGCTGCTTGCCTTTGCTTATTTTTTTCTGCTTTCCAATATGCTCCTGCTGCAGCATTTGATACCGGCGCTAAAGGAAAACGGCGGCTATGATATGGAAGGCAGTATCTATTTGGAACTGGGACTTGCCGTTTGCTGCGTTGTGTTTTGGGCATGGTGGGAAAAGCAGCCTGAGAAAGAAAGATATCTGACGCAGTATAAAAGATGGGTTTTGAAAATAGCGATGGCTGTATACACGATTTTTCTTTCGCTGCTTGTGTCCGGCGGCAGGCTTGCCGGTATGGAAGGAAAAGGAGCGGCAATACTTTATGCTTTTTTTGTGAAACTGCAGGCGTATATGACGATGCATGATAATGCTTTCTCGGCTGTGCTGGGCAAATACGGCATATTCGGTGTCGGCTGGCTGCTTGTTGTTTGGTTTGCGGCAGGTAAAAGGGTGTGGGAGCGCAGCAAGAGGGGAAAGCTGCCGCCTGCGCTGACGGTCCTTTTTGTAATGGGTCTGCTGCAGTCTTTCTTTTTGGCAGGACAGGCGGTAACGGCGCCGGTCTGCGTTATTTTCATGGCGGAAATGCTGTATGGCGAATGTATGCTGCCCATACAGGCAAAAAAGTGGAAGGCAGAAAAATGGGAGGAAGAAAAGGGCTTGAAAGGAAAGATGAAAATACGGGGAATTCTTTTTTGTCTGATAGTATCTACCTGCTTTTTTACCATGGACATGGAAGCGCGGGCGGCAGAGATGCCGGATGCTTCAAACGAGGGTGCCGGGGCAGGTGTGCAGGAAGAGGGAACAGCACAGGGCGAGTCTGTTACCGGCGTGCCGCTAGAAAGCACGACGCTGATGTATGCAGTGGAAAAGGTCAATGTCCGCAAAGGCCCGGGGACGGACACGGAAGTCATGGGAGAGCTTGCGCAGGGAGAAATGGTCTTTGCGGTGGAGCTGCTTGCGGAAGGCTGGTACAGAATTGTATTTGGCGGAAAAACCGGCTATGTAAGGCAGGATTTTCTGGCTTTGTATGGCACGGCAGGAGCGTGGGAGGCGCCTGAGCAGCCCTCCGTACCGGTCATTTCCGGACAGGACAGCGCTGCCACAAGAAAGCGGACGGCAAGGGAAGAGGATACGCCTGGCGACGGCGGACAGGATGAAACGCTGCCGCGCGCCGCAAAACCGGCAAAGGGAAAAAGCAAAAATACTTCCGCGATTGTTATCATTGCAGCGGCAGTGCTTTTGATTCTTGGCTACGGTGTATTTCAGGTGGTGAAGGAAAAGCGGGAAAACGAAAAGAAGAACGACGAAGGTGATACGCGTTTAGAGGAATCGGAGGACGAGGCATGGGATGCAGAAGAGCGCATCGACGAATGGGCGGATGAGGATGCAGGAGAGACGGAAGCTTTGGAAGAAGATGAAATGGTTATTTTGGATATAGATGAAGTATAGCAGTATGCGTTTGCTTTTTGTAAAACTGCATGACGACGTGGTTTGCGGCATGTAAGGGAGGTACGGTATGAAGATAGCAGTGGCGGGAATGGGATATGTAGGGCTGTCAAATGCAGTTCTTTTGGCGCAGCACAACGAGGTAACTGCGATAGACGTCCTGCAGGAAAAGGTAGATTTGGTCAACAGTGGAAACTCGCCCATTGTGGATAAGGAACTGGAAGAATATTTGAAAAAGGGCGGCTTACAGCTTTATGCCGTAACAGACGGAGAGAGGGCATATGCGGAGGCGGATTTTGTAATTGTTTCCACGCCGACAAATTATGACGAACGAAAAAATTATTTTGACACTTCTTCTGTGGAGAGCATTATCAAACAAGTGACAGAGATAAATCCACAGGCGTATATCGTGATAAAATCTACCGTGCCGGTTGGTTTTACGGAACGGATGAAAAAGGAGTACGGAAATGACAATATCCTGTTTTCACCGGAATTTTTGAGGGAGGGAAAGGCGCTTTACGACAATCTTTATCCTTCCAGAATTGTTGTGGGAGTGGACAAAAAAGAGGAAGAAGCGGTAAAAAAGGCAAAGCAGTTTGCAGCGCTTATACAAGGAGGAGCCATTAAGCAGGATGTTCCTACACTGTTTATCGGAGAAACGGAAGCGGAGGCTGTCAAGCTTTTTGCCAATACGTATCTGGCGCTGCGGGTTTCTTATTTTAATGAGCTGGACACCTATGCCGAGGTAAGGGGACTGCAGACGGAAGAGATTATTGCGGGAGTGTGTCTTGACCCGCGGATAGGTACTCATTATAACAATCCATCTTTCGGATATGGCGGCTACTGCCTGCCAAAGGATACCAAGCAGCTTTTGGCAAATTATGATGAAGTGCCGAACAATATCATTGGTGCGATTGTAGATGCCAACCGTACCCGCAAGGATTTTATTGCAGAGCAGGTATTGCAGAAGCTTCATTTCGAAGAAAAAAGCCGTCAGGCGCAGCGCAGCATCGTGGGTATCTACCGCCTGACGATGAAGACGGATTCCGACAATTTCAGGCAGTCATCCATACAGGGCATTATGAAAAGACTGCGCGCCAAAGGCGTGGAGGTCGTTATCTATGAACCTTCTATGAAAGAAGAAAGCTTTTTTGGATGCCCCGTAGTGCGGAATTTGGAGCACTTCAAAAGATTTTCCGAGGTGATTGTGGCAAACCGCTTTTCCGGCGAACTTCTGGACGTAAAAGAAAAGGTTTATACGCGGGATTTGTTTGGAAAGGATTGAAAGAAACATACGCGCGATGAGACGCGTGGACGGGAGCGATTATGAAGCTGATAATTCAAATACCATGTTATAACGAGGCGGAGACATTGGAAATTGCATTAAGCGATTTGCCAAAGACACTTCCCGGCATTGACACAATAGAATATTTGGTGATAGATGACGGAAGCAGCGACAACACGGTGGAAGTGGCGAAGAAATGGGGTGTGCATCATATTGTCAGTTTCAGGCAGAACAAAGGACTTGCCAAGGGCTTTATGGCAGGACTCGACGGCTGTCTGCGAAACGGTGCGGATATTATTGTGAATACCGATGCGGACAATCAGTACTGTGCGGCGGATATTGAGACACTGATACAGCCGATTTTAAAGGGGGAAGCGGATATTGTCATTGGCGCAAGACCCATCGACGACACCGAGCATTTTTCCTTTGTTAAAAAGAAGCTGCAGCATTTTGGAAGCTGGGTGGTGCGAAAAGCCTCCCATACGGATATTCCCGATGCACCGAGCGGCTTCAGGGCCATGAGCAGGGATGCCGCCATGCGGATAAATGTGGTAAACGACTATACTTATACCTTGGAAACCATAGTGCAGGCGGGAAGAGAAAAAATTGCCATTACCAGTGTGCCTGTAAGAACCAATGCAGAGCTGCGTCCTTCCAGACTCTTCCACAGTATTTTTGGCTATGTAAAAAAATCCATGTTGACAATACTGCGTGCCTATATGATGTACAAACCTTTAAAAAGCTTTAGCTTTCTTGCCGTATTTCCGATTCTGGCGGGGATGCTGATTGGGTTCCGCTTTTTGTATTACATGGCTAAAGGCATGAGCGGCGGGCATGTGCAGTCTCTGATTTTGGCGTGTACCTTGATTATTATGGGTTTCCTGACCTTTATGATTGGGCTGGTGGCAGATGTCATTGCGGCAAACAGGAAGCTTTTGCAGGACACCCAGTACCATGCCCGAAGAGCGGAGTATGACGCCATTTACCTGCGTCAAAGGATGGAAAAGGAAGCCGTCAGAACCTATCGGGTGTTAGAGACGGAGGACAGGGAAGGCGGAGAAAAAGGAACAGGAAATTTTCAGCCGGAAGGTTTTGCAGAAGAAAAAAGTATTCTGGCAGCGGGCGCATTGCGGTCTGACAGTGCTGCGCTGTAGATAAAAGCACCTTGATAATTTCATACTTTATATCAGAATTTTGGTTGCAAAGAAGAGCCGGAGGACATTGAGGACGTGTCGGAGCGGTACGTGCATATGTTTACGGAGGAGCGTAACTCCGACGTGGTAAAAAGGGTACATATTAAAAATGACGGGACACCGTTTTTTTCTTGTTTCACTTATTGAACATAAAGCAAAAGTGGATTATAATGTAGTCATGCAGGTATTCCGCTATATGACGTTTATCTGGGAGGATTACGAGAGGGAGCAGGAAAGGCGTATGGGAGAATTGTTTCAAACTTCGAGGCATATGATGTGCAGGCAACTAGGCGGGAGGCAAGGGAAGAAGGTTTACAGGCGGGGAGAGCGCAAGGAAACTGAGCGCACAAACAAGCTGACGCGTATTCTGCTGGCGCAGAATCGGATTGATGATTTAAAGCGGGCAGCAGAAGAACCTGCATATCAAGAGCAGTTGTTTTATGAGTTTGGACTATAGTCCGTGATAACATCGATACAATAGAATAACAGAAAGATAAAATCCTGATATAAAGTATGAAATTGAGCCGTGAGGTGAGATGAGTGCTTTGTATCGGGATTTTTTAGCTTACAGCAAATTTATAAAAGAAATTAAAAAAACAAAGGAAAGATATTA
>ERZ779622.384-NODE-384-length-27092-cov-12.765470_pt1 | contig 27092 bp, 25 predicted proteins | sample MGYA00514188_ERZ779622 | MGnify/ENA primary metagenome ERZ779622 (study PRJEB29562, sample SAMEA4376702) | mouse gut metagenome | isolation source: Cecum | study: EMG produced TPA metagenomics assembly of the A DSS colitis mouse model was used to assess the... | reverse complement strand
ATTACAGGAACCTTCTGTATTAAAATATCGTTCCATTCTAACAAACCTCCTACACGCACGCCTCCCTGTATAATCCTATTATACGAGAGGCGCATCAAATTAACAAGCTGTATGTCCCAATAAAACAAGGTGCAGGGTCATATTTTTGTAAACCCCCGCACCGCGTACTGTCTTGCCTCTTCCATGTTCATTGAGTGATATTTCTTGAAATCATGGCACAGATGCGCCTGATCTGTATACCCATACCGTAAGGCAGCGTCTGCCTTATTAAAATTCTTGTCCTGTAAAAGTTCATTCCATATGTACTGATACCGTACCATACTGGCAAGTGATTTTGGTGCGACACCGATATATTCCAGAAACAGCCTCTGTAATTGGCGGCTGCTCACAAAGATTTCCTGCCCTAGTGCCGCCGCAGAAAGATTCCCTCTCTTCTCCAAAATCCTTGCCACCGTCTGAAAAACTGTCTGGTTCTGATGCCGCTCATTCAGGCGGTTCAGCAGTATTTTCTCCGCAACAGGAATGAGCTGGCAGATATCGGAAACATCAAACAGATACCGCTCCATCTCCCTTTTGACTGTGGAAAAATGGCAGTCCGCATCAAAAAAAGCATTTTTTGTCTCCCGCAGGGACTCTTCCGCAAACAATGCCGCACCCCATGGATAAAACCGCACTGCAAACACAAAAAATATGTTCTTTTCGCCGTCATAGGGCACAGCAAATGTCCTGTCGTCTATTCCGAAAAAGCTGCTGGAAATATGATTGTGTGTAAAATCCACATGAAAGATAATGTCCATACAGGTATCGGGTATCACAATATCCATTTCTCCTGCACCGTTTTCTGCCCGTGTGGCTGCCCTCCTCGAACCCCAGAAGCAGCGAATATACGGTTTCAGAGCTTCGCAGGGCGCAAATTCCATATAGTCCTCGGTGCATTGATAAGGCGTCGCCGTGACTGGATGATAGCTTTTGTAAAGTTTATGCATCGTCTAACCTCCATCTTATCTCCATTCTACCATTCTGCAAAAAATATGTAAACGAGAAAACTTCTCCATTTCCATTGCCCTCTGCATAAAAATACATTATAATCATAAAGAACTGTAAATTTTGTATGGAAAAAGGAATGAAAACAATAACTACGAGGTATAAACTATGAAAAAAGAATACGTAATGGGCAACGGTGCGATTGCACTTGGCGCGCTCGCTGCCGGCGTCAACGTCGTCTCAGGTTATCCCGGCACGCCGTCGTCTGAGATTATAGAGACCATTCAAAAGTATCCGCATGACGGACTTCATCTCGAGTGGTCGGTCAATGAGAAAGCCGCCATGGAAGTTGCGGCGAGCGCCGCCTACGCGGGTGCCAGAACACTTGTCACCATGAAACAGGTCGGTTTAAATGTCGCATCCGACCCCATCATGTCCCTTGCCTATGTAGGCGTCAAGGGCGGCATGGTCATTGTCTCCGCGGACGACCCCGGTCCTATCTCATCCCAGACCGAACAGGATACCCGAATGTTTGCAGAATTTTGCCGAATCCCTGTCTTTGACCCCGCTTCGCCGGAGGAAGCCTATCAAATGGTACAGGATGCTTTTGCATACGCTGAAAAATACAAAACGCCTGTCCTCTTCAGACCGACGACACGCATCTGCCATGCGTATGCTTCCATTGACATCACGGCTCAGCTTTACACGCCGCATCCCTATGAAGGATTTGTAAAAGACACCCAAAAATGGGTTATCTTTCCGCGCCTCTCCTTTGCCAATCACGCCATGATCGAGAAGCGCAATCCCGAGATTGGCAGGGACTTCTCTCATTATGACAGGAATGTTATGACTGGAAACAGCAAAAAGGCTGTCTTTACATCCGGTGTCAGCTATGCGTATGTAAAGGAATACTTAAAAGACTATGAGGATATCCGGCTCTGCAAAATTGCGACCCCCTACCCGTTTCCAGAGGCTTTTGTCCTAAAGGCGCTTGAGGGGGTGGAGGAAGTGCTCTGCATCGAGGAGCTTAGCCCCTACATAGAAAATGCTCTCCTGAAAGTAATCGGCGCAAACCAGCTCTCTGTCAAAGTATATGGCAAGCTCACCGGGCATGTCAGTCCCAGCGGAGAAAATTCGGCAGACTTTGCAGCTGAAATCCTGAGCAGCTTCCTAGGAACCGCGCCAAAGGAAACCGGCATCGACCTGTCCGACATGCCGTCACTTCCCATGCGTCCGCCTGTCCTGTGCGCAGGCTGTCCACACCGCGCCTCCTTTTATGCCGTGAAGAAAGCCCTGCAGGAACTGCCGGGCAAAACCAGCTATTTCTGCGGAGACATCGGCTGCTACACCCTCGGAAACGCCATGCCGCTCGACATGGTTGACACCTGCCTGTGCATGGGCGCAGGCATCACCATGGCGCAGGGCTTCCACTGGACAGACCCCGACGGCGTATGCTTCGCCTTTGTCGGGGATTCCACTTTCTTTGCATCCGGCATGACAGGCGTAGTCAATGCCATCTACAATGAAGCCGACATGATTTTGTGCGTGCTGGACAATTCCACCACCGCCATGACAGGGCACCAGCCACACCCCGGTACAGGGCGCAATATGATGGGAAATGTCGTTGACAAGGTGAGCATTGTCCGCATTCTGGAAGGAATGGGCATAAAGAAAATTGAGGTCGTTGACCCACTGGAGTTTGACAAGGCAGTGCATACCGTCAAGGAATGTGCCGCACTGCCCGGCGTGAAGGCGATTATTTTCAAATCACCCTGCATCGCTGTCAGCAAACCCACTAGGAAAATGACGCTGTCCGACAAATGTATCCAGTGTAAAAAATGCATCCGCGAAATCGGATGCCCTGCACTGATTACCGTGGATGGAAACGTCGCCATCGACGAATCACTCTGCACCGGCTGCGGACTGTGCAGCCAAATCTGCCCGGTATCGGCTATCGTATACAAAGAAAGGGGTAACCATAATGAATAAAGATATCCTAATCTGCGGTGTGGGCGGTCAGGGAACCGTCCTCGCGTCAAAACTAATTGCAGCGGCTGCCATGAACTGCGGCAACACCGTGCACTCTGCCGAGACCATCGGCATGGCACAGCGCGGCGGCTCTGTCACAAGCCATGTGCGCATTGGCGGTCATGCCTTCTCCCCGTTAATTCCAAAAGGAAGCGCCGACCTCCTGCTCGCCTTTGAACCCGCCGAGGCCGTCCGAAACCTCTCGTATCTGAAAAAAGATGGCGCTGTCATCGTCAACAGCAATCCGGTAAAACCAACTACGGAGTCACTCTGCGATACGGGTTATGACGGAACAGAACTGCTCGCATATCTCAAAACAAAATGCACCTGCCTTGTGATTGATGCCGAGTCCATTTGTGCCCCCTTTGGCTCTTCGCGCTACTTTAATGTAGCAATCCTAGGCGCAGCCGCCGGAACCGGGTGGCTAGGTCTTTCGAGCGATGCACTGTTGCAGGAAATCGAAAACAGAGTCCCGCAAAAATTTGTGGAAACCAATAAAAAGGCGTTTCTTGCAGGGATTGCACACGCGGATAATTTACGAATCTAAAACAGGAGGATTTTATATCATGCAATTAAATGAAACACAACGGTCACAGATTAACACTCAGATTCAACGGTTAATCAAAACCGACAGCTATTATGGAAAAATCTACAAAGAGCTTGGCATTTCGGGCATCCAGAGTCAGGAGGACTTTGAGGCGCTCCCTTTTTCCAGCAAGGATGACCTGCGCAATGCCTATCCGCTTGGCATACAGACCGTGCCCGACGAGGAAGTGGTACGCATCCATTCTTCCTCCGGCACTACGGGAAAACCCGTCATTATTCCCTACACCGCAAAGGATGTCGATGACTGGGCGGTTATGTTTGCCCGCTGCTATGAGACAGCAGGCATCACCAGCAAGGACCGCATCCAGATTACACCCGGCTACGGTCTGTGGACAGCAGGCATCGGTTTCCAGACAGGATGTGAAAAGCTTGGCGCGATGGCAATTCCCATGGGTCCCGGCAATACAGACAAGCAGCTGCAAATGATGATTGACTTAAAGTCAACCGTCATTACCGCCACATCCTCCTACGCGCTCCTGCTCGCAGAGGAAATCAACAAGCGCGGCTTAAAAAACCAGATTCACCTGAAAAAGGGCGTGATTGGCTCTGAGCGGTGGAGCGAAAAGATGCGCAGCTATATCCGCAAGGAGCTTGGCATCGAGCTTTATGATATCTATGGACTGACGGAAATCTATGGACCTGGTATCGGCATCAATTGCGAGAAGGAAAACGGCATCCACTATTGGGATGATTATATTTACATCGAAATTATTGATCCTAAGACTGGAAAACCTGTTCCCGACGGAGAGGAGGGCGAGATTGTCATCACCACACTCGTCAAAGAGGGCGCACCGCTCATTCGGTTCCGCACACACGATATTTCCAGAATTATCCCTGAAAAGTGTTCGTGTGGCAGCAGTTATCCACGGATTGACATCATCCGCGGCAGGAGCGATGACATGTTCAAAGTGCACGGCGTCAACATGTTCCCAAGCCAGATCGAAGATTTGTTACAGAATGTTGACGGCGTGGCAAGCGAGTACACGGTCACGCTGGCACACGATGACGAGAAGAACCGCGACATCATGATTCTGACGGTCGAGGCAGAGGGCCGTGTCAACTTTGAAACCACTGCACAGAAGATAAAAGAACTGTTCAAATCCCGCATCGGCGTCACGCCCAAAGTCACTGTCGTGCCGGTCGAGACCCTGCCGCGCAGCGAGAAAAAGACAAAGCGCGTGACAGACTACAGGGACGCTTAAAGCGTCCCCTTTTATGCACACGAGAAGAGTCCTCTTCCCTACTCGATTTTCCCATACTGTGACACATTGCTGCTGTCTACACGCTCAAAGTCTACCCAGACATACTTGCCATCCTCCGAGCTTCCTTCAAGATCTTTCACATCCCCGTTTCCGGCAAGCTGTACTGCGGCATCCACGGCGGCATGCCCCTGACCGCTGCCAGACTGGTATACGGTAAATGCCATATCTCCATTGCGGATTGCCTCGCAGCCATCCGCTGTGGCGTCCACACCTAATATCGGAAGCGAAATGCCATTCTTTTTGCACTCCTCCGCCACGCCAAGCGCCATCGCGTCATTGTTGCAGATCACACAGTCCGCTGTGATGCCCGTCTTTAGAAACAGCTCGAACAGCTTCTGTGCCTGCGCCGTATCCCAGTTCGCCGTGTCCTCAAATACATAGTGAATCTGTCTCCCGCTCTGCTCCAATGCTCTCTTTACACCATTTGTCCTGCCTTTCGTGGCAGAGTGGTTTGAGGGCCCTTTGAGCAGCGCCACATTGAGCTCCTGACTGCCTGCAAGTTTTCCCAGCACATATTCTGCCTGAAATTCCCCGGCAACCTGCTCATTGGAGCCGACAAAGACATATTTTCCCGCCTGCAAATATTTCTCATTTCCCGTCTGTGCTGCTCACCAAAAAAGCCCGCGCCCCATCCATCTCAATATAGCTGTTGACGATAATACTGATACGTTCCAGTGTGAGATCGGCAGAAATCACTTTCATGATTCCAGACTGGTCGTCCAAGATTCCAGATGCACTGATCACCTTACTGCCCCCGGCGTTGGTATACGCATTGGTCAGTCCCATATTCCACCGGGTAAGGCCTTCTTTGTACCACACAGACTGTGTGGGGTCTGTTTCTTTCTTTTCAGATGCCGAGGCCGTCATCAGCTTCCCATTCGCATCTGCGATATAGAGCCCTTCTGGGTAATTATCATGAAATCCGTAATAGCTGTCCAGAATCGCCTGTAACTGCCGCTCATCCGGCTTTGTCTGTTCGATGGCCTGTTTGACTGCACCAAACGCTGACAAATTCTCATTCAGCCAAGCCTCAATCTGGTTTGTCTGGTTGTCAATCGAAGAGGTGAGCAGGTTTTCCGAATACTCTTTGATAATGCCCTTTGAAATAAAATATAAAATCCCCACCAGCAGGATCATTATGACAATCACTACTGGCAGTATGATTCCTAGCAGCTTTACTTTTATAGAAACTATTTTTGTTTTTCTCTCCTCTCTCATCTTCCGCCGCCTTTCCTATACAGAAACAGATATAGAACGAACGCCTACTCTTTGCCATCCCAGCAGTACGTACAGAGTTTACTGTGGTCAAGTCCTGTCGCATCCAGCATATCATCCAGCCGGTTAAAACGAAGGGACGTAAAATTCAGCTCTTTCCGAATCTCCTCAACCATGCGTTCGTATTTCTCAGACTCTGGGTCTGCATACTCTTCCAAAACTTCTTTCGTCACATTCCCGTTCTCCAAGCGCTCGATCACCCGTCTGGTAATCAGGTCCATCTCGGAGGATGACCGTGAGAAATTAAGGTATTTACAGCCATACAGCAGCGGAGGACAGGCAGGTCTGATGTGCACCTCTTTGGCACCGCTCTGATATAGAAATTCTGTCGTTTCCCGCATCTGTGTTCCCCTGACGATCGAGTCGTCAATCAAGAGCAGCTTCTTGTCCTTGATCAGATCATCGACTGCCAGCAGTTTCATCTTGGCAATGAGATTGCGCTTGCTCTGTATGGTCGGCATAAAAGAGCGCGGCCACGTCGGTGTATACTTAATAAACGGTCTGGAAAACGGAATCCCGGACTCATTGGCATAGCCCACTGCATGCGCAATCCCGGAATCTGGCACGCCCGCCACGATATCCGGCGTCACATTGTCCCGCTTTGCCATCTTTTCCCCGCAGCGGTACCGCATCTGCTCGACATTGACTCCCTCATAAGAGCTTGCCGGATACCCATAATACACCCACAAAAATGTACAGATTTTCATATCCTTCTGAGGATTTGCCAGCGTGACACAATTCTTCTCCGTCATCACGACAACTTCGCCGGGGCCCAGCTCTTTGTAGTCTGTATACCCTAGATTCTTGTACGCAAAATTTTCAAAAGAAGCGCAGAATCCGTCCTCTTTCCTGCCAATGACAATCGGCGTCCTCCCGTATCGATCTCGCGCCGCATAGATCCCTGCCTTATTCATCAGCAGAATCGAGAGCGAACCATCAATGGCATCCAGCGCATAGTTCATTCCTTCTATTAAATTTTCCCTGCGGTTGATCAGCGCCGCGACAAGCTCTGTGGCGTTGACTTCCCCGCCGCTCATCTCCTGAAAATGCGCATGTCCCACGTCAAACAGCCGCTGAATCAACTCGTCTGTATTGTTGATTTTCCCGACCGTTGTCAGCGCGTATGTGCCGTGATGCGAGCGGATGATCAGCGGCTGCGGCTCATAGTCCGAGATACAGCCAATCCCGTAATTTCCATGCATCTCATTCACATCCTTGTCAAACTTGGTTCGAAACGGCGCATTCTCTATATTATGAATCGCCCGGTTAAACCCATCCTTTCCATAAACTGCCATACCGCCCCGCCTCGTTCCCAGATGCGAGTGGTAATCGATCCCAAAAAACAGATCAAAGACACAATCCTGCTGTGATGTTACTCCAAAAAAGCCGCCCATTTCCGTTTCCTTTCTTCATTATACATTATATTTTATGGTCCCTATGTATCTATTAAGCCAAAATCCAAGACCAATGTCAACTGTTAGTTACGATTCACATCGCCAAAGCTTGTCACACAGCGCGTACTTTTCCCTTCAAAAAGCTCTTATTCGCGTACATTGCGCTGTCTGCCTCCATGATTGCCTCCTCAATTTTTTCTTTGGTAATCGTATCACAAATACAGAATCCGTTGGCGATCTGTATCTCATAGGTGCGTCCTTTGACCCGGTTCGCCTCCTTGATCAGCCGCTGAAATTCCATTAATCCCTGCTCATACTTCTCCTGAAGGGGCATCTCGGTCATCAGCACACAAAACTCGTCGCCGCCAATGCGGTACGGCTTGCCGTTCTTCCCAAAACTGTCCGCGATGATCTTGGCTGCGACCGTGATCAGCTCATCCCCCTTCTCATGTCCCTGATTGTCATTGACCCTTTTGAGGTTGTTGACATCGAGAAAGACAATGCCAAGCTGTGAAATTCCTGTCTCACCGCCCGCGTACGCTTCTATCTGCTCCAAATATGCTGTCCTGTTGCCAAGTCCTGTCAATCCGTCCGAATACGCAAGCGTACTGATAATATCAAACTTCAAACCATTCTCCAGCAGACGGTACGTCTCAAGCTGGCTGCTCACCGCAAGGCATACGACAAACACCAGCATCCCAACTCTGAGATACTCCGCCCTGTCCATATGATCAGCCTGAGAATAGCGCACCATCTCGCACAGGGCAGATATCCACAGCGAACACAGCCCTGAAAGCTGTATCACATAATTTAAGATGGGCTGATGCTTTTTGACCATATCCATGAAATTTACGACAACCCAGACCAGCAGCGCCACACAGCTTACCACCAGTGCCAGCATCGAACCCGGAAGAATCCCGTGCAGATCGTTGATGCCTGTCAGTTGCAGAAAGACAGCCAGCAGAATATACGCTACATCCGCATAACAAAACACGCGCATAAACCAGTTTTTAAAAATCCGGTACTCACAGTCCAAATACAGCAAAAGCGGCAGACTGTCGAGAATCATAATCATATTGTCAATCAATTGTAAGATTCGCATGTCCAGCGAAAAAAACTGCATCACGTTTGTCTCAATCAGGCTCCATACGCCAATCAGCGCCGAGTAAAGCCCCAGCCAGATCATGCCATGATTCTTACGGGTCTGTCTGTAGGCAGGCATCATATCAATCGCAATCAGCACCAGCCCGATAATGATCATCAGCATACTCACTGTGATGCCAAACAGTTTCTCCCTGCAAAGCGTCAGAATAATGCTTGTCTTATCCCCAAACAGCAGAAAATCAACGGTGACTGCATTGGTGTCATACACCATATACACCTGCATTTCCACAAGCGCCCCTGCATCCTGCATATGAAATTTCGTGATATTCCACAGATTCCCGGGAGAACGGTTATAGAATCCCGACGTATACACATCTGTCTCATAAAGCATCCTGTCATCAATCAAGACTTTGGTGTACACATCCTTGGTCCGGTACACAAGACTGGTAGCCTCGTCCATCTGAGGCAGACGGTAATAGATTGACAGCACCCCAGTCTCTTCATCCATATATTCGCCGAGCTGATTCAGGTCAACAGGTTTTGTCCCCTCCCGGTCCAGCGTCCAGCTGCCGCTGATATTCATATAGCTGTCATCCCTGTGCAATCCAGTGTCATACTGCCGCGTCATGAGTACGGCAATCACAATGACGAGCATTCCAGACAGCCCCAGCACATACATTGGAATAATAATTTTTCTCGACAATGCCTCCCACCGATTCATATCCCCCACCTCGACAATCATAAATATTCTTATTTTTATTATATTTCTTAACACCCAATACCACAAGTATTTTTATAAAAAATCATGAAAAAGAGACACCCTTTACCAGTGTCTCTCATGCTATCTTCTCTGTATATAATACCTGTAGTCCGGCAGTTCCTCGCCGTATGCCCTCAGCTGCTGCTCATATGCCTTATCATATTTGCCATAAAAATAGATCTCAAGCAGGGTTTTGAAATCAGGAAACCGCTTCTCGCCCGTCACTGCGCCGCTGCGGTCTATGTAGCCTGCTTCTTTCCAGTCAAACACCGTCTCGTCAAAGCGGCAGATCTGCCATGTCTCCTGCTGGTCTGTCTGTACATCCGCCTGATTCAAATCCAGACACAGCGGCCCATCCCACTCCCCGATCGGTACAAAATTCCGAACACGGTCCAGCCGCAGATTGACCAGTTCCCGGTCCGTGCTGATGCGGCGAAAACTCTCCATCAGTGCATACAGATTCTTGAGCGGCTCCTCCACGGGCAGGGAGACCAGCTCTATCCAGCTCAGCCCCTTCTCACTCGCCGGCTCCTCGTGTGCCAGATCATCCAGCGGCATTGGCGCGCAGATCACGGAGAAATCATAACAGTACGCCTTTAGATAACTCCGAAACAACGATGGCAGCCTGACATCAAACTGCCGCTCAAACGCGTTGAGATCTCTGTCGGTCACGGTGCTTGGAAACAGCATAGATGGATGCGCAACCCCTCTTTTGATCAATGACTCAAATGCCTTTTTAACAAAAATATCCTCAAAATTTTCTTCTGCCTGTATCATACTCTTACCTCTTTCAAACGCATACTGGCAGTATATCATACCCGAAACCGCTTTTGCACAAAACGGCGAAATCCATCTATAAATTGGCGAAATCCATGTTTAGAAAGGCACATACATCAGGATTCGGACCTCAAAGAGCTGCCCCTCATCGCACACCTCCATGCTTCCATTATATTTCTCCACGATTCTTTTCACATTTTTCATGCCCAGACCATGAAGCTGCTCCTCCATGCAGTCCTCCTCCTTCGTGGACAGGTACTGGTCCCCGCACCGCACCAGTGCGCCGCAGTAGCTGTTTTTCATCTGTATCAGAAGCATTCCCCGCTGATAGCTGATGTGAATCTCCAAAAGCTTCTCCTCTGATTCCGCCGCCGCGCGTATGGCATTGTCCATCAGATTGCCAAGGATAATATTCCAGTCAAACACCTGTATCTGAAGCTCCTGCGGCACACTGATTCTGCACCGTACATGCGGGAGCACTTTCTTTGCCTGCTCTAACTTGAGATTCATCAGACTGTCAACTGCCGCATTGCCGCTGCTGATATGTTCCTTGTCATTTGTCAGCTCCTGCTGCATCGTTTGGACATACGCCGCGATTTCCTGTGTTCTGTTCCCCTCTGCCATCAGCAAAAGCTCGCTGAGGTGGTTTTTCAGATCATGGCGCAGCCCTCTCACGCACTCCTCAGACTTCATCACGATATTGAGCTGGTTGGAATAACTCTCAAGCTGCTGCTCCACCATCGCACGCTCCATGAGTTTGACATATGCCCCGGCAAGCTCGTCACAGATGTAAAAGACAATCAGGTTCAGTCCAATCAGCCCCGCGCTGACCACTGCCCCGGTCTCCCGGTCCGTCCTGTCAAAGGTAATCAGCACAAATGCAATCATGATGCTGATAACAGGCAGAAAAATCAGTAAATCCCAGTGTCTTAATGCCGTGTCCTCCTTGATATGCCTGATGCAGAATTTCTCCATGATGCGCTCGCACAGATACATAAACAAAAAAATGGCGTAATACATCGCCGTGTCATAAACACCGTCCACCCTGCCATCGTAGAGCAGACAGACCGCCAGTGTCTCACACAATAGATTCATCCCCTGAATCAGAAAAGCGGCAAACAGCTTCTTTCCCTGTTTCCCGTGATAGCGCTGCGCCAGCAGATCAATCAGTACTATTTGTACTATGTATTTGCAGGTCAGTGTATCCATCAGGCAGACTACTGCCAGATACACCACAGATACAGCAGCGGACTTCCAGACCGGCGTCCGCTCCCTGTCAAAAAAACAATGCATATACCTGTAAATCAGATACAATTCTGCAGCGTGAAATCCAATCATCTCAAACATCCTGTCCCCATGCGTAATCCATAATATGTTTCCTGACCTGCTTTCTGTAAGGCTGGCTGATGTTCAGCAGCACGCCCCCTCTCATTTTGACCACCTCATAACTGCATTCGTACATATGATCCATATTAATGAGATAGGACTGGTGAATCTGTATAAAATTCTTGGGGACACGCTCTGCCAAATCCTTGATTTTTCCGGTAAACTGTATCACAGCGTCCGCCGTCACAAGATTGATCTTTTTATTTTCACTATAAAAATAAATAATATTCTTATAGGAAATCTTGCAGCGATAGCCGTCTGCCCTGTACTCAAACAGCGCATTGCTCCGCTTGTACAGGCGCAGCGCCTCATCAATCGTATCATTGACATCCTGCACGCAGACTGGCTTGACAAGAAAATCAATCGGATGAATCTTAAAAAGCTCCATTGCATAGCTGCTCTTTGCTGAGATATAGGCGATGCTGATCTCCTGATTGGCAAGTTCTGTCCGAATCAATCTGCCAACCTGTATGCCGTCCATAGACACCAGCTCGATATCCAGAAAAAGCAGATCTAACGGCCGGTGCTTCATCAGGTCCTGATACAAAGCTTCCCCCGCATTCCAGATACAGACCTCTATCCCGACATTCATCCTCCTGTCATACGCATAGACCATATCTGCAAGCTGCATACAAGTATCCTTCTCATCATCACAAATTCCTATATAGTACATTCTTACTCTTGCCTTTCGTCTGCTCCCAGTGCGAGCTTTTTCGTATCGACACGCAGTGCCGGGCGGATGCCCACCCCCTCCGCGCCAGCCTCCATCTCACTCAGCAATACGCCCGTGTAGCCATTGCTGACATAATAACAGTTGCTCGACTTCTCTGGCACAGGGTCGCGCAGCCACCAGTAATACGCATCAATCCCGTAATCCAGTGAAAACATCTTGTACCATTTTGTCTGATCCTGCTCCGCCGCCAGCGCCGTCGGCTTTGTCCGAATGCTGACATCCGCCTCCATCAGCCACGACAGCTCCTCCTCAGAGAGCAGATACACCAAATCCGTGCTAGAGACCGGCCCGCTGTCACATGCATTGCCGTTTGTACGATGTTCTGTCGGCAGAATCGCCTCCCGCTCCTGTGCCGTAAAGCCAGTGAGAAACCCCGCCTCACTGGCATATCCATTTTTTATGTTGCACATTGCGCCCGCCACTGGACCTATCCCATCATAGACGACATTCTCTTTGTCTGAATTTAGCCATATTCTGAGATCGGACTGCACCCAGCTGCTGCTTCCGCGCACATACGCCTGCAATGCCAAATCCCGGTCCGCCTCTGTCTCGCCCACGCTCCAGTAAGAATTTCCGTCATCATCATAGTTAAAGCTGCCGCTGTCCGCCGCGCTGAAGGCTTTCATTGTCAGGATGTATTCGGATATCAGAACCGCCGCGCCGTCCTCCCCAAGCTGAATGACCCGCCACTCGATCGGTTCCTCAAGATAGGTGCCAAACAGCACCTTATCGCCAAGTTTTAGCAGCGTGTCTGTATCATCCGGCGGCGGCGATGTCCCCCTCTCATGAAAATACATGATCACACAGATTGCTGTCACTGCAATAAACTCTATGACTTCAAGTGCCCTTTTTCTCCGATCTGCCTTTTTGCCTAAACTATTGTCTATATTTTCTTGTCTTTTGTACATTTCAAACCCTCAGTTTTTAAATATTCTAATGAATATTTTACTATTACCAGAGCAGTTTGTGCAACAGTATTTTTTAAGATTTTAATGTCCTTGTGGCATTTAACACCGCCAAAATCATTACACCCACATCTGCAAAGATTGCCCACCACATATTGACAAATCCAACAGCGCCAAGGCCAAGACAAGCAAACTTGACAGCCAGCGCAAACACGATATTCTGGTGCACAATCCTGAGGGTCTTTCTGGAAATATGGATTGCCGTCGCTATTTTGACAGGATCGTCATCCATCAGCACGATATCCGCTGCCTCGATCGCCGCATCGGAGCCAAGCGCGCCCATTGCAATGCCAAGATCTGCCCTCGAGAGCACCGGCGCGTCATTGATGCCATCCCCCACAAAGGCGAGGCGCTCCTTGTCTGTCTTCGCCGCCAGCAGTTTTTCCACTTCCGCAACCTTGTCTGACGGCAGCAGCTCACTCTTTACGACATCCACGCCAAGCTCCTGTGCAGCTGCCTCCGCGACATTGCGGGCATCGCCTGTCAGCATAACCACCTGCTTCACGCCCGCCGCTTTCAGATCTGCGACTGCCTCCTTCGCATTTGGTTTCATGCGGTCTGAGATCAGGATATAGCCTGCATAGGTTCCATCGGCTGCCACATGAACTTCTGTTCCTGTCTTTTGTGGAACGGCATACGCGATATTCATCTGTTTCATCAGTTTGACATTGCCTGCCGCGATCTTTTTCCCGCCGATCACTGCGGACACGCCATGACCGCTGATTTCCTCCACTTCGGCCACTCTGGAAGGCTCCACCTGCTTTCCTGTGCTATTTCCGTAGGCTTCCTTCAAACTCCTGCTGATCGGATGATTGGAATAGCTCTCCACATGTGCCGCCATCTCAAGAAGCTCTTCCTCGGTAAACCCCGGCGCCGGCGCCACATGCGTCACCTCAAAGACCCCTTTTGTCAAGGTCCCTGTCTTGTCGCACACCACATACTTTGTCTCTGCGAGCGCCTCAAGATAATTTGAACCTTTCACCAGCACCCCCTTGGAAGATGCGCCGCCAATTCCGCCAAAAAAACTGAGCGGAATAGAGATCACCAGTGCACACGGGCAGCTGATAACCAGTGTCGTGAGCGCACGAATCACCCACTGGGACCACTCTGCCGGATTGCCAAGCATCAGATTCACCAGCGGCGGCAGGACGGCGAGCGCGAGTGCACCAATGCACACTGCGGGCGTATAATACTTTGCAAACCGGGTGATAAAATTCTCGGATTTGGATTTTTTCATGCTGGAATTTTCTACTAAATCCAGTATTTTTGACACTGTGGACTCCCCAAACTCCTTGGTGGTCTCGATGCGGAGCAGTCCTGAGAGGTTCACGCATCCGCTGATCACCGCATCGTTCTCACGAACCTCTCTTGGAAGGCTCTCCCCTGTGAGTGCGCTGGTGTTTAATGTGGAGCTTCCGCTCACAATCACGCCGTCAATTGGAATCTTTTCTCCCGGCTGCACGACAATGACCGTTCCGATCTCCACATCGTCCGGGTCCACCTGCTCAAGCTGTCCATCCTGCTCTACATTTGCATAATCCGGCCGGATATCCATAAGCTCTGAGATGTTTCTGCGGCTTTTGCCGACAGCATAACTCTGAAACAGTTCGCCAATCTGGTAAAAAAGCATGACGGCTGTCCCCTCGAGATATTCTCCAAGAAGAATGGCGCCGACCGTGGCAAGCGCCATCAGGAAATTTTCATCAAACACCTGTCCGTTAAAGATGCCAAGCACTGCTTTCCTGAGAATATCATAGCCTATAATCAGATACGGAACCAGAAACAGCGCGCACCTCAGATACGGATTCTCCACCCGAATCAGGCAAAACACAGCGGTCAGTGCTGCTGACAGGATAATTCTTATCAATACCTTTTGTTGTTTTTTGGTCATTCTAATTCACATCCCTTTTTCCTGCCTTTATGACAAAAAGATTTCGCAGTCTGACTCCACCTTCTTGCAGTTTTTTAACACGTTCACCATGACGTTTTCCACATCGGCGCCCTCCTCAAATTCCACCTTCATTTTCTGCGGCATAAATGCCACGGTCGCATCCTTGACGCCTGCCGTCTTTTTTGCCGCTTCCTCCATCTTTGCTGCACATGCTGCACAGTCCACCTCAATTTTGTATGTTTTCTTCATCTTTAAATTCTCCTTTTTCTTACAATAAATTTCCTACTCTTCCAGCACATGCTCCATGCCAATACGGATAATGGCAGAAACATGCTCGTCAGCAATTGAATAATAGATACTTTTGCCGTCGCGCTTTGTCCTGACCAGTTTGCTCTGTTTTAATAAGGCAAGCTGGTGGCTCACTCCTGATTGTGTCATATTGAGCCGCTCTGCGATCTCTCCCACACACAGCTCCTCATGGTCCATCAGCAGCGAAAGAATCGTCAGCCGGGTGTAATCCCCAAATATTTTAAATACTGCTGCCAGCTCTTCCATCGCCTCCACGCAGTCACCTCCTTTTTATGATTATTTTCTTATATGAACATTTAATCATATATTCATTTGTTTGTCAATCCTTTTTTAGAAAAAAAGAAGAGGCAACGCAAATTAATTCCCGTCACCTCTTCACAAGCAACTGCCCTCTCAGGAAATCAGTGCCAAAAGCTCCTCTACATTCTTCTTGCCAAATACCACTTTTTCATCGTTAATCACCATACACGGAACACTCATCACATTGTACTTTTCCTTTAATTCTGGATAATGCGGCAAGTCAAACATCTCCGCAGTGACATATTTTGACGCTGCTGCAATCCGCTGCGCTGCCATCACAGACTCCGGGCACATCGTACAGGTGAGTGATACCAGTATCTTGATGTTTGTCTCCTTTGAGACTGCCTGAATCCTTGCCTCTGTGTCACGGTCAAGCTCCTGACCCGGGCCTGCCACATTGTACAATGCAATCACAAAGGAATTGAACTCATGCCCTCCCGGCACACCGTGAAAATAAATGCCGCTGCTCCTGCCAGTATGGTCCATGAGCTCCATTGCAGGCAGCGCCGCCGGAACGGATGATTCCTCATCGGAGGCAGCTTGCTCTGTCCAGACAACCTTGTCCGTGATGCTGGCAAGCTCATTCAGAAATCCTCTGATCTCGCCAGAAAACGCACTCTCATCAAGCCATGCACGCACCGTCACCACCGAAGCAAACTTTGCAAAAACACCCGTAAGCTGCTGTCGAATCTCACTGCTGATAAATCCTTCACCTTTGGTAAAATAGGCTTTCTCGTCCCGTGAATCCTGCGGCTTGTGCACCTCTGGTGCCACATACAAGTCAGGAATGCCAAGTTTTGTGTGAAGTTCTGAGACCACACGTTCGAGAGAAGTCGCCGCAACCGCGCCGTCTGACACTGCTGTCACAACCTGTCTGAGATTTTTGACACACACATCACCCGCCGCAAAGACGCCGGACACATTTGTCTGCTGGTCTATATCCGTAATCAGATATCCCTGTTCGCTGCGCGCCACGCAGTCCGCAATCCACTTTGTATTGGGCACATATCCCGCAAAGACAAAAATCCCAAACGTTTCTCCCTGCGGCGCATCATAACGCCACTGTTTTCCATCCGCGTTATTTTGGAATACCGCATAGGACAGTGCCTGCTCTCCGCCAGCCTCCACCAGCTCCGTCTCAAAGACCGTCTCGATCGTGGCGAAGTTCTTTAGCTGATCGGACACGGTTTTGGCGCAGGTATAGTCCGGCTCGCGCACAATCAGTGTGACTTTTCTGGCATATTTGGTGAGAAACATTCCCTCCTCCACTGCCGCAAAACCGCCGCCGATGACAAATACATCCTTCCCGGTAAAAAACTCGCCGTCACAGGTGGCGCAGTATGCCACGCCCCTGCCCTGAAATTCTTTCTCTCCCTGAAATCCCAGCTTCCGGGGATTTGCACCCGGCGCAAGGATGACCCCCAGCGCCTCATAGTCCCCCTTGGTCGTGTGCAGACGCTTCACATCCTGCTCAAGCTCCATGTCAAGCACCTCCGCCATCACAAACGCTGCGCCAAAACGCTCTGCCTGCACGCGCATATGCTCTGTCAGTTCTTTGCCGCCCGCCATCTCCACACCGGGATAGTTGACAATCTCTGAAGTGATGGTAATCTGCCCGCCTATTTTGCTTTTCTCGAGCACAAGCACCTTGTATTTAGCTCTCGCCGCATAGATTGCCGCTGACAAGCCCGCAGGTCCTGCCCCCACAATGATCACATCATATAATCTGTCATGTGCTTCCATCGGCTCACCTACAGCAATCCCACTAAGTCAAGGCTTGGCTTGAGCGTCTCTGCGCCCGGCTGCCACTTTGCAGGACATACCTGATCGCCGTGTTCTGCGACAAACTGAGAAGCTTGTACGCGGCGGAAAAGCTCCTCTGCATTACGCCCTACATTGCCTGCAATCACCTCATAAGCCACAATCTTTCCCTGCGGATTGACGATAAAGCTACCTCTCTCGGCAAGTCCGTCCGCCTCGATCAGCACGTCAAACCCTCTTGCAAGGACAGCTGTCGGGTCTGCGAGCATCGGATACTGTATCTTCTGAATCGTCTTGGACACATCATGCCATGCCTTGTGTACAAAATGGGTATCGCAGGACACACTGTAGATCTCACAGCCGATTTTCTTAAACTCCTCATACTTATTGGCAAGGTCTTCAAGCTCTGTGGGACAGACAAAGGTAAAATCTGCAGGATAGAAAAAGAACACACTCCACTTGCCAAGTACATCCTTTTTCGTGACCTCCTTAAACTCGTTATTCACGAATGCCTGAACTTTAAAATCCACAATTTCCCGATTGATTAATGACATAGTACTATTCCTCCTTCTTTAATAACACTCATCCTCAACGGCCTTCTACATACCGCCTTATGTTTTAGCTTATCCATTCTGTCCTGCATCTATGCACTGTCCCGTCAAAATCAGTCAAATACAAAAACTGCCTGACGAAAAGGCAGTTTTGCAGAATATTCTATAAATATTTTTTAAGTAACTGGGTCAGGCGGTCCACATCAATCGGCTTTGCCACATGTTCATTCATGCCGCAATCAAGACAGCGCTGTATGTCATCTGAAAAAGCGTCTGCTGTCATGGCAATAATCGGCAGATTCGCATCCTTTCTTGGCAGTGCGCGAATTGCCTTCGCCGCATCATACCCATTCATCACGGGCATCCGTATATCCATCAGCACCACATCATAGCAGCCAAGCTCAGACTGCTCAAATTTCTCCACACAGATCTGGCCATTTTCCGCACGCTCTAACTGAAAACCAGCCTCCGATAACAAGTCCTCTGCAATCTCCCAGTTCAGATCATTGTCCTCCGCAAGCAAAATACGCTTTCCGTGGAAACTTCTGTGCGAAACAGTCTCTTTCCTCGTCTCCTCCTCTGGCGCATCCAGCATATAACGGCTGAGTCCCAGATAGAGATTGGACTTAAACAGCGGTTTTGAAATAAAGCCCTGTACGCCCGCTTCCTTTGCCTCCTCCTCGATCTCACTCCAGTCATACGCTGAAATGATCAGAATCGGGACATTCTCGCCCAGATGCTTGCGCATCTCGCGCGCGGTGTGCAGACCATCCATCCCCGGCATCTTCCAGTCTAAGAGCACAATCTCAAAGCCATTGTCCTCCTCATGGCATTTTTTCGCCATCGCTACAGCAGTTTCCCCATCCACTGCCCACTGCGCCTCAATGCCAATCTCTCTGAGGGACTCGACCGCACTCTGGCAGAGGTCTTTATTATTATCAACCACCAGCATCCGCCATGGCGGCAGCTTCATATCCTCCACCTTGGTATCTGCCTTTTCCAGATCAAGCGTTATGTGGAACTCACTTCCCTTGCCGGGTGCACTCTGTAATTCTATGCTGCCCTTCATCGTATCGACAATCGCCTTTGTGATCGCCATGCCAAGACCTGTCCCTTCGATTTTATCAATCTGCGCTTTCTCTTCTCTGGTAAAGGTATCAAAAATCTTCTCCTGAAATTCCTGCGTCATACCGATGCCGCTGTCCTTTACGCGGAAATGGCATCTCACATACTGCGCTCCCAGCGGGGAATCCTCCTGCTCAAGATAGACATTGATTCTGCCGCCCTCCGGCGTAAACTTGATCGCGTTGGACAGGAGATTAATCAAAATCTGGTTCAGACGGACGCTGTCACAATGCACATCCTCCGTCTGGATTTTCTGAATAAAAATATCAAAGTGCTGCTGCCGCTCCTTGACCTGCGGCTGTACGATGTTCACAATGCTGTCCATGATCTCCCGAAGCGATACCTGATTCATATTCAAGGTCAGCTTGCCGCTCTCAATCTTGGACATATCCAGCACATCGTTAATCAGTCCAAGCAGGTGCCTGCTCGACAGGGTAATCTTGCCCAGACAGTCCTTCACGCGCTCCTGATTGTCTATATTCGCCATCGCAATCGCCGTCATGCCTACGATACCGTTCATCGGCGTGCGGATATCATGGCTCATGCTTGACAGAAATTCGCTCTTTGCCTTATTTGCCTTGATTGCTTCCTGCCTTGCTTTCTCAAGCTCCATCATCTGCTGTCTGGACAGCTTGTAATAGATCATAAAAATGATGACAATCCCGCCAATGATAATAAAACACATCAGCAGTGTCGCAGACTGGCGCTTCAGACTCAAATCCTGTAAAATCCGGTCAAGTGTTCCAAACGGCATCAGTGAGAGCAGATACCACTCAGAATTGGGCAAATCCGTGCACAACAGATATCTTCTCTCATCATCCATACAGGCAATCGTGGCATACTCTGATTTGCTGCTGACCGCCTCCTGAAGCTCCTGCGCATACTGCTGGGCGCTCTTGCCATTGTACTCGCAAAAGGTTTCGTTAATATTCTCAAAAAAGGAATTTTCCCTTGTCCGAATGACAAAGGTTCCGTCCCTGCGGATGATATAGGAGTACATCAGCGAGTTCTCCCCGTCAAGTGCAAGCACCTTCTCAAGATACTCCATCGGAATCGCCGCCACCATCGCCGAGCTGGTCTTACCGCCTTTCATCGGATATTCGACGTTGATCAGCATACACATCACTCTCTCGCCCTCTGAGCTGAGACCGGAGAACACGCGCAGGCTGCTGTCCTGCAATACATTCTGGAAGACCTCCTCGCTCTCGTACTCCACTTCACTGCCGTAAATCATTTCGCTCTCGCCATCGTCCGTGTAAAGTCCAAGATATACAAAATCCCGCACCTGTGCACTCAGTACGAGCTGGTCGATCATCTCCTGCCCATATTCCATTTCTTCTGGCGGATGACGCAGTACGATTCCCTCCATCTCCAAAATCTGCGAATCTATGACCGCATCGAATTTCTCCTGCATCTGTTTTGCGATTGCAGACATATAGATCATCCCGATCTCATTGATTGCACCATCACTTTTTCCAGATACATATACAGATGTAATCGTAAACATAACGATACATACAGAAATCAGGATAGAAAAACTTATCACTAAAAATTTTTTGGTATTTTTAATCATTACGCTTCCTCTTTTTTAATCATATTTGTATCTTTGAAATTTTATGTCTCCTGAATTTACCACCTCTCGTTATGAAAGAACTTACATACTGTAACACGATTCTTTCATTATACAAATATATCTATAGAAAGTCAACCTGTTAAAATGGTTTCCATCCCAACCTTCTGCGGCACCAGCCCGCAGTGTTCATAAAACCTAAGCGCGCCCTCATTGCATGCCCACACATTCAATGTGACATTATAACAATGCTGCTTTCTTGCAAAATCAAGCACAAAATGATACAGGCTCGTGCCAATGTGCTGTCCGCGGCTCCTCTCATCAACACACAGATCATCTATATATAAGGTACGGATATCTGTCAGGATGTTATCTCCGATATGCTGCTGAAAGATACAAAAAGCATATCCCAGCACCTGTCCGTTTTCATCGACAGCCACAAATACAGGTCTGTCATCCTCCCCGATCAGTGCCCTGAGCTGTGCATCTGTATATTTCTTTGTGTCTTTTTTAAACAAATCCGGCCTGCCCGCATGGTGCACCGCCAGCACCTGACAAAGCAGACGGTTGATTCCATCCATATCCTTCTCCTGCGCGCGTCTTATGTTCATATCGTTCTTCTTCCTTTCACCACATTCTCACTTACTAATCTACTGAATATAGCGAGAACTTTCAACGAACATAAAATAAACAAAATGTAAATTTTTGATTAATTTTTCGAATCCAAAAATTCTAAAAATTCTTTCTCGCATCTGCTTTGTCCTCTTTTTAGTTCATACACTGCACAGACCAAACGCGGCGCCATCTTCTCATACACAGGAATCTCAAAGATTGTTCCCGCTTCCAGTTCTGGCTGCGCCAAAGGCTCTGGCACATACCCGATACCCAGATTGTTCTTGATCATCGGTATCATTAAATCCGAGGTCGCAACCTCAATGTCTGACTTAAGCATAATACCATGCTTGAGAAAGAAATCACTAATCATGTCATAAGTTACCGTATTTTTGCCAAGACACACCCACGGGCAGCCCGACAATTCTTTTAAATGCCGTCTCTCCAGCGCCAGCCCGCGGTAATTGCTGCCGCAGACCAAACTTTCACGAAATGAGAGCAGCTTTTTGCAGGCAAAATTCCTGCCGACGCTTACAGGGCTGGTGACGACGCTGATCTCCACAGCGCCTTTTGTCAATTCCTGCACTGCATCTTTTGTGCTGTAATTATAGATCTTAAACCGCACCTTGGGATTTTTTTCTTTAAATTCCTTGAGCTTCTGGAAAAGGAGCAAATGCAGCGCCGTCTCCGTCGTTCCTAGCACAATCGTTCCCTCTGTCTGCCCGCTGCTGCTGCCAAGCTCCTCCTCCGCTGTCTGTATCTGTAAAAATGCCGCCGAGACACGCTCATACAGGAGTTCTCCTTTTTCTGTAAACGTAATCCCCTTATTGCTGCGCAGCAATAGCTGGCATCCCAGTGCCCCCTCCAAAAGCTTGATCACCCGCGTCACATTCGGCTGGCTCCCGCCAAGCGCCTGCGCCGCCTTGGTGATATTTCTGTATTTTCCCACATAATAAAAGACTTTATAGTACTCATAGTTAATATCCATATCGTTCAGCTCCACATATCAAACAAATATCATATAAATATTATATAGTTAATATATAAAATATATATTTTTCATATTGCTTCCTGTCCATTATAATGTGTATGAACCCTGTTGTAAACAATTATTATATTCATTTTAATAAGAAAGGATAGATTTCTGCCATGAACAAAGATCTCACTGTAGGAAATCCGCAAACTGTATTATGGAAATTCTGTCTGCCGATGTTTGGGAGCATCCTCTTTCAGCAGCTCTACAATATCGCAGACAGCCTTGTCGCCGGTAAATTTATCGGGGAGAATGCACTGGCTGCTGTCGGCAACAGCTACAATGTCACCCTTGTCTTTATCGCTTTTGCCTTTGGCTGCAATATCGGCTGTTCGGTGATCGTGTCGCAGCTATTTGGCGCAAAAGAGTACGCGAAAATGAAAACTGCGGTCTACACTGCTCTGATTGCAAGCGCTGTAATCTGTGCAGTTTTGATGCTTACCGGTTTTTTATGCTGTGATCTGCTGCTTGTCCAGATGAAAACCCAGCCAGAAATCATGGCGGACTCTGCGCTCTACATGGACATTTACATACTGGGGCTTCCCTTCCTGTTTTTTTATAACATCGCCACAGGAATCTTTTCCGCGCTGGGAGATTCTAAGACCCCTTTTTATTTTCTCGCATTTTCGTCCACATCCAACATCGCAGTTGACATTTTGTTTGTAAAAAGTTTTCATCTGGGCATTGCCGGTGTCGCGTGGGCGACCTTTCTATGCCAAGGAATCAGCTGTGTATTGTCCATTCTGCTGATATTAAAAAGGCTTTATCATATTAAGACAGACAAAAAAGCAGGGCTTTTTTCGTTTGCCCTGCTCAAAAAACTTGCAGTGATCGCGGTCCCAAGTATCTTGCAGCAGTCCTTTATCTCCGTCGGAAACATTTTTATCCAGAGCGTCATCAACAGCTTTGGCATCAGTGTCACCGCCGGCTTCTCTGCCGCTGTAAAGCTCAACAACCTTGTGATTACCTCCTTTACTACCCTTGGAAACGGGGTGTCAAACTTTACCGCCCAAAATATCGGCGCCGGTATTCCTGAACGCGTCAAGAGCGGACGGCGCGCCGGCTTAAAACTGGTATGGTGCCTGTGCGTTCCGATTGTACTGTGCTATGTTGTCTTTGGAAAAGAACTGCTCCTGCTGTTTATGGATTCAACCTCCACCGAAGCCCTGCTGACAGGCAGACAGTTCCTGTGGATTCTGTCTCCCTTTTACTTTGTCGTGTCCGCAAAGCTTGTGACAGACGGTGTCCTGCGCGGCGCAGGCGCCATGAAGCCCTTTATGGCTGCCACGTTTACCGATTTGATTCTGCGCGTTGTGCTTGCCTATATCTTCTCTGCTATGTTTGGCGTTATTGGCATCTGGTGTGCGTGGCCGATCGGCTGGATGATTGCGACCGCCATGTCTGTCTATTTTTACAGGCATATGCACGGCTGACTCAATGACACCCTTTACAGCTGCCACAGTCGCCGCCGCACTGTAGCGATTTTCCTTTTTTCTTATCGCGGACCATGCTGCGCACTGCGAGCCCCACTGCCGCAATCAAAACGGCTGCCGTGATAAAAGTTCCCATAACACCACTCCCTTCTATACCAAATGTGCCAAACTGGTAAATGCACATCGCTGCGATATAGGCAAAACCACACTGATAACAGACGGCAAACCAAAACCACTTCACATTGTTCATCTCTCTCCTGATCGCGCCCATTGCTGCAAAACAAGGCGCACACAATAGATTAAACACTAGAAATCCATACGCCGCGGCGGGTGTCATCACTGCCGCGAGATTTCCCCAGATTTCAGCGCCATCTTCTGAGACCTCGGCAAAATCAAACAGCATCCCAAATGTTGCCACTACATTTTCCTTCGCAATCAGCCCTGTAACGGTGGCGACTGCCATCTTCCAGCCCTCACCGCCCTGCGTCCATCCAAGCGGTGCAAACACCCATGCAATACATCCCCCAAACCTTGCAAGAATGCTTTTCTCCAATTCCTCCACCATGCCAAAGCCTTCCCCAGACCAGCCAAAGCGCATCAGAAACCACAGGACAATCGTCGATAGCAAAATGATCGTTCCCGCTTTCTTGATAAAAGACCAGCCCCGCTCCCACATTGCCCGCAGCACATTGCCCGCAGCCGGCATATGATACGCTGGAAGTTCCATGACAAACGGCGCTGGTTCTCCCGCAAACAGCCTTGTCTTTTTGAGCAGAATACCAGAACAGACGATAGCTGCAATCCCCACAAAATAGGCGCTCCACGAAACCCATCCCGCATTGTCAAAAAACGCGCCGGCAATCAAAGCGATGATCGGAAGCTTCGCCCCGCATGGGACAAAGGTCGTCGTCATGATCGTCATCTTCCGGTCGCGGTCATTCTCAATCGTTCTTGATGCCATAATCCCCGGAACACCACAGCCAGAACTGATCAGCATCGGGATAAACGACTTTCCAGAAAGACCAAACCTTCGAAATATTCTGTCCATAATAAACGCCACGCGCGCCATATAGCCGCAGGCCTCCAAAAATGCAAGAAACAAAAACAGCACGAACATCTGCGGCACAAAGCCAAGCACCGCCCCGACACCTGCAACGATTCCGTCAAGCACCAGCCCTGTCAGCCAGTCCGCACAGCCGATGCTCAAAAGTCCCTGCTCTATGGCAGGAGGAATCAGTTCCCCAAACAAAACATCGTTCGTCCAGTCTGTCACCCATGTTCCCACTGTTGTCACGGATATGTAGTATACCAGAAACATCACCGCCGCAAAGATCGGAAATGCGAGCCATCTGTTCGTGACAATCTTATCAATTTTATCGGAAGCTGTCAATTTCAGGTCATCCTTACGGATGTTTTTCGTGATACAGTCCTTGATTATGCTCGAAATATACACATACCGCGCATTCGTGATAATACTCTCTGTGTCATCGTCAAACGCCTCCTCCATCTCGCGAATCTCCTCAGACACATCTGGAATATCCTGCAATAATTCTGCAATTTTTTTGTCCTTTTCCAGCAGTTTCACCGCAAAAAACCGTTTTTGGCTCTGCAAAACTGCCGCGCCGAGCTTTGCCTCAACGGAACAAATCATCTGTTCCACACCCTTGTCAAAAGTGTGTACAGGCTGTACTGTTTTTTGTTCTGCCGCTGCGACAGCCTTTTTTACTGCCTCATTTACACCCGTTGTCTTTAATGCCGAGATTTCCACCACCTCGCAGCCAAGCTTTTCAGCCAGTTGTTCCCGGTGTATCTGATCGCCCTTTTTTTCCAACAGATCTGCCATGTTGACAGCCATCACGACAGGGATGCCAAGCTCCATCAGCTGTGTGGACAGATACAGGTTTCGCTCGAGATTGGTCCCATCCACGATGTTTAAGATCACATCGGGTCTCTCGCCAATCAGATAGTTTCTGGCTACCACCTCCTCTAGCGTATAGGGTGACAGGGAATAAATGCCGGGCAGATCTATGAGAACCACATTCTTGTCACCCTTCCATTTTCCCTCTTTTTTCTCAACAGTCACGCCGGGCCAGTTTCCAACAAACTGATTCGCCCCCGTCAGCGCGTTAAACAGTGTCGTCTTACCACTGTTTGGATTTCCCGCAAGTGCAATTTTAACTGCCATATCTTTCCTCCTTTTGCCTTATTCCACTACAATCCTCTCTGTGTCAGCTTTCCTAAGCGACAGCTCATAACCTCTGACTGTCACCTCCACCGGATCGCCCAGAGGAGCCACTTTGCGCACAAAGACTTCTGTGCCCTTTGTGATGCCCATATCCATAATTCTCCTTCTGACAGGTCCTTCACCGTTTAGTTTTGAGACGGTCACTGTCTGTCCGCACGGTACTTCCCTAAGTGTTTTCATGTTCGTCCTCCTCTTTTAAAAAATTACACCATAATCTTGTTCGCCAAATCCCTGCCGATGGCGACTCTGGAATCCTTCACGCTGACAACCATGCTGCCATTACTGTCTGATACTACCGTAACATTTCCACCTGCCACAAAACCAAGCTTTGCAAGAAACTGCCGCGTCTCCTCTTTTCCACCGATTTTTTTGATCTGAAATGCTTCACCGGTATTTGCCATGCTAAGCGTCATCCTTATCCCCTCCTTGACTAACTTTTTATTTGCTATGCTTACTTTAATTAGTATATACTAACTAAAATTAGTTGTCAATAAATTCGAGGAACTTTTTTCCAGAAAAACAATTCAATCTATACTGACAAAATGCAACTGTCTGTGATAGAATTAAATCGTACAGATCTGGCAACCGAAGAGGACAAACACTATCAAATTGACAAGTGGGTGACATTCTTTAAGTCAAAGACATGGAAGGAGTTGAAAGACATGGCTGCTACCAATCAATATATGGAAGCCGCGGCAAACATAATTTTTGAGATCAATTCTGATGAAAATATCCGCGAGCTTTGCCGCAGACGTGCCGAATTTGAGGCATATGAACGATACAATGCAGCAGAACACGCCAGAAAGGATAAGCTGCTTGCGGAAAAAGATTCCGAAATCGCAAGATTAAAAGCACTGCTGGCACAGGCGGGTACGGTCAAATCAGACGAAATAAACGAAATACATGTAAAATAAGAGTTATCTGCTGTCCTGAAGAGACTGTAAAAAATCTTGTGTCTATAGAGGAAATTTCTTTTCTGACATGAATC
>ERZ779622.383-NODE-383-length-27133-cov-6.754598_pt1 | contig 27133 bp, 29 predicted proteins | sample MGYA00514188_ERZ779622 | MGnify/ENA primary metagenome ERZ779622 (study PRJEB29562, sample SAMEA4376702) | mouse gut metagenome | isolation source: Cecum | study: EMG produced TPA metagenomics assembly of the A DSS colitis mouse model was used to assess the... | reverse complement strand
TCTTTGAAAATTCTCCGGGGGATATTTTTGTGGAAAGTTTTTTATATTTTCATGATACTAAAAAGAGCTCGCAGGGTTCGTATGACGCCACAGGATCGTTTTCCTGTTTTCTCCTTTCAGATTCAGGCGTGAAACAGCTTTGTGAGTTCTTTTTAGTGTCATGAAACTGGTCTATTAGTATATGGATTCCCAACAGGACTATGTTAAAACTAAATGATATTTGAACGAGAGGAGGCGATAACTGTGGGAAAAACCAAAGTCGTTAGTTCATCTGGGGCTACCCGCAGAATGCGTCCTGCGTTGACACCAGAAGCAAGAGAAAACCAGATGATTTCTTTGGCGATGGATGTCGCGGAAGAACGGTTAAGGAATGGAACGGCATCTTCTCAGGAAATAGTTCACTTTTTAAAGCTTGGCTCATCCAGAGAGAAGTATGAGCAGGAAAAGATTGCTTTGGAGAACGAGCTTGTAAAGGCTAAAACGGAAGCGGTCGCTTCGGCAAAGGACATAAAGGAGATGTACGACCAAGCGATGGCCTCTTTCCGTAGATATAGTGGGCAGGAGGATGATGAAGATGAGTATTAGAACATATTCCGAACTTTCCCTGCTGAGAACATTTGAGGAGAGGTTTCGATACTTGCAGCTTAATGGTTCTGTAGGCAAGGAAACATTTGGCTTTGATAGGTTTATCAATCAGGAGTTTTATAGATCCCAGGAGTGGAAGTCCGTTCGGGATTTTGTGATTCTGCGGGATAGAGGATGCGACTTGGGTGTTGACGGATATGACATCTTTGGAAAGATATTCATTCATCACATGAATCCGATTCTTCCCAAGGACATTGAAACCTGTAGCGACTTTCTGCTTAATCCTGATTACCTGATCACAACAACTCTTAATACTCATAACGCTATCCATTACGGAGATGAGGAGTTACTGATCAGGCTTCCGCCGGAGCGAACAAGAAATGATACATGTCCTTGGAAACATTAAAGAAAGGAAAAATCTATGGAAAGCATACTTACATCAATCAAGAAAATGCTCGGAATCACCGAAGAATACGAGCACTTTGATTCTGATTTGATAATGCATATAAACTCCGTATTTATGATTCTGAACCAGATTGGTGTTGGGCCATCACGGGGCTTTTCAATTAAAGGGGAAGATGAGATATGGACGGATTTTATTCCAGATGACTCACGACTGGAATTGGTTAAATCCTATATGCATCTGAAAGTGAAGCTGCTCTTCGACCCGCCACTGGGGTCGGCGGTCATCGAGGTCATGAACCGTCAGATTCAAGAATTTGAGTGGCGGCTCAGTATTGCGGCTGATCCTGGAGAATCCAAAGGAGAGGAGGAAAATTCAAAATGAACAATTTTTTACAGCATCATGGAGTTTTGGGTCAGCGTTGGGGAGTACGGCGTTATCAGAACAGCGATGGTACTTTGACGTCTGCCGGAAGAAGACGGCTTCAGGGGAGTGGAATATCTTCTGATGAGAATGGTCGTGTAAGTGGTGATAATAGCGGCCGTGCAAGAGGAGCCGTCCATCAAACGGTTGCAAATGATTATAAGAATGCCGGGGCTGGACTGCAGTCCGCAAGCAATGCGGCAAAGGCTGCTTCAAGCATAAGCAGCCGTGGAGCTAACCGCAAACAGGCAAAGGCGATGGATAAGATGGACTTGTCGAAAATGACGGATAAAGAGCTTCAGGCCGCAATTAACCGTCTCAATCTGGAACGAAACTATAAGTCTTTATCAACCGAGCATATCAAGTCCGGTAGAGATTATGTGTCCAGTTTTCTGTCCACGACCGGTGATGTTCTCGCAATCGGTGCTTCAGCGGCAAGTATCATGATGATGATTCATCAGCTTAAGAGCTAGATGATGCCGTGGGAAGGAGAAATTCAAAATGGATAGTAAGAGTGACTTACGGCACCACGGTATCCTTGGGCAGAGATGGGGAAAACGGAATGGCCCTCCTTACCCGCTTGGCGGCGGGTATTATTCGCAGGCGGAAAGGAAAGCTATTTATAAGAAGAGGAAACAGCCAAACAGTATTTACAACAAGAAGCATTTCGATGAGGTTCTGAGAGCGGACAAAACGACGCTTAGCACATTATCGTATGACCGTGACCGGACAAAAAACACTGATATGTTTTACGCTACCCATAATGTGCTGGACAAGCATCAGTACAATGCCCTGTTTAACCGAAAGGTACCACAGACAATATACGACGAAAACGGAAACAGCCTCGGAACAGGGACATTTCTGAAGTATCGGATAGACAATTCCCTTAAGCAGAACATAAAAGTCGCAAGCGAAGATTCAGGAGCGGAAGTTTTCAGGAGTTTGTATAAGAAAGATCGGGATTTCTACAATTTCGTTACGGATGATGCACGGATGCAAAGTTATTTCGTAAGTGATAAGTACAAGTTCAAGGGATACCGGGAAGCCAGAGATGTCTTGAAACGGATGCGGAACGATGATTATGTTCCGACCGCTGATGAACTGCAGAAAGTGTACAGGATGTTTAATTATGTTATCCCTTACGACGGCCAGGGAGATACACGTAAGGGTAAGGATGCCTATACGCAGAGAACCAAGTTCTTTAATGCCTGTAAACAGGCTGGGTATGGGGCAGTTCTCGATACGAATGATGCAATATACGGAGGATTCAAAGCAAAATCTCCGGTAATCGTATTTGACATGGAGTCTGTCGTTCCGAAAGATGTTTACCGCACGAAAACAAGCGAGCAAAGATTTTCGCAGATGGTTCTGGTCGGCAGAAAAGCACTGGGACTATAAAGGAGAGAGGAGAATAGAACATGGCATTGTCGAACACGGCCACACCGAAGTATTACGGCCAGTTTCGAGATGCCGTAATGAAAGGCGAAATACCCGTCTGTGAGATGATATCGCTGGAGATGAATCGGATTGATGATCTGATTGCGAATCCGGGTATCTGGTACGACGATAAAGCTATTGACGGCTTTATTGCCTACTGTGAAGAAGAACTGACTCTGACAGATGGAGCTGATTTGAGATTGCTCGATACTTTCAAACTTTGGGCGGAGCAGATATTTGGCTGGTATTACTTTGTTGAGCGGAGTGTGTACGTTCCAAATCCAGATGGTCATGGGGGACGCTATGTACGGAAGAACGTGAAGCGGCGGCTCATTAACAAGCAGTATCTAATTGTAGCCAGAGGGGCAGCCAAATCAATGTATGGCTCCTGCATCCAGAATTATTTCCTGAATGTGGATACATCAACAACCCACCAGATTACAACCGCCCCCACGATGAAGCAGGCGGATGAAGTTATGTCGCCTATTCGGACTGCCATTACCAGATCCAGGGGGCCGTTCTTCCGGTTCCTGACAGACGGCTCTCTTCAAAATACGACTGGTTCTAAAGCGAACCGGATAAAGCTGGCATCCACGAAAAAAGGAATTGAGAATTTCCTGACAGGTTCTCTTTTGGAAGTCCGCCCTATGAGTATTAACAAGCTTCAGGGGTTAAGGCCAAAGATATCGACGGTGGATGAATGGCTTTCCGGGGATATACGCGAAGACGTGGTTGGTGCAATCGAGCAGGGTGCATCGAAACTGGATGATTATTTGATTGTTGCAATCAGTTCGGAAGGTACGGTGCGAAACGGAAGCGGCGACACGATTAAGATGGAGCTGCTGGACATCCTGAAGGGGGATTACATCAATCCCCATGTGTCCATCTGGTATTACAGGCTGGATTCCATAGACGAAGTGGCTAATCCGGCAATGTGGATAAAGGCTAATCCAAACATCGGAAAAACAGTAAGCTATGAGACCTATCAGCTGGATGTGGAAAGAGCCGAAAAAGCACCAGCAGCCAGGAACGATATTCTGGCAAAGCGGTTCGGCATACCGATGGAAGGATACACGTATTACTTTACTTATGAGGAAACGCTACCGCATAAAAAGCGGGATTATTGGCAACTGCCGTGTTCCCTTGGAGGGGATTTATCCCAGGGGGATGATTTCTGTTCTTTCACTTTTCTTTTCCCTTTATCAAATGGCTCTTTCGGAGTTAAGACCCGCAATTACATCACAGAACTGACTTTGAAGAAACTTCCGGCTGCAATACGTATGAAGTACGACCAATTCATAGCGGAGGGCAGTCTGATTGTTATGCCTGGCACTGTACTGGACATGATGGAAGTCTATGAGGATTTGGATAACCATATCGCTCAGTGCGACTATGATGTACGTTGCTTCGGCTATGACCCATACAATGCGAAAGATTTCGTTGCGAGATGGGAATCCGAGAATGGTCCTTTTGGTATAGAAAAGGTAATCCAGGGAGCTAAAACGGAATCGGTACCGTTAGGGGAGCTGAAAAAGCTTTCTGAAGAAAGAATGCTTCTGTTTGATGAAGAACTTATGACATTTGCAATGGGGAACTGCATTGTTATGGAAGACACGAACGGAAACAGAAAGCTGCTTAAGAAACGGTATGATGCCAAGATTGACGCTGTTGCCGCGATGATGGATGCATTTGTAGCTTATAAGCTGAACAGAGAGGCATTTGATTAGAAATTGCGAAAGCGGTTCTTTTTTTTTTTTATTGGAGGAAAATTAAAAATGGAGATTTCGATGGGAGCCAGGCTGAAACATGCCTGGAATGCTTTCTTTAATAAAGACCCTACAAGGAGTTACCGGGACATTGGCATCGGATATTCTTTCCGCCCGGACAGGATGCGGTTTTCAAGGGGCAATGAACGATCTATTGTGACATCGGTTTATAACCGTATTGCGATGGATGTGGCGGCGGTGGACATGTTCCATGTACGTTTGGACGAGAATAACCGCTTCCTTGCGACGCTCGATTCCGGGCTGAATAACTGTCTTACAGTTGAAGCCAATGCGGATCAGACTGGGCGGGCATTTTTGCAGGACGTTGTCATGTCCATGATGGATGAGGGGTGCGTGGCCATTGTCCCGACAGACACGGATGATGATCCGGGTGATGGGATTCCTTGCTCTTTTGACATCGATGCTATGCGGACGGGACAGATTTTGGAATGGTATCCGCAGCATGTCCGCGTCCGGGTCTATAACGAACGGACGGGACAGAAAGAAGATATCCTTATGGCAAAGCAGTCAGTGGCAATAATTGAGAACCCGCTTTATGCGGTTATCAACGAACCGAATTCCACGATGCAGCGCCTGATCAGGAAGCTGAATCTGTTAGATGTGATTGACGAACAGAACGGCTCCGGGAAATTGGATTTGATTATCCAGCTTCCTTATATTATCAAGACCGAAGCGAGGCGTCGGCAGGCCGAGAGCCGGCGTAAGGACATAGAGGATCAGTTACGGGGATCGAAGTATGGGATTGCTTATACCGATGGTACGGAGCATATCACGCAGCTGAATCGACCCGTCGAGAACAATCTGATGTCCCAGATTGAATACCTGACGAGTATGCTGTACAGCCAGTTGGGAATCACTCAGGGGATTTTGGATGGTACTGCGGACGAGAAGACGATGCTCAACTACTACAATCGGACGATTGAACCTATCCTGTCAGCAATCGCTGATGAAATGAAACGGAAGTTTCTTACCAAGACCGCTCGGTCTCAGCGGCAGTCAATCGAATTCTTCAGAGATCCGTTCAAGCTTGTTCCTGTATCTGAAATTTCTGAGATCGCAGACAAGTTCACGAGAAACGAGATTATGACATCCAATGAAATCCGGCAGGTTATCGGCATGAAGCCGTCGGATGACCCGAAAGCAGATGAATTGCGAAATAAGAACCTGAGCGAATCGGCTGCGGATAGGGGAAGCCCTGAGAATGTCACACCTGAAGAAGCAGCAGAAGAAAACAACCAGACATAGAAGGAGGAAATTTCAAAATGAAGACGAAGAAATTCGACTTTGGTGGCTGGGCTACCCGGAATAACCTGAAATGCTCTGACGGACGGACCATCCTGAAAGACGCATTTAAGGATAACGACGGGCAGACGGTTCCGCTCGTATGGAACCACCAGCACAATGGACCGGACAATGTTCTCGGACATGCCTTGTTGGAGAACCGTAAAGATGGCGTCTATGCTTACTGTACTTTCAACGATACCGAGCAAGGACAGATCTCGAAGATTTTGGTACAGCACGGAGATATTTCTGCGTTGTCAATCTTTGCAAATCAAATACGGGAGCGCGCATCCAATGTACTTCACGGAGCCATCAAGGAAGTCAGCCTTGTGTTAGCCGGCGCGAATCCTGGGGCGTTCATTGACACGGTAGCGCTTTCTCACGGTGACGACGCGGATGGCGAGGCTATTATCTACACCGGAGAACCCATCAGCCTCTGTCATTCCGGCGCCAAGAAAGAGGATGAAGACGGAGCCGCCGATGATCCTGATGATAAGGATGAGGATAAAAATCCTGGCAAGAAAGATGACGGAGATGAGGAAACTATCGAGGATGTCATCAATACTTTCAATGAAAAACAGAAAAATGTTTTCCATGCTGTGGTTGGAGAAATCATGGCCCGGAATGGCGTTCTCAACGACGAAGAAAAAGGAGGTAGTGAAAACATGAAACATAATGTATTTGACAACGATCAGCAGGTTCAGGCCAATGTTCTGTCCCATGCTGACCAGGCAGAGATTTTGAAGCTGGCAAAATCCGAAGGAGTCGGTTCTTTCAAGGCCGCCATGAAGATTTATATGGAGGAAAACAATCTTCAGCACTCTGATATCAGCGGCTTTGTACAGACCGGCAATGGTAATGTGGCCACGCTGTTCCCGGAGTATGTTGAAGCGCATCCCAGCCGCACTCCCGAACTCATCACCAATGATATGGGATGGGTTGACGCCATCATGGCCAAGACCCAGAAAATACCTCATGGCCGGGTTCGTACTTCCCATGTAGATATCCGTAATATTGACTCTCTGGCCGCTAAGGGTTACACCAAAGGCAATGAGAAGAAGATTACCGGCAACTACGCCCTGGTAAGACGTACTACTGACCCCCAGACCGTGTATGTTACGTCTGAACTGCATCGTGATGATGTCGTAGATATCGAGGATTTCGATTATGTTCAGTTCCAGTACGGCATCGATCAGATTTCGCTGAAGGAAACCCTGGCTGTTGCTACAATGCTGGGCGATAACCGTCCTGACAGCGATCCGGAAAAGATCTTCCCGGAACACATTCGGCCTGTCTGGGTGGATGATGAGCTTTATACCATCCATAAGGACATTGATTTTGCCGCTATGGCTAAGGAGCTTCAGGGGAACAATGCAGCAGATTACTTTGGCGAGAGCTTCATTTATGCCGAAGCAATGGTCACAGCTTTACGTATGGCCCGCAAAGGTTTCCGTGGTACCGGTAAGCCCGATCTGTATATCACTACTGATATGCACAATACGATGATCCTTGCGCGGGATCGCAATGGCCGCCGTATCTATGAAACGGATACCGAACTGGCTGCAGCTTTGGGAGTTGCCAACATCTATGAGGTAACTCAGTTCGAGGATAAGATCCGTACCGATGCCGACAACAAGAAGCATAAGCTCCTTGCAATCTGCGTAAACATGGCTGATTATGGTTACGGCGCTTCCAAGGGCGGCGATGTAACTCACTTCACGGACTTCGATATCAAGTTTAATAAGCTTCAGTCTTTACTGGAGACTCGCAAGTCCGGCCAGCTCACCAGAATCAAGTCTGCTATCGTCATCGAAGAACTGGTAGAGGAGCAGGGATAAGGATCGGAGGAGAAATTCAAAATGGCAAAGTTTTATGGAAAGATCGGCTACGCTGAGACGGTGGAAACGAAGCCGGGCGTATGGAGACCGAAGATAACCGAAAAGCCCTACTTCGGGGATTTGATTCGGAACTCACGCCAGTATGAATCTGCCGGGCAGGTAAATGACAATCTCAATATTGCCAATGAAATCAGCATCGTAGCCGATCCATATGCCAGGCAGAATTTCCACTCCATGCGATACGTTGAATTTATGGGGGCGAAATGGAAAATCACAAGAGTGGAAGTCCAGTACCCCAGGCTGATACTGACGATAGGGGGTGTGTATAACGATGGCAAAACCGAGGGAAACACTACAGACTCTGCTTGAAAGTCTTCTTGGTAGTCGCAATGTATATTACCAGCCCCCTGAATCAGTCAAACTCAGCTATCCGTGCATTGTTTATGAACGGAGCGGTATCCGTACCGATTCGGCGAACAACAAGATATATCGGAAATACAATCGATATACGGTAACATACATTGACGAAGACCCGGATTCGGAGATTCCCAATAAGCTGTTGGAATTGGAATATTGTGGGTTTGATACCCACTTCACGGCAGATAATCTCAATCACGATGTCTTCACACTATATTTTTAAGGAGGTAGAAATTCATGAGGAAAATTAAATGGGACGAAGTCGGCAAGCGTCTCTATGAAACTGGCGTGGATCATGGCGTTCTTTATCCCGCCGTAAAGGCATCTTATCCGAAAGGCGTAGCCTGGGACGGTCTGATTAACGTAAACGAGAGCCCTTCTGGGGCAGAGTCGACACCGCAGTATGCGGATAACATTGAATATCTGAATCTGATTTCCGCAGAGAAGTTTGCGGCGACCATCGAGGCGTATTTCTCTCCCGTGGAATTTGATGAATGCGATGGTTCGGCGGAAGTGGCTCCCGGAGTAAATATCGGTCAGCAGACAAGAAAGATGTTTGGATTATCTTATCGGACTCTGATCGGTAACGATGTAGATGATACCGACCACGGTTATAAGATCCATCTGGTGTACAACGGGAAAGCGGCACCGTCGGAGAGAGCCCGCAGTACCGTGAATGAGAGCCCGGAGGCTCTTCAGCTCAGCTGGTCGGTATCCACCACAGCAGTGGTGATTAACATGATCAATCCGAAGACTGGAAAAGTCTACAAACCGACGGCGCATTTACAGATTGATTCTACAAGGGTCGATCCGGAGAAGTTGGCGGCATTCGAGGAAATCCTTTATGGAAAGGACGGCGAATTTGCTGCAACTACCGATACTGATTTCAGCTCTGGAAAGAAATATTATGAGCTGGTGGACGGCGAGTATGCAGAAACTTCCGATACGGCTTTTGACAGTGCCAAGACCTACTATGAGGCTACAGCAGAACCTGTCGAGGCACGGCTGCCTCTGCCGGACGAGGTAATTCGATTCTTCAATGAGGCAGGTTAAGATCGTAACAGCAAACTGAATAACGAAACATGTATAACGGGGCTGCTCTCAGACAGATGATGTGCGGCTCCGTTTTTATGTGCAAATGGAAAGGAGAAAATTATGTTAAAGAAAACCCATACCTACTATGATTTCGACGGACAGCAGAGGACGGAGGATTTCTATTTCAACCTGACGGAGGCCGAGCTGACGGAGCTTGAATATTCCATGAATGGCGGGTTGTCCCAGCTGCTGGAGAAGATCATCAAGGAGGATGACCAGAAACAGATTATCGAGTATTTCAAGAAGATCGTGATCATGGCCTATGGTGTAAAGAGCCTGGACGGCAGACAGTTCGTTAAGAACGATAAGGTTCGCGAGGAATTCGCTTCCACCATTGCATATTCCGACATCTTCATGGAACTGGCCCACGATGCGAATAAGGCTGCTGAGTTCGTCAACGGGATTATGCCCAAAACAAAAGCTAAGGCTGGGCAGAACATCACCGCGCTTCCCGGCCAGGCGCCCATAGCAGGGGTCACTCCGCCTACCGCTTAAGTCTATGAAGGAGGGTGATTGGAGAAATGCTTAAGATTACGATACCCGGTCAGGAATTCTGGGACGAAGGAAAAGAGGAATTCGTCAGTACCAAAGGCACAACTCTGCAGCTTGAGCATTCTCTGGTCTCCCTTTCAAAATGGGAATCCAAATGGCATAAGCCGTTTCTTGGCAAAGGGGATAAAACGGTGGAGGAAACGGTGGACTATATACGCTGCATGACATTGACGCAGAATGTTGACCCATCGGTTTATGGTTTTATTACCAATGAAATAATGGGTCAGGTTTCTGATTACATTGACGATTCGATGACTGCGACCTGGTTCTCGAAAGAGGAGAAGGGAACCACCAGTCAGGAAGCGGTCACGGCGGAGTTGATTTATTACTGGATGATTGCTCTTAATATTCCGTTCGAGTGTCAGAAATGGCATCTGAACAGGCTCCTGACTCTGATAAGGGTCTGCAATGTGAAGAATGCGCCTCCAGAGAAACTTTCCCAGAAAGAGATTACCAAGAGGACTGCGGCGATAAATGCTGCCAGAAGAAAAGCACATAAATCGAAAGGGAGGAAATAGGTTATGAAATTGGTGGAATCTATTTTAAGTCGGAATCCCTGCTATACGGCAGGAAAGAAAATCAAAGTAACCGGCCTGATGCTTCACTCCGTAGGTTGTCCACAGCCAAAAGCATCAGCTTTTATCAACAGTTGGAACAATCCGTCTCACAACAATTCCTGTGTCCACGGGTTCATCGATGGAAATGACGGAACCGTATACCAGACACTGCCCTGGGACCATCGTGGATGGCATTGCGGAAGCGGATCTAAAGGCAGTGGGAACAACAGTCATATCGGTGTGGAGATGTGCGAACCGGCTTGCATCAAGTATACAGGCGGGGCGAATTTCACCTGTTCCGATCTGGACACTGCAAAAGCCGTGGCAAGGCGTACATATGAAGCGGCTGTAGAACTGTTTGCTATGCTGTGCAAAAAGTTCAGCCTTGACCCGCTGGCAGATGGCGTGGTGATTTCCCACAAGGAAGGCCATGATCGGGGGATTGCTTCAAATCACGGAGATCCGGAACATCTGTGGTCGCAGCTCGGAACCGGATATACAATGGACGGTTTCCGTAAAGCGGTAAAAGATGCGATGGGCGCTGTAGTTTCAGAAACCGTAGAGGAAGGAACCAAGATTATGGGAGCTGCATTGGCGACAGCTGAGCAGATGGTTTCCTATATCAAGGCGAAGAATCCGAACGTATCCAAGTCGGTGCTGGACATGATTCCGTTATATCTGTCTGAGGGGCAGGCGGAGGGTGTCCGTGGGGATGTCGCGTTTGCCCAGTCGTGTCTGGAAACGGGCAATTTCGGATTTTCCGGATCGGCGGTGACTCTTGACCAGAACAATTTCTGTGGCATGGGAGTGACTGCCAACGGTATGAAAGGAAATTCTTTTGACACGCCGCAGATGGGAATCCGTGCGCAGATTCAGCATTTAAAAGCCTATGCTTCGATGGAGCCATTGAACGGCGATTGCATCGATTCCCGATTCCAGTATGTTAAGCGTGGATGCGCAGAGTATGTGGAATGGCTTGGGCAGCAGGAGAACCCGCAGGGGGCCGGATGGGCAGCTGGTGGCGGATATGGAGGGAAAATCTTAACTATCCTTAACGGTATCCTTTCTGTAACAGAAGGAACATCGCCTGCCGAACAGCCTGAACCCGAAGTGTGGTATCGGGTGCGAAAGACCCGGGACGATGCTGCCTCTCAGAAAGGGGCATTCAAGGTTATGGAATATGCAAAGGCATGTGCGGATGAGAACCCTGGCTATAGCGTGTTCGATGAAAACGGACGGACTTTATATTCATCGGCAGGTTCTTTTGAACCGTTTTTAGTAAGGGTAAATACTTCCTATCTGAACATCAGAAAGGGGCCGGGAACTAATCATCCCAAGAGTGGGAAGTATACGGGAATCGGAGTCTTTACAATCGTGGAAGTACAGCCCGGCGAAGGATCGGATTCTGGATGGGGGCTTTTGAAGTCCTATGCGGATGACAGGGACGGATGGATTTCTTTGGATATTACAGAAAGGGTGTAGATCATGAGCGGCATAACGTTCCGGCATAAAGGTGACTTCTCCAAAACGGAGAAGTTTTTTAATTCTCTTTTGAAGCTGGATTATCTCAACGTGCTGGAGCGTTATGGGCAGGCGGGGGTTGCGGCTCTCGCCTCTGCAACGCCAAAGGATAGTGGTTTGACAGCTGCTTCCTGGGACTATGAGATAACCCATAACGGAAAAGAAACAACAATCGCATTCACCAATTCCAATATAAGCAACGGTGTGAATATTGCAATCATTTTACAGTATGGGCATGGAACAAAAGGTGGCGGATACGTGGCAGGAAGAGATTACATCAATCCGGCCATACAGCCAATTTTCGATAAGATGGCAAATGAAGCTTGGAGGGAGGTAACGAATCTATGAGTAAGTCTGTAGAAAAACGCATTGTCGAGATGCGGTTTGACAATCAGCAGTTCGAGAAGGGCGTACAGACTACTATGGGTACGCTCGACAAGCTTAAACATTCCCTGAAGCTCGACGGAGCGACAAAGGGTCTCGAAGATGTTGATAAAGCGGTAAAAGGGATTAACATATCAGGGCTGAGCAGTGCGGTGGAAACTGTTAAGAGCAGGTTCTCGGCGCTTGAAGTGGTCGCAATCACAGCGTTGGCGAATATCACAAACTCAGTGGTCAACGCCGGAAAGAAGCTCGTGGATTCGTTTACTCTCGAACCAATCCATCAGGGATTTGCAGAGTATGAACTCAAAATGGGGTCCGTGCAAACTATCATGGCAAGTACGGGGGCGGATATCAAGACAGTAAATGGCTACCTTGAAGAACTGAATACCTATTCGGATAAAACCATTTATTCGTTTTCTGATATGACTTCGAGCATTGGAAAATTTACAAATGCAGGAGTTTCTCTGGATGATGCAGTAAAGGCGATTAAGGGTATCAGCAATGAGGCGGCGGTTTCAGGAGCAAACGCAAACGAAGCATCCAGGGCTATGTATAACTTCGCTCAGGCATTGTCTTCAGGAGCAGTAAAACTGATAGACTGGAAGTCCATTGAAAATGCTAACATGGCCACTGTAGAGTTCAAACAGTCATTGCTGGATACGGCACTCGCAATGGGGACTGTCGTTAAAGTCGGCGATAAATATCAGTCAACAACAACGGATGCGCAGGGGAAGATATCTGACTTGTTCACGGCAACGAGTATGTTTAACGATTCTCTTTCCTCGCAATGGATGACTACAGATGTTCTTGTGCAGACGTTGGGTAATTACGCAACGGATGTGCGGGAAATGACCGCTGCGGAGAAAAAGGCATATGAGGAAAAACTCCGGGGAATTGGATACACCGAAGATCAGATCAAGGCTATCGAAGAACTTGGACAGAAAGCATATGACTCGGCGCAGGATGTAAAAACATTCAGCCAGTTGATGGATACGCTCAAAGAAGCAGCAGGTTCCGGATGGGCACAGACATTTGAGATTTTATTTGGCGATCTGGAAGAGGCAAAAGTTTTATGGACCGCTGTAAGTCAAGTTGTAGGCGGGTTTATTGACCAATCGTCAAAAGCTAGAAATGACATGCTTCAGGGTTGGAAAGATTTGGGCGGGAGACAAGCCCTCATCGAGTCCGTTCAAAATGCATTCAGTGGTCTGATGAGTGTGGTTAAGCCGGTTGGAGAGGCGTTTCGTGAAATTTTTCCGGCAACTACATCGGAACAGCTTATGAACCTTACCAAAGGTCTAAAAGAGTTTACATCGCATTTGAAACTGAGCGATAAAGATTCCCAAAACCTAAAGAATACTTTTAAGGGTCTGTTCGCAGTTTTGGATCTTGTGAAACAAGGAATTGGCGCGCTTGTTAAAGCGGTGTTCCCGATGACAAAAGGGCTTGGGAGTCTCGGCTCTGGGGTTTTAAGCGTAACCGGGAAAATCGGGGAATGGCTTGTATCTTTGGACCAGGCAGCAAAGAAGAGCGACGTTTTTAACCAGGCAATACAGAAATTTCACGATAAAGTCAGCCCGATCCTAAAATCGGTAAAAGGGCATATCGACGGCGCTGTTGTGGCAATCAAGAAATTCGCAGAAACGCATTTCAATGTCCCGGATACATCGGGACTTATGAGCGTGGCAGATAAGCTGAAAGCAAGAATTGAGCCGTTCAAAAAAATAGGCGAAGTCGCAAAGGAAGCGATGGGAAAATTGGTTGACGCATTCAAGGCATCTGCCCCTGTTCTGGCGAATCTGGGTGGAATCATTGTCGATGCTCTCGGAAAAGTAATTGACGGAATCATGAAAGCATTGCACGGCGAAGGATTTGATTCGCTGATTGACCTATTGAACGGGGGTATTGTCACCGGTATTGGTGTAGGCATCATGAAATTCATCAAGAACCTTACCGGATTGGAAAGCACTGCAGATGATGCTATTGGAGGGTTTGCTGGAATTATAGAGGGATTCAAGGGTGCTATCAATGGAGCAAAAGAAACCCTTGCTGATTTCCAGGCAAGTCTGAAAGCGGATATACTGATGAAGATTGCCGGTTCCATTGCGGTTCTTGCCGGTTCACTTTTGGTGTTGTCACTGATCGATTCAGATAAACTGGGAGGGGCATTAGCTTCTATCAGCATCCTCTTTGCCGAATTGGCCGCATCTATGGCGCTGTTTGATAAAACGTTGAGCGAGCAGAAGGGTCTGAATAAGTTTGGGATGGCGATGATTGAAATGTCGGCCGCTATTCTTGTGCTTGCGTCAGCTCTAAAGAAGATTGCAAGTATTGATTCGGATAAGTTAGCCGGAGCTCTTGTTGGTATAACAGTTCTGATCGGAGAGATGGTGGCGGCTTCCCTGGCACTTTCAAAATGGGGTGGGAAGATAAAGACAAGTGCGGTCTCAATGATACTGTTTGCCGAAGCCATCAATATCCTGGCAAATGCTGTCGGGAAACTAGGGGCGCTAGATACAGATAAGCTTACAAAAGGGCTTGTTGGCGTTGGTGTACTCATGGCGGAGTTAGCGGCGTTTATGGTTGCTTCAAAGTTTGGAAATTTCAAAGCGACACAAGGACTTGCAATCATTGAATTGTCGGCGGCGCTTCTGATTTTGGAGAAGTCGGTTTCTGGTTTTGGGTCGATGGACATCGAAACAATAAAGAAAGGACTTGTTGGTGTCGGTGTTGTCCTTGCGGAAGTAGCCGGATTCTCGGTAATCGCTGGAAAAGCGAAACATATTCTTTCCAGTGCTACGGCTTTGACTGTCATTGGAGCGGCCATGCTGATATTTGGAAAAGCAATCAAGGAAATCGGCTCGCTGCCCATTAAGCAGATAGAGAAAGGACTGATTGGTATTGGTGGCGCTCTGGCTGCTGTAGCGGTTGCCACAAAACTTATGCCTAAGAACATGGTCGGCATTGGGCTTGGACTGCTCGAAGTCGCAGCGGCGCTTAAAATCATCGGCAGTGTTATTCGGGATGCCGGCGGAATGAAATGGGAAGAGATTGGAAAAGGCATGGTTGTTCTCGCCGGTTCCATGACGATTCTGGCAGTAGCGCTCAATGCTATGAAGGGAACTCTCGGAGGAGCATCAGCAATGTTGGTTATGTCAGCGGCGCTTGCTGTCTTTACTCCGGTATTGAAATCCCTTGGCTCGATGAGTTTGGCAGAGATTGGAAAAGGGCTTCTGGCTCTGGCTGGAGCATTTACGGTTTTGGGTATTGCCGGGGCAGTGCTCGGGTCTATGGTTCCTGCAATTCTTGGTTTATCCGGGGCGTTAGCATTGCTCGGGGTGGCGGTTGCGGCTTGCGGCGTGGGCATTTTGGCATTTTCAGCGGGGCTGGCTTCTCTGGCTGTTTCCGGCGTGGCTGGAGTAACAGCATTGGTGGCCGCCTTAGAAATTCTGATTGTCGGCGTGCTCGGGATTATTGCAAACAGTGCTACGGCTATTGCCGGGGCGGTGAAAGCGATTGTCCTTGCGATAGTGGATGTCATAGTCGAATGCGCTCCACCGATTGCGGAGGGCGTACTTACATTGATCGAGGAGGTACTGAAATCCTTAGCGGAGCATGGACCTAACATAGTGACTTACCTGATGGACTTCCTGATTGGGGTCATCAACGCGATTGCGGCGAGGCTTCCAGAATTGATTAAAGCAGCTGTGAACCTGATCGGTGCGTTCTTTAAGGGTGTTGTGGATGCCTTGAAAGGGATTGACACCAACGTTCTTTTGGAAGGCATTGTTGGTATCGGTTTGCTTTCGGCTATTATGCTTGCGCTTTCTGCCGTTGCGGGGCTGATACCCGGGGCTATGGCGGGCGTTCTTGGTATGGGAGTGGTGATTGCCGAAATGTCGCTGGTTTTGGCCGCTGTCGGTGCATTTGCTCAGTTGCCGGGATTGAAGTGGCTGGTAGGGGAAGGAGGAGATTTACTACAGGGTGTAGGTACGGCTATCGGGAAATTTATCGGTGGTATTGTCGGGGGATTCCTTGGCGGTATTTCGGCACAGTTCCCGCAGATTGGTCAGGACCTGACTGATTTTATGACTAACGCCCAAGGATTTATCGAAGGAGCAAAAAAGATCGATCCTGCTATGCTGCAGGGGGTCAACGCTCTTGCGCAGACGATTCTGCTCTTGACGGCAGCTAATATTTTGGACGGACTGACTAAATGGTTTACCGGAGGAACCAGCCTTGTGAAGTTTGGCGAGGAACTGGCTGAATTCGGGCCATATTTTAAGAGATACTCTGATGAGATTGCCGGTATCAACCCGGAAGTGATAACCGCTTCTTCTAATGCGGCACTTGCTCTGGCTGAGATGGCATCAAAACTGCCTAATAGTGGAGGGCTTGCCGGAAAGATATTCGGAGAAAATAATCTGTCTGATTTTGGGGCAGAACTGGAGAAGTTTGGTCCTTATATTAAAAGATATGGGGATCAGGTGAAAGGGCTGGATTCTGCTGCGGTGAAAGCTTCAGCGGAAGCAGCACAAATGATGGCTGACATGGCGGCGACACTTCCAAATTCAGGAGGATTGGCCGCTAAAATTATGGGCGATAATACGCTCTCGGCATTTGGTGAGGAACTGGAGAAGTTCGGCCCGCACATCAGCAAGTATGCTAAGGATGTTAATGGTGTAGATCCGGCGGCAGTGAAGGCTTCTGCTCAGGCTGCGCAGGTACTATCGGATATGGCATCAACCTTGCCTAATTCTGGTGGTTTAGCAGCATTGATTATGGGCGATAACACCCTTTCAGAGTTTGGTGAGGAACTGGAGAAGTTTGGTCCTCACATAGCCAAGTATGCACAGGATGTAGCCAACGTGCAGCCTACTGTGGTCACGGCATCGGCCAATGCGGCGAAAGCTCTCAGTGAATTGGCGAATAATCTGCCGAATACAGGTGGTCTTGTGAGCTGGTTTACAGGTGATAACGATATTGGAGCATTCGGCCAAAGTCTGGAAAAGTTTGGACAATCGTTTGCTGGATATTACAATTCGATCGCTGGCATCGACACAGCACTTCTTGATGCCGTGATAGTGGAGCTTGGGAAACTTGTGGACATGGCGAACGGCATATCTGGAGTGGATACGTCTGGATTTACACGGTTTGCAAGTGATTTAACAACCATGGGGAACAACGGCATCGACGGATTTATTCAGGCTTTCACAAATGCCAATGAGAAAGTACAGCAGGGAGTGACGGCTTTATTAACAACAGTCACATCAACAATGCAGGCGCAGGTCGGCACTCTGACCGCATCTGGGACTACTGCTGGACAGAGTCTTGGCACTGGTTTAATCAATGGAATCAACACGCAGAAACCATTGGCAGTAGCTGCTATAAGTGGTATGTGTGTGACCTTGATACAAACGATGCAGGCTGGATTACCAAGCGCCACGTTCAATACCATTGGGCAAACGAATGTTATGCAGGGACTTATCAATGGTCTGAATGCTAAGAGAGCTCTTTTGTTGAGTACAGCAAGGAATCATTGTACGGCATTGGTGCAGCAATTCAGGACTTCACTTCCCAGCGCTACATTCAACACAATCGGCCAAAATGTAATCCAGGCTATCATCAATGGAATGAATGCTAAAAGGGAATTACTGCTGGCAACGGCAAGAAACCTTTGTGTTGCGCTTGTCGCAAAATTCAGGACCGAATTACCGACAGCCACGTTCCAGACACTTGGAGAGGGGCTTGTTCAGGCTTTGGTGAACGGAATCAAAAGCAAGCAAAGTACAGCGGAAGAAGCGGCTAGGGCAGTATGCAGCGCCACTATGAATGCATTCAGAAACAATCTTTCGGCCGATGATTTGAAAGGGGTTGGTGCAAACGCAGCTCAAGGATTAGCAGATGGAATCAGAAGCAAAATCAATGAGATTGCAGATGCGGCGATTGATGCTGCGAAAAGAGCTGTCCGGGAGGCTAAAAAGGAACTTGATGAACATTCTCCATCGAAGGTTTTCTTTAAGATCGGCGAGAATGTTGATTTGGGAATGATCAATGGCATCCGGGCGTACTTAAGACGTGTTGGCGATGCCGGTACGGAGCTTGGCAGAGAAACAATCGATTCAATGAAATCTGCCATCCGTCATATTTCGGATATCGTAAACAGAGAGATGGACACGGAGCCGACTATCAGGCCGGTTCTGGATATGACAAATGTTCAAAATGGAGTCAGCGAAATCAATTCCCTGTTCACAAAGGGGTTGAATATGTCGGCTTCCTATAATAAAGCTCTGTCGGCCGCAAGGGACAATAAAATTAGTTCTGTTGCCGCTGATAATGCTTCAGGAAACTATCAACAGCCTGCATCGAATACATACAGTTTCGTGCAGAATAACTACTCGCCGAAAGCTCTGTCCCGGAAAGATATCTACCGGCAGACTAAGAACCAGTTTGCGGCGATGAAGGGAGCGGTGAGTAGCACATGATCAAATCAGTAACAGTAACAAATTACCTTGGCGAATGGATCAAGATTAACCTTGCCGATGATGACCCCGAACATGGTTTGCTCATCAAAAGCATAGAAGGTCTTGGTCCCGCTAAGGCCGATGTCAATACTACGAATCTGGCGACAAATGACGGCTCGCTGTATAACTCGGCAAGGCTTGAAGAGCGAAATATCGTTATGCAGTTATATTTTACCGAAGCTCCAAGGATTGAAGACGCAAGACAGACAACCTACAAGTATTTTCCGATTAAGAAGTTCCTCGATTTCCTTGTAGAGACGGATAATCGGATTGTCAGGACAAAGGGGTATGTTGAATCCAACGAGCCAAATATTTTCAGCGAGCAGGAGTCCAGTCAGATCTCTATCGTATGCCCGGACCCGTATTTTTATTCGGCCGGGGAAAATGGAAATAACGTAACTATTTTCTATGGCGTGGAACCCCTTTTTGAGTTTGAGTTTGATAATAATTCCCTTGATGAGGACTTGATTGAATTCGGCTCTATAGAAAATCAGACGGAGCGTTCAGTCTATTATGACGGGGATGCGGAGATCGGAGTAACTATCACAATCCACGCTATTGGAGAAGCAAGGAACATTACAATTTACAATACCGGGACCAGGGAAGTAATGCGGATCGATACGGATAAGCTGGAAGCTCTTACTGGTTCAGGAATCATATCCGGTGATGACATCATCATCACAACCGTCCGGGGAGAGAAATCAATCCGGCTGCTTAGAACAGGCCGTTATACCAATATCCTCAACTGCCTGGACAAAGGTTCGGACTGGTTCCAGCTGTCAAAAGGCGATAATATTTTTGCCTATGTGGCGGAATACGGTTCAGAAAACCTGCAGTTTAAGATTGAAAACAGAATCATATATGAAGGAGTATAGATTATGGAAGTATTGATTATGGACGAAAAGTTTCAGCAGGTCTGTCTAATCGATGCTTTCGAGTCTCTGATCTGGACTGAGAGGTATCATGGTTTTGGAGACTTTGAGATTTATACACCAGCAAATGCTGAACTTATGAAAACAGTGAAGCAGGACTATTATGCCTGGCTGAAGGATTCAGATCAGGTGATGATTGTGGAGGAAGTTCAGATCGGGACGGAAGTGGAGACCGGAGGACATTTGACAATATCTGGACGTTCCCTGGAATCTATTCTGGACCGGCGCATTGTCTGGCAGCAAACAGTGCTTAACGGAAATCTTCAAAATGGGATTAAAAAGCTGATTACCGAAAATGTTATTTCTCCGGTTATTGCAGATCGGAAGATTGCAGGGTTTGTATTCCAGGAATCAAAAGATCCATATATAACGGGTCTGACGATACGGGCTCAGTATACCGGGGACAATCTGTACGAAACCATAGAAACCATTTGCAAAGCCTATAATCTTGGATTTCAGATCATACTCAATGAGCAGAATCAGTTTGTATTTAGTCTTTATTCCGGAGCGGACCGTTCTTATGATCAATCAGTCAATCCTTATGTTGTATTTTCTCCTAAGTTTGAAAATATCATTAACAGCAATTATCTGGAGTCAAAGAAAACGTTGAAAAATGTGACTTTGGTAGCAGGGGAAGATGCAGGTTCAACAAGGCGCACACGGATTGTTGGAACTGGGAAAGACTTAAACCGGAGAGAGATTTATACGGACGCCAGAGATATACAGTCTGAAACACAGGACGGAAAATTGTCAGATGGAGAATACAATGCCCAGTTGGACCAAAGAGGAAAAGAAAAACTTTCTGAGTATCAGCTTACCAAGTCGTTCGAGGGGCAGGTGGAGTCTACGCAGACGTTTGTTTATGGAAAGGATTTTTATAAAGGGGATATCGTTCAGATTGTAAACGAGTATGGAATAGAATCAAAAGTTCGGGTGATTGAAATCGTCAGGGCACAGGACACGACAGGTTATGAAACATACCCGACTTTCAGCGTAGTGGAATAGGAGGTTCTGCAGATGAGTGTAACGTATGGATTTTACAATGCGAAGAACCATGACCGCCGATACAATTCGATACAGATATCAAGTATTTTTGATGGAATTATCAGCGATGGCATTTATATGTCAATCGGCGATCACATGGTCGTAAAGTCAAATTCCGGAATGATGGTTACAGTTGGGGTGGGACGGGCCTGGTTCAATCATACATGGACTCTGAACGACTCCTTGCTCCCGATTGAGGTTCCGTTATCGGAGATAATCCTTAACAGAATTGACGCCATTATTTTGGAAGTAAATGCGGAGGAAAGCGTCCGCGAAAATACAATCAAAGTGATAAAAGGAACGCCGGCTACTAATCCTGCAAGACCTCTAATGGTCAATACGAGTGCAGTTCACCAGTATCCGCTGGCGTACATATATGTTGGGTCCGGCGTTACAGAAATCCGGCAGTCCAATATCACGAATATGGTGGGTACTTCGGCGACACCATTTGTCACTGGAATTATTGACACCATCAGCATTGACGACCTCATTGCGCAGTGGGGCGATCAGTGGGAGGAATATTACGCCAGACAAGTGGCCGACATGGAACATACCAATATTTTCTGGAAAGAACAGTGGGCAACTTGGTTTTTGGCGCAGACAACGGAGATCCAGGAGGCATATCTTGCATGGGAAAAACAATGGACGGATTGGTTTCAGTCCCAAACGATAGATATGGAGCGCACGAATGTTTTCTGGAAGCAGCAATGGGAACAGTGGTTTTATGGGTATACCAACGGATATACTGCTGAAATGGCGGATTGGAGGGATCAGAGCCAGACAGATTTTGTAAGCTGGTTTCAGAACCTGCAGGCAATGCTTTCAAGTGACGTTGCCGCTAATATGGCGAAGGAGATTCTGGAGCTTCAAAATAGAACGAAGGTTTTGGAAGTATTCTCCGAAGTCCTTTCAACGGAGTATGCGGTATACCACCAGCTTTATGACAGCGGATACAGAACATATGGCGCTGTACAGGATTCTTCAAATAAAGACGTTCTTGACAGCGATATTGACGCAGTGACCGGCCGCACCCATTCAAGTGAACTTATTCTGGACAGCAGCGGAAATCCGATTGATGCCAGAGTTATATTTGTAACCAAATGATTTTAACGAGGAGGAGCGATATGAAAATCGTAGATTATGAGAAAGTGCAGAAACTTTCAACCGACAATGTTTTTCTGCTTGACGGGGAAAGCGGCACAAAGGGAATCCTGGCTGGGGATCTGGCAAAGGCACTGATCGGCCTGCTTGATTCGGAGCAGTTTATGTCCGGAGTCAATCTTTCCGAACTGCCTCAGATCAATGCATTATCAGCTAACGATAAGATTCTTGTCGGGACGGCGACCGGAAATAAGGCGATTGCGTCCAACGACGTGTTATTTGCGGTTCTTGATGAATTTGCAACCGTTGAAATGCGGAGAAATATTTTCAGGGGAAAAAACCTGGGGCCTGCTCTGACTGCGGCGCAGAAAGCCGAGATCAAGGCCGGAACATTCAAGGGATTCTTTGTCGGTGATTACTGGACTGTCGGTGATAACATATGGAGAATTGTTGACATCAATTACTGGCTGAACTGCGGTGATACTTCCTGCACGACACCTCATCTGGTGATCATGCCGGATGCCGTATTATACAACGCCCAGATGAACGAGACGAATATTACCACCGGAGGCTATGTCGGCTCTAAGATGTATACAACAAATCTGGAGAATGCAAAAACCCTGGTGAATGCGGCCTTTGGTGCTGCAAATATTCTGAACCACAGAGAACTTCTGGTGAATGCCGTAAGCAACGGATACCCTTCTGCGGGAGCCTGGTACGATTCTAAGGTGGAATTACCCAACGAGATCATGATGTATGGGGCTTATGTGCATACCCCGGCCGGAAACGGTACAACTGTTCCGTATCGTTATACAATCAATAAGACACAGTTGGCTTTGATGCGGATTTATCCGAGATTCATAAATCCCCACAGGCAGAATCAGTGGCTGAGAGACGTCGTTTCTGGGGCGTTTTTCGCTCGTGTGACCAGCGGTGGCTATGCGAACTACGACCGCGCGTCGGCTTCTAGTGGGGTTCGTCCGGTCTTCGGTGTGGTTGGTTAGGTAATCCGGGGGCCTTGTGCCCCTTGTGAAAACCGTATCCAGGTAACTGAAAAAGATGGTAAAAAAGAAAGGAACAATAGGAATGGATGAAAAAATCTATGTAATCACCCTTGCGGATGGAACGGAGATCAAAAATCTTAGAATCAATGGGAACAACTTTATTTCCAGAGATTCCATCGATGCGCTGATTTTTGAAGGGAACTGTTCGCCCATAATCATCAGCGATGGAGAGAATGAAGAAATTCATGAGAACATGGAGCTGGTTCAGATCACTCCCGTTGGAGAGGATTACTGGTTTGTCCTGCGGGATCTCTCTGCGGCGGAATTGGAAAAAATCAAAATACAGTCCGATATCGAGTACGTCGCAATGATGGCCGGGATTGAAATCTAGGAAAGGAGACTCACCATGGAACATAGCAAGAATTACCAGAAAGTAAAACGTTATCACGACATGAAGGTGTGGAATGAAGTCCGCGTCCGTAACGCCGTAAAGATGGGCTGGATCACTGAGGAGGAATTCCGGGAGATCACCGGTAAGGATTATTGATGAGCGTTCTGGTAAGTGACCGGACGGAATCAAAGTTCGAGCCCATTACATTTTCAACGGAAGTACACAACATGCTGCGGGAGTTCATGCAGAGAAATTTTGGAGTGAAAGATTTGGAACATTTTGTCCAGCTTCGCTATGCCTATGGAAAAGACGACACTGAGGATTTTGGAAAATACCGTTACCTTATGCTGACTCATAAGAAGGAAATCGATCATTTGGCAACGCTTATGACCAATAATGTCAGGGCGGCCAACAGTATCTACCCGACTACTATGAGAGAGTTAGAGACGCGGATGTATTACCAGTCGTCGGCTATTGTGAACTGCGAGCAGATCATCAAGGAACTGCAGCGTGTTGTGGAGACCTTTGAGGTGGACCTGAATGTTTATGGCAGGTATGTAAAAGCTATCGACCGAGAAATCGGTTTGATAAAAAAGTGGCGTCAGCGGGACAACAAAATCAAGTCATATGTCCAACAGGGGTAACATCTAATTTTGCGTCGTTTCTGGGACGAATTTCGCTAATGTGAACAGCAATGGCAATACGAACTACAACAACGCGTCGAACTCTAATGGGGTTCGTCCGGATTCTCTGCCTAACCAACAGAGAAGGAGATGTTGTCCTTTCCATCAAGGATAAATAGCAAAGCCGGACGCAATTTACTACGGTAAGTATTGCTACAACGGTGAATAATCTTATGACGTATGAGGAGATTGTCTGTGACGCTAACAACTTGTATAAGGCTTACAAGGCCTCGATTAAGGGCAGTAAATGGAAGGAGACTACCCAGAAGTTCATGATAAACTTTCTGCGGTATCTTATTGACATACAGGATGACCTTCGGGGGCGCACACTTCAAAATGGACCAACCGAGGAATTCTCTCTGTCCGAAAGAGGCCGGGTAAGACCGATTACAAGTATCCGCATCCGGGATCGGATTGTGCGGCATGTCTTATGCGATGAAGTGCTTCTTCCAGAAGTTCGTAAACACATTATTTATGATAATGGGGCTTCTATCAAAGGAAGGGGTATTTCACATCAAAGGGATCGTTTCGAGATTCATTTCCATCGTTACTATAAGCTGCACGGTAACGAGGGCTGGATACTGTTCGGAGATTTTTCCAAGTTTTACGACAACATCATACATGAGATTGCAAAGAGGGAATTGCTGAAGCTGTTCGATGATGATGAATTCATTGACTGGCTGCTTACCCTTATATTTGAAGGCTTCAAGATTGACGTTTCTTATATGTCAGACGAGGAATATGCTTCCTGCATGGAGGACACGTTCAACAAGCTTGATTATCGGAATATTCCGAAGAATCTGTTGACTGGTGAGAAATGGATGTATAAGTCGGTCAACATTGGAGATCAGTTGTCTCAGATTATCGGTATTTATTATCCGTACCCTATCGACAATTATGTGAAATATGTAAGAAGTCAGAAGTTTTACGGACGGTATATGGATGACTGGTACATCATGAGTCCAAGCAAGGAAGAATTGCAGAATCTGCTGGAAAACATTTGTGCGATTGCGAAGGAGCTTGGTATTCATATCAACATGAAAAAGACCCGGATAGTAAAGATTTCGAGTACCTACAAATATTTGCAGATCCGCTACACACTCACAAAGGATGGTAAAATCATCAAGCGGATCAATCCAACCCGTGTCACCACAATGAGACGGAAACTAAAGAAATTAGCTGTAAAAGTCCAGGACGGAGAGATCCTGTATGAGAATGTGGAGAATATGTTCCGTGGCTGGATGGGCGGCTTTTATAAATTATTGTCGAGGCAGCAACGGCAAAATCTGATCAGCTTGTACGAAGAGCTGTTCGGCAAGACTATTACGATTGTCGATAAAAAGATGATTATAACGGATAAGTCACAAGAAAAAACTGAAGGAGGTTATGTAGATGGATGGCTGGATGCAAATACTGCTGACAGTTTTTAGCTCAGTTTTAGCGTCTTCTGGGCTGTGGGCTTATATCGCCAAAAGAGCAGAGAAAAAAGACGTAAAGACAGAGATGCTTATAGGACTGGGACATGATCGGATTATGTATCTGGGAATGTCATATATCGACCGGGGGTGGATCACTTCCGATGAATATGAGAATCTTTACGAGTATCTCTACAAGCCGTATGAAAAGATGGGCGGAAACGGCTCCGCCAAGCGTATCATGAACGAGGTAAACAAACTACCTATACACAAATCACAATACAAGGAGGAAGTAAATCATGAAGATGACTAACAAAACCTATGACACTTTGAAATGGATCGCACAGTATCTCCTTCCGGCTGCCGGCACATTATATTTTGCCCTGGCAGGAATCTGGGGGCTGCCCTGTGGGGAACAGGTAGTGGGCACCATCACTGCGGTGGATACATTCCTGGGTGTGATTCTGGGGATCAGTGCGGCGCAGTATAACAAGGCGGAAGGAAAATGATGAAAGGCTGCCTGTGGATTTTGCTGCTGTATCTGGTTTTCATATCGGTTCTGATAATAGCGCTGGCCATTCTGTTTGAGTACGGAGGGCTGGCGTTTATTGCTTTTGCGCTGATTGCGTCTTGTGCCGTTGGTATGGCAGCAAATTATATTTTGGAAAAGAGGGATAGAGATGAGTTATAGCGTTCAGGGCACTACCATCACCCTCACAAGAGGCGATACTTTTATGGCGCTCGTTTCGATAACACAGTCGGATGGGAGCCAATATCTCCCGGTTGAAGGAGATTCCATACGGTTTGCGATGAAGAAGTCATACGAGGATGGCGAGCCTCTTTTGGTAAAAGACATACCCATTGACACGATGAAGCTGATACTCGAACCAGGAGATACCAAGGCTCTGGATTTTGGGAAGTATGTTTATGACATTCAGCTTACCAAAGTTACCGGGGAAGTGGACACGTTCATCACCAAGGGGAGCATGAAAATAACGGAAGAGGTGGATTGACATGGGGAACATCAACGCATTGGAAACTTTATCCGGCTCCATAGCTGCAGATGTTTCTTTGTCTGGGGTATTGTCATGTGTTGGCGGGCTGTCGGGGAAAGTGTCCGTTACCAAAGAGTATGATATTTACGGTGGGGAGTATAAAATTGTTCCAAAGACATTCGAGGAGCAGGTACTTCCTACCAGCAACCGGGTACTGAAAGAAGATGTCGTTGTGAAAGAAGTTCCGTTTTATGAGACCAGTAATGATTCGGGCGGAATAACTGCATATATCGGAAAGGATGTTGAGAATGGCTTATAACAAAGTAGTTTACGGTGGAAAGACCCTGATGGATCTCACAGGGGATTCCGTGACACCGGACAAACTTCTCGCCGGTGAGACTGCCCATGACAAATCCGGAGAAGCGATTGCCGGAACCTGTACATTTGATGTGGACTCTACGGATGCGACAGTTACGGCGGCTGAGATTCTGAAAGGAAAAACGGGATACGCCAGAGGCAGCAAGGTCACTGGAACCATGTTGAATCACGGCGCTGTTACGGGAAGCATATCGGGGAAAGACGATTCGTATGTGGTTCCTGTTGGGTATCACGATGGTTCAGGTGTGGTTAAAATCGATGACACGGAGAAAGCAAAACTTGTTCCAAGTAATATCCGGAGCGGGGTTAGTGTCCTTGGAGTCGAGGGAAACATGACCGGAACCGAGGATGTGAATGCCCAGACTAAAACGGTTTCTCCGTCTACC
>ERZ779622.378-NODE-378-length-27320-cov-6.568678_pt1 | contig 27320 bp, 30 predicted proteins | sample MGYA00514188_ERZ779622 | MGnify/ENA primary metagenome ERZ779622 (study PRJEB29562, sample SAMEA4376702) | mouse gut metagenome | isolation source: Cecum | study: EMG produced TPA metagenomics assembly of the A DSS colitis mouse model was used to assess the... | reverse complement strand
ACAGCACGGGAAAGCACTATAATGTAGAGGTACAGCAAAAACCGGAAGGGGCGCATATACGCCGCGCCAGATTTAATAGCAGTATGATGGATTCCCGGATGTTGAAAGCGGGGCAGGATTTTTCAGAACTTCAGGATTCGTATATGGTGTTTATTACTCGGACGGATATTTTTAAGCGTGGGATACCGATCTATACGATTAATCGCCATTTTGAGGAAACGAATGAGTTATTTGATGATGGTTCTCATATTGTGTATGTGAATGGAAACTATAAGGGAGACGATACGGTTGGAAGATTGATGCATGACTTTGGCTGTAAGGAAGCGAAGGATATGTATTATCCGGAACTGGCTAAAGGGGTAAAGCATTTTAAGGAAGAAGGAGGGCGCGAGAGGATGTGTGAAGCGGTTGAGAAATATGCAGATAGAAAGATGTTGGATAAGCAGATAGAGCTGATAAAAAATTTGATGGATTCTATGAAATGGTCTGCGGAACAGGCTATGACGGCTATGAAAGTATCGGATGCGGATAGGGCTATGCTTTTGGAAAAGCTGTGAGGCACGGATAAAACCAGGACGGAGAACGAAAGACTATGTGTGAAGCGGTTGAGAAATATGCGGAAAATGTAAGATTGAATAGTCTGTTGGAGTCCATAAGAAATCTTATGGCAAATATGAAGCTAGGTGCAGAACAGGCAATGAATGTGCTTGAGGTTAATGAGCATGACAGAGAGATTTTGCAAAAAAGGTTATAAGATTTAGATATGAACAGTGTGGATGTAAGGAGTGTTCTGTTTGAAAAGAATGCTCCTTATTTGCGCCTATATGTCACTTATGGCAGTGAAATGATTGGCAGGCTTATAGCATGATGTGTTGGGAATCTTCTTTTGGTTGGTTTTGCGGTATATTCCATTATTTATTGGGAATGTCAAAAATCATGGATATGTAGTTTATAGTGGATAATGAGGATGAATGTTTGTGGGGATACAAAATAAAATTCTGGAAACTGAATGAATTATTATTATGATGTGATGGAATGGGATAGGAAGTCGTTAAGGCTTCCTATTTTTGACGCTGTTGTATTTAGAAAAGTAATTAAGTATAATTAGTATAGATGAAAAATTAGTCAATAATACTCGATGGAGGATGTAGTATGGGTAAAGAACGAGTTTATTCCTACATAGAAGAAATTGCTATGAGGCTTAAAGAATATAGAAAGTATGGAAAAGTATCACTGATGGTTGGTGCTGGCTTTTCTAAAAACGCTATAAGTAAGGGAATGAAAAACGTCCAACCGCCTAATTGGAATGAACTTGCAGACAAAATGTACTGTGAGTTATATCCTGCGTCATCAGATATGAATGATAAACAGAAGAGCGAATGGGAAAAGCAAAGGATTATTAAGACATCGGGAAAGAATGTCACTAAATTGGCAGAAGAATATATTGTAAATTTCGATAGGAATCAAATGAATCATTTGATAGAAAATTCGATTGCAGATGATTTATTCTTGCCGGGAGAATTACATAAGAGATTATTAAAATTGCAGTGGGAAGACATTTTTACAACGAATTATGATACTTTGTTGGAACGGGCAGCAAATCTTGTTTTTCGTGAAAGAAGTTATCAAGTTATATGTTCCCAGAACGATATACCGGGAAGTATAAGACCTAGAATAGTAAAATTGCATGGCAGTATCCCGCAAGTGAAGCCATATATAATATGTGATGAAGATTATAGGACTTATCCTGATAAATATGCGCCCATGGTAAATACAGTACAGCAGGCGATGTTGGAAACGAGATTATGTTTGATAGGGTTTTCTGGAGACGATCCTAATTTTCAAAATTGGATGGGGTGGATTAGAGATAATATGGGAGAGTGCTGCCCTGCTATTTATCTTATTGGAATTTTTGACAGCTTAAGTGAAGTGGAAAGAAAGCTGCTAGAGAGTAAGCAGATTATAATTGTTGATATTTCTTGTTTAGTCGAAGAAAGCGAAGCAGACCGGCATAGAGCGGCGATTGCTAAGTTTTTGGAGTTATTAGAGAACTATCAAAAAGAGAAAGATATATTTCAAGACAAGCCTTATCCGCATGCAGATGCATTTTGGAAACCTGAAGATAAAAATAAATATATAAAGGAAATAGGAGAATATTCAAGTAGAATAGTAGAATATATTCAGCCCTATGTTTTATTACCAGAAAAGGTAAGAGATAAATGCGAAAAATATTTCGCAGAGCATTTTGGAGTATTAGTGCGTCAATGCAAGGAACAGTTGCCGATTGTTGAAATTGCAGAAATTGTAAAAATTTTGAGAAAGTGTTCAATAGTTTTAGAGGACAAAAACGCAAAAGGTTTGGAAGAAATCTGCGGACATTTTAACAATATTACCACAATAGGATGGAAGGAATTAGATGCTTTAATAGAAATAGAACTATATTTGGCAGAAATGTATCGAATAGATAGTAAAAGTTCAGAACATGAAAAGAAAATAGCATTACTTGAAAATTTAGTTGCCCAAATGCCATGCCATAAAAATGAATTACTTATAGAAAAAATCAAAAATAGGATAGATACTTTCGACTATGAAGAGGCAAAGACTTTAACTGATGAAATAGAGGAAAGTAGCTTTGAGATTAAAGTAAAGAAAGCTGGGTTTTATAAACAATTATCAGAATATGACTTGGCAGATAAAATATTAAGCAAATGTTCGCTAGAATTGGCGCAGATGAAAATATCAGAAGATATTTATGCGTCTTATCTGGGTTACTTAAATTTGTGTTATCGGGTGAATAAATGGAGAATTTCCGATGAATTTTCCGATGAGAATTATCTGGATAATCCCTATAATACCCGCCAGATTATAATAAAGCAGAGGGATGAATTAAGCCAGATATTTTTTCGGGATAATTGTAAAGAAGATGAGAGAATGCTGCCGTTTAATTTAAATACTAGTAAAAATGTTACTAATTATGTTGCGGGAGAAAGTCCGGCTTATAGTAGAAGCTTTAGTTATATAATTACTCTTGACAAATTATGCTTACCTTTATTTGGGGATTTAGCGAGATTGTTACCGAGATCTTATAGTGAAATAATTGATTCAAGTAGTTGTAAAAGGTGGAAACTGTCGCTCATAGCCAGAAGTGATAATGAAAAAATCATAGATCAAATCTTTACCAGAGAGATGTTAAGTGAGGCTTGTAAAGAGGATATAGATGGATTGTTTTATTCATTGATTTCATTGGTGAATCTTTATAAATCAGAGGATGATTATTTTGAGAAAACATATATAATATCTTTAAAAAACTGTTTAAATATACTTTCAAGACTTGTAGTTTTTATGTCAGATGAAGCTGTTGGACAATATTTAAAAATACTAAGTAAGGTAAGCAGAAGGGATGATCATCGCATAGATAGAGATATTAGTAATATCTTGAGTCGCATAGCTACAAGGTTTAACAGTGATGTCGCTAAAGCATGTCAGGATATTATATTTAAAGAGTTTGGAGAACAGTTTTATTTGGCAAATTATTTTACTGAGTTTTCTATGGATATTGATAAAGAAAATGCACGAAGTTATTATCAAGGTGCATTACAGTTAGTATCTAAGGGTAACATGATCGAACGTGATTGCGGTATATCACAATTATTGCTATTATGGAAAAATTGCAAACTTGAGGATTTGAGAGAAAAGATAAAAGATGCTATATGGGATAACGATGTGTTGCCAAGTTCTGGTTTGTATTTCCCTTTTATATGGGAGGAATTACCGCATCCTGATGTTAAGTTTTCGGAACTGTATTACCAATATCTTTTGGAAGACAGGTTTGTAACATCGGTAACAGAGTTTGGCACTATTAGGACCAATTCTCTGGGAAGTGTGTATACATACTTGAATTTTTTTTATGCGACATCAGATATGTGTAAAAGAAAAATTGAAAAAGTGAATTTAGATGAAAATTTAGCCGTGTTTGTGCTTGAAACGGCGTATAATTATATGTTGCATGAGGAGAGTTTGTTAAAAAGTGTTTTTGATAAATCTGCTGCAGAGGAGAAGTTTGAATATATTGCTGATCTGGTGGCATTGGTGTATATAGGAGCTATTCATAAGGGATTTGCAGATTCTATAGGTGAAAAGATTAATGAGATATGGCAGTTGTTAAATGAGAATCAGATTGTTGTAGAAGCAATTAGAATAGTCTGTGAAATCCATAAAGGGCAGTATAGTTTATGCATGGAGCTTTTTGAAAATATTGTTTTGTCTAAAGATAAAAGGAATTATAAAAGTGTATTTATTGGCATAAGGTGTCTGTTTTTCTATCTTTATAATAAAGAAGATAAGTTTATAGAGATAGAAGAGTCGTTTGAAAAATTTATGAGTTCGATAAAATATCTGGATGTTGAATATGCAAAAACAGTGTGGATACAGCTTGAAGCTTTGATTACACAGGACTTTTTTATGAATACGAAAGCTCAAAAGTATATATCTTCTGCAATTCAAAAATGTATAGAGTTGTATAATGGACTTGCGCAGAAAGGGCAGAGGTTTTATATGGATGGACTATATAATTGTATAAGTACATTGCGTGATTATTATGATAGAATAATAGAATCGGATGTAACAATGACGCAGGAATTGCGGGATTGCGTTGCTGTCGCAAAAGATATTGAAAATTATGAAATTAGAAATATTTGGAGTTGATGTTAGATTGTTTTAATTTCAAATAATTATACGTATGTGACATAAAAGAATTAATGCTTAAAATGGAGAAAAGAGGGTGCATGGCAAAGAAAGGATTAGATATTTCTACAATACAAGCAGTGCTAAAAGATGTACAGATAAATTTAGGATGGTCATTATGCATTGGCGCTGGTACAAGTGTTCCAGCTTTACCGGATTGGTTTTCGTTGGTTGAAAGGCTGATTAATCATAATTGTTGTCCTGAAGATAAAATTGATATAGACGTATATAGAGGAATGGGGTTTTCGGCGGATGCAATGATTCAAGCAGTAAGAAATAGATTACATATAAGTGACGATGAATTTATTCATTTGCTGTCAGAAGAAGTATATGCTTCGATCAGAGATAAAATAAGTTTAAACGAATGGCAATCGTTTATAAAAGTTCATGAGGCATTTGTGTTATCCGGAATAACAGATAGAGAATGGAGAGATTTTGAAAAGGTAAAAGATTGTTTGTTAATAGATACGTCAGCAAATCTTTTGGCAGAGGTAGTTGTGGAAGCAATCAGAAATGATCAGGCACCGAAAGCCATATTGACATTTAATGGTGAAGCAGTTTTTTTGGCACTACTTAATTATTATTATTGGATAAATCGGACAGATAACAAAAATAAATTTGATAGGATAATAAATGGTATTTCATATAAAAATATTGGCAGAATACCATATATTCATTGCCATGGTGTGTTGCCAATAAATGATGCTAAGCCAAGAAAAGGTCGCAATGCAAATGAAAAGTTGGTATTTTTGGAAGAAAGTTATTTGCAACTTGCAAATTCGCCTATGTCATGGCAAGCGATTAATTTCATAGAAAATTGTATGCAGAGTAAAATGGTTTTTGTAGGAGTATCTTTATCAGATCCAAACATGAGGCGTTGGTTGGGCTGGATTCATAATAATAAAGTGCAGGAATTGAAAAGTAACGGAATTGCATATAGTGAATCAACAGAGCATTTTTGGATAAATAAAAAACCTGAATCAGAGGTAGAAAGAGTATGGGTAGAGGAAAGTGTTGCACATCTGGGGGTCAGATTGGTATGGATAGATGAATGGAATCAAGTGGGAATAGCTTTGAAGAAAATGTTGGCATTGTGATAATTGCAATTAGTCCGAAGCGGGTGTATTATGTAATTGGCAACTCCCTGACTCTCCATCCCAAAATGTTTAGGGAGAGAGCGAGGTGCTTTCCAAAAAGGAGAATATTACTCTCCTTTTTGGAATCAGGGTATCTCGGAAAGTCAGGTTAAAATAAAGTTTTTACAGAAATCAGTGAATGAAAGACTTGTTTATTTCAGTTAATTGTGTTAGCATGTAACCGTTGAATGAACAAACTATTGATCAGGAAAGAAAAGGAGGGCTTACCATGCAGAAAAATACAACAATCCAGAACAGAAGAATGCAACTGACGATCAAAGGTATGTCACTCCACGCGCTTTGTAGATAGCTTTATTTTATTGCGCCTATAGAAATTTCCGATAATGATTGTGGAAACTTCTATTGTCCTGCACTGTATAGATAGTGGAAGAATAGTCAGCACCTTTGAGGTGCTTTTTTTGCGCCCATTTTTACAAAGAAAAGGAAAAGCAGAATTATGAAAACAGTAAAAGGCATTTACGCCGAAGCAAAGATTTTTACAGATGATGTAGAAGACTATGCTCTGGCGCAGATAAAAATGATATGTGATAACGAAGTCGCAGAGAGCAGTACGATCTGCATGATGCCAGACATCCATCCGGGAAAGATTGCACCGATCGGACTTTCCATGACTGTTGCGGATAAGGTGATCCCGCAGCTTTTGGGTGTTGATATCGGGTGCGGTATGACATGTGTAAAACTGAATAAAAGTAATGCGGAGTTCCAGAAGTTGGACAGGGTGATCCGGGAGAATGTACCGTCTGGCTTTACCATCCGCAAAGACGCTCACCACATGGTGCAGGATTTTTCTTACGAAGGACTCCACTGCATCCGCCATATCAACAGGCAGAAAGCGGACAGGAGCCTTGGCACGCTTGGTGGTGGCAACCATTTCATCGAACTGGATCAGGGAGATGACGGCAGCCTGTATCTTGTGGTGCATACCGGGAGCAGACATTTAGGGGAGGAAGTGGCGGAATATTACACGAAATTTGCCAATACCAGCCTGAAAGAGCGGGGAAAGGAAGTTCCCTATTACATGAGTTATCTGGAAAGTGATAGTAAAACCTCCTATCTGGAGGATGTGCAGATTATTCAGCGCTATGCCGAATGGAACAGGCAGATTATTGTCAGGGAGATTCTGAAAGGTATGAAATGGAAAGCGGTGGAGCAGTTTTCCGTGCCGCACAACTATCTGGATGACTCCGGCATCCTCCGCAAAGGTGCTATCTCTGCGAAAAAAGGAGAACCGGTAGTCATTCCGGTAAATATGCGGGATGGGATTATCTTAGGCATCGGAAAAGGCAATGCAGAGTGGAATTACTCTGCGCCGCATGGTTCCGGCAGAAAGTTAAAGCGTGAGGACGTAAAGAGCCAGTATACAGTATCTGAGTTTAAAAAAGAAATGAAGGGTGTCTACAGCAGTTGTGTCAGTGCAGACACCTTGGATGAAGCGCCTTTTGCCTACCGCTCTATCACGGAGATTGTAGGGCAGATCAGAGATACTGTAGAGGTAACAAAGATTTTGAAGCCTGTCTATAATTTCAAGGCGGGGAGCAGAAAGTAGAGGAGAAAAGATTTATGATAGTACAGATCAGTGCAGGACAGGGACCGTCCGAGTGCCAGCTTGCGGTGGCGAAGCTGTTTGAGGCATTACAAAAAGAATACGGCGATCTGGTAGAGATATCCCAAAACAGGGGCTATGAAAAGGGATGTTATGATTCCATCCAGTTCCGGACAGAGCAGGACTTGAGCAGCCTTGAGGGAACGGTGCTGTGGATATGTAAAAGTCCCTTTCGCCCGAATCACAAAAGAAAGAACTGGTATGTGGATGTGAGCATTATCCCGGAACAGGGCGAAGTCGCATCCGGGAAAGAATACCGTGTCGAAAAGTTCCATTGTGGAGGAAAAGGCGGTCAGAACGTGAACAAAGTAGAGACTGGCGTGCGGATCATCCATATACCGACAGGGATTGTCGCACAGTCCACCGAAGAACGGAGCCAGTTCCTAAATAAGCAACGCGCCATGGAGAAGCTGCAGGAGAAACTTGCGGATTTGGAGAAAGAGCAGAAAGCGAGACAGACAAATGCCGCATGGCGGGAGCATAACCGCATTGTTAGGGGAAACCCGGTGCGGACATATGAAGGGGAGAAATTTATTCTGAAAAAACGGCAGTAATCCTCCTGTGACTCTAAAGCGTATCAGATGCTCCCGCAACTATATATTCTATTCATGACACTATAAGGAACCCCGTGCCGCTCATGGCATGGGGTTCTGGCGTTTCGCAAACGCCGGGTAAGGATTTGAAAAAGGAAGGAGCGTGAGTTTTTATGAAAAAGATCCAGACAGAAACAAATGCGGGAGATGCCGCAAAGGTCACGGCGCTTGTCACAAAGCTGAACCGCTACAGGCATGAATATTATAACTTAGCGGCGCCAAGCGTACCGGACGCGGTGTACGACCATCTCTTCGATGAACTGCAGGAACTGGAGAAACAGACAGGCATCATCCTGAGCAATTCTCCCACACAGACGGTAGGCGCAGTTCCCGTCAGTTCGCTGAAAAAGGTGAAGCACCCAATCCCGCTGCTGAGTCTTGACAAGACGAAGCAGATGGAGGAGCTTCTGGAAATGGCGGGAAGGTCGGCGTCCCTCCTGATGTTAAAGCTGGACGGGCTTACCGTAAAGATCTGTTACGAGAACGGGCGGTTAGTGGAGGCGTCCACCAGAGGGGACGGGGAGACAGGGGAGTTGGTCACCCATAACATCCCCGCGTTTTATAACGTGCCAGTTGCTATCCCGTATAAAGGCAGGCTGGTGGTGACCGGGGAAGGCATCATCCATCAGGATGACTTTGAGGAGATAAAAGGGGAAGTATCCGATGGCAAGAAAGAGGCATGTAATGCGAGGAACCTTGCTGCCGGCTCCATCAGGCTTTTATATCCTGCCGCCTGCAGAAAACGCCATATCCATTTCTATGCCTTCAACGTGATCGAAGGGATGGAGGGATTCGGTAAGATCGCGGACAGCCGTGGGAAGTTATTGGAAGCCCTGCGGTCACTGGGATTTGAGGTATGTCCCTTTGTAGCACTTACGGAAAAGGTTTCTCTGGAAGAACTGGAAAAGGGAATCCGTGATCTGAGGGATATCGCAGATGACAGGGGACTGCCGATTGACGGCATGGTACTGCGTTACGACAGCCTTTCTTATTCCAGAGGATGCGGGAGGACAGGTCACCATTATAAGGACGGTATCGCCTATAAGTTTGAGGACGAGGTACAGGAGACGGTCTTCCGGTCTGTGGAATGGACGCCCGGACGTTCCGGGGAGATCGCGCCGGTTGCTGTGTTTGATGCGGTGGAGATCGATGGCTGCCGTATATCTAGGGCAAGCCTGCATAACGTTTCTTTTATCAGGGATCTGGAACTGTATCCGGGGTGCCGCATACTGGTATCCAAGCGGAACATGATCATCCCCCATATCGAGGATAACCTTGACCGGGGGCATTATGAGAAAGGGATGATACCGGGGAAGTGCCCCTGCTGCGGGAAGCCGGTAAGGATCTATGCAAGGAGGGGCAGCGGCGGGCGTACCATTGAGACACTCCACTGTTACAATCCGGACTGCCGGAACCAACTCTTGCGGAAGCTGGTTCATTTTGCGGGGAAAAAGGCAATGGATATCTCCGGCATATCAGAAGCGGTCATCGACAGGTTTATTGAAAAAGGGTTCCTCCATACCTGTCAGGACTTTTACCATCTGGGCCGTTACCGCGGGGAGATCATCCGCATGGAAGGCTTTGGGGAGCGGTCTTATGAAAAGATGCAGGAATCCATAGAAAAGAGCCGCCATACGACTTTCGTGAGATATGTGGTGGCAATGGATATCCCGTTGATCGGCAGGACAGCGGGCAGAGCTTTGGACGGTTTTTTCAAGGGAAACCTGCAGGAGTTTGCAAAGGCGGCGGTGGACTGCTTTGACTTCACATCCCTGCCGGAGTTTGGGGAAAAAATGAGCCGGAGCATCAGGGAGTGGTTCCATGACTGGGATAATCTGAAACTATGGAAAACGTTACAGAAAGAATTACATTTTGAGGAAAGAGAGGAAGAGACTATGAAGAAGATAACAGAAAATAACCCGTTTGCAGGATGCACAGTGGTGGCGACAGGAAAACTTGAGCATTTTACCCGTGACGGTATCAACAGCAGGATCACCAGCCTTGGGGCGACAGCGGGGAGTTCGGTCACCCGCAAGACAGACTACCTGATCTGCGGGGAAAAGCCGGGCAGCAAACTGGCAAAAGCAAGGGAACTGGGCATCCCCGTATTGACGGAACAGCAGTTCCTTGACATGATCCCGGCGTGACAGGAGGGGAAAGGTTGAATAAATTGCTCGATAGCAATTTATTCAGCCAAGAATTTGTGCCGAAGCGTCACAAATTCCATGATGGCAGAGCGAAATCTGATATTTCGCTCGCCTCTCAGCGTAAAACGCTTCGGAATGGAGGAAAAGATGATCAGACTGGATGACGGGAGATATATCATAGGTTTCGATGACGGTTATCAGTTAGGAAAGACGGCGAACTTCATATTTGACAACGGCGTACATATGCTTGGGAGCGCAGAGCCGACTTTGCAGGAAAATTCACTGTTCTATGATGGGGAATACTTTAAGGTCGGTGAAGGCAGGGCGGCGATTACGGAGGACAAGGTATCGGATGATACGGCAAGGCTCCGCACCATGGCGGGTATCGCTATGGAACTGCGGAAAGAAGGGCTCTATAAGGCGGAGATCGTACTTGTGGCGGGGCTGCCTTTTTCCAACTATGGCAGGGACAAGCTGAAACTGATCGATTATTACAATAGACAGGGTGCAATGGACTTTTCCTATGAGAGTACGGATTATTCTGTGAAGATTGTGAAGGTGATCGTATGCCCGCAGTGCTATTCTGCGGTTGCTTCCAGACTTGGTAACATGAAAGGCGATTACCTGATCGTGGATATCGGGAGCAAGACGACGGATGTGGTCTATGTGCAGAACGGGTTCCCGGTGGAGAGCAAGTCCATCACGATCGAAAAGGCGATGGTCAAATGGATGAAGGAGATTCAGCGGGACATGAAGGTGCAGACGGGGAAGGACATACCGGAGCATGAAGTGATGAAGGTGCTGTTAAAAGAAGAGAGCCATCTTCCCATCGTGTATGCGGAACTGATAAACGGGATGATGCGGGAGAAGATCTGTTCGCTGGAACTGGAACTTGCGGAGCGCGGGTATGACATGGACTATACCAACCTCATCTATGTGGGCGGCGGTGCGCTGATGGCGCGCGACCATGCAGGGAAATACAGGAGCCACACCGCCTATGACTGTGACCTTTGCGCCAATGCGAAAGGGTATGAGTTCCTTGCGGGGCAGATGATGGGAAAGAAGGTGGCGTGATGGCGGGAAAGCAGAGGTCGGTATTCATCCGCTTTAATATGGCGGATGAAGCAGACTGTGACCTGTATAGGAGACTTGCGGAAGCCGCCGGGAGTTCCGTTTCGCTGACGACGTATGTCAAAAGAGCGCTGGAAGAGCATTTCCGTGTAAAGATGGAGATAGCGGCAAGGCAGGAGTTCCATGCGCAGATGGTGTCGGCGGTACGGGAGGAGATGCAGGCGCAGGGCATGAAGCTGGTGGGCGCATTATTGGCGGGGATAGGGACTGTGAGTGCTCCGGTGAAAAAGAGTGAAGCGGAATCAGCCACAACAGAACTGCCGGAAGTCTGCGGGGAGCTGCCGGAGGAGCTTAACGGGGTACTTGACCTTATCGCCTAAAATGGATAGCGGTCATAGTATTGGAGACGGGAAAACATGGATATGGATAGATGCTTCAACGGATCATGTATCATGGAAATTGCTTGCAGATGTGTTGATAGGTGCATGTGATCTGTTGCATTTTCAGTGATTTTCTTTGGGAGAGCAGCATATCTGCAATCAATGATAGCGGATATGTTGCTTTTGTTCCCGTTGCAGTGGCTTTCATAAAATCAGTGTTAATTTTGTGATTTCCTGTTATAATAAGATTGTTCAGGAAAAATCAGACAGACAGGATGGAGGAAGTTTTTATATGAGTACATTGGAAGCGAATCTGGCATTGTTATTAACGATACCGGAAGAACGGCAGGAAGAGATACAGAGTTATCTGCTGACCAATTTTTGTACGGATAATCCATACAGACCGTTACGCAGTGATGAGATATTAGCGGAACTGGCTGAGTCGAGGGCATGTTATCTGGCGGGCGAAGGGGAAGATCTCGATAAAGTCCTTGATGAGATCGGTGACAGATATGGGTTATAAAGTTATCATTATGCCGCCTGCAAAGCGCAGGCTGGATAGGTATGTTTTTTATACGATAGAGACGTTGGGAAACAGACAGGCGGCGAAGGCGATTCTTGCGGATGCCAGAGAGACAAAGAAACGGTTATCCATGGCGGCGGATTCCCTGAGGATATGTGATAATCCCATACTGGAAAAGCATGGATACAGGAAAATAAAGTTTTCGAAGCATAAGTTTGTAATGCTGTACCGGATACAGGATGACACAGTCATTGTTGACGGGATGTTCCATGAATTACAGGATTATGAGGGGATTTTTACAGACGAGCTCCATCTGAGGTAGTGTATTGCCGGGGAAAACTGAATATGGATAAAAAGTACATATAGACAAGTAGAAAATTTTAAGATAATCCCTATGTCGGTTGTGGCATGGGGATTTTTTGTTGCCCGTCTTGGAGGTTATGCGGGCAGATCGGAGGGAGATATGGCAAAGGATACAGTGGAAAGAATCAGGAAGGCTCAGGATAAGGTTCGGGAACGTCTGGATTATATTCTGGAATCGGTTCCTGCACTGGATTTTGTTGAGATCGTTGGGAATGTCGGCGGTGATGTGGTCACTTACAGGGTGTATAATGACAGCTTTGTATGTGAGAAGTGAATAGGGAGGTATTTCATGGTGATTGATTACAGGACAGGGAGAATCCAAAAGGTCATTGTATGCGGTATTCCATGTGATTTAAGCGATATGCGTATAGATAGGAGTACAGTGCCAGGGGGCAGATATCCTTATGAAGTTGCCGATGATGATGAGAGTCAGGGAGAGTCGTCAAGGGTAAAGCGTGGCATCATGGTAAATTTCTTCGGTACACAGATTTGTGAAATACCGCTGCCATTTGGAAATGATGGCGTGCTCTGGTTGCAGGAAAGGGATTTTGAATGGCTCTGATAATCCCATTCAGTCCACACGCTTTAATTTCCGTACGCGGATAGACTTTTTGACAGCATTTGCGGCTTCCAGCATGACATACATTTCATCAGGGTCGCAGTCGGAAAAGACTGCCTGTACATCGTCCATCAGATAGGAGCCGGAGTCATGGATGCTGTCGGAAAGCAGTCTGTCCACACTGGTGTGCAGGGCATTGGCGATCTTTATGAGGGAAGGGAGGCTGACCTTGGTAGAGGCAACTTCTGTGTGGGAGATATGCTGGCTGGTAAGCCCTACCATTTCAGCTAATCGCTCTTGTGATAATCCGGCGGCTATGCGGGCTGCGCGGATCTTCTGTCCTAATAATACATAATCCATTCTGCTTACCTCATTCTAACTAATTTGACTAAAAATTGATATTATTATTGTATAGGCGAATGAGTTATGATAGAATGGATTACATAAGCGAATGAGCTATTATAGGCGGAAAGATAATTGCAGAAGAAAAGATAGGAGGTAATTTGATTATGAGCAGTTCTAAATGGGTACCTGTGTGTAAATGGTGCGGACTAAGATTGAATGCGAAAGTGGTAACAGCAAATGGGTTAAACCCACCGAGTAGACCACCTAAAGATTGTGAAGCATATGGAGCTCCACTTGCAACTTATGGGTGTAGTGAATCACCAAATGGCAACCATACATATATGTGGGAGCGCTGGCTTTAAAAGGGGTAAATTATGTGGAAGGATAGTCCGCTTGAAACATAAATTGGTGGGCTATTCTTCGGTTTTTAAAGGAGGGGCACATAGATGGGATTTTTTAGTGCTTTGGGCAAAGTTGCATATGGGGCAGTAGATTTTGCAGCCGATGCAATGGAGCATACTGCAAAAAGAATTAATCGAATGAGTGATGATGAAATTAAGCAAAAGTATTCTGAGCCTGTTGAAACTGTAAGGGGCAGAGCTGAAATGGCTCAAATGAAGGCTGAAATGTGGCAAATGAAAAAAGAAGAACGCAAGATGCGGGAAGAAATGCTGAGAATGGAAGAAGAGAGGCTTAGTGAATGTAATAAAAAAGTATGAAATTATCAGGTATAATGAGATGAACGAATATGACGCTGGATTCGGAGAATAGGAAATAGATTATTGAAATTCTCTTGTTTACAGAAGAGTATGGACAAATTAACATTTAGGGAGGAAGAAACAGTGTTTGGTAAACCCAAGAAATTAAAAAGAATTTCATATGATACAGTGTCCTATATTCAAATCGAAACAGAAGCAATTCGTGATTTCAATGACAAACAGATGATTTCAAGTTATTGTCTTCATAAGCTGGAATTGGTGAATTGGTATATTGAACTTATTAGGGCAGGAAGTGAGAAATATATTGTTCCACAATCGATACAGGAACTTGAAAGTATTAGATCACAGCTGAGAGAGTGCCAAAAACAGATTATGAGTGTAAAAATAAAGCCCCTCGCTGACCGTCCACTTATGGACATCAAATATCCAAAAGGATATGAGGGATAGATAGAGATCATATTATAGCGGGGGAAAATTGTTATGGCGGTAATCTATCAAAAAGAACAAAAAAAGTTTAGTTTCTTTTTAAAAAAAAGTATGATTTTGTTGTTTCTTGGAATCGTGTTACATGTTTTTGGTTTGACGTTTTTAGGCGAAATGAGTTATTTTGCCTGCTGCACGGTGATTCTAGTAGGAGTAGAATATATTATATTGCATCATATTACATATTTTACTGGTGAAAAGATTGAACGTATGATCAGCGTATTCTTTTATACAGGTATTGCAAGTTTGATCTTGAAATTATGTACATCGCTAATTTTTAAAGAAGATTATTATGCGGGTATTGGTCTGTTCAGAGGAGTGTACGGTATAATCATTTTTTGTTTGAACATTGGTGTGATGTTGTTGCCTTTATCGATTGTAATTATGTTAGTGAAATATAGAAAGATAATTAAGTTTTTTAAGTCAATCTTTTAGATGATTCATTCAGAACGAGTATTATGGATTCGAGAATCTTTGAAAGGAGATGGAAATACATAAAAAATATTTCCTACTTGCGTGCTTATATAGTATTCTTATTGGCAACAGCTAATGCGTTACCCGAATTGTTGATATGAGGAATTTATATTCAAGGCGCTTCCCTGTATTGAGGAGGCGCTAAATTATTCTATGAGGGAGGAAGATATGAAGCTGAATGATGTAGAAAAGAAACCTTGCGCGAAATGCCCATACAAATTAGGGCTAGTGGAGACACTGGTCAGTCCATGCCCACAGTGTATGCAGAATGGTTACAGTGCTTATGAGTGGTTACGGAAAATGCAGTATCAGGGGAAAGAGCCAAAGAACAAGGATAAATGGAACAGAATATAAGAGTGCGGTTTATTGGGGGATCGTTATGGAAGAAGAGTATAAAAAAGCTTTGGAACAGATCAGCAGGAAAAATCTATGGTGATGCCGTATCTCATACCCGCTTGGCTATATATTCTTGTTATAGGATATAAGGAAAGGGGTGAGATCATATTGTCAAGAAAAGTGATTCTTGACGCATTGCTGTTAGCGCTCACGGCTGGCATCATCATCGTAAAGGCAATATATGAGATGGAAAGTGCGTTGTAGAAAGCAGCAGACGGGATAAAGGGTACAGGCAGGGGATTCCTGAAAGGGGGGTCCCTTTTTTGCACCCTGCTACCGACATATGGAAAGATAAAATAAGAAAAGGAGATGATTTTTATGGCAGCAAATGTAGAAACAATGTTTTCTGTTAGGGAGAAACCGTGGCACGGATTAGGTACGATCGTCATGGAAGCACCTGCATCAGCAGATGCCCTCCGGCTTGCGGGGCTGGACTGGAAGGTGGTGCAGGAGCCTGTGTATACGGGTTATAACGAAATGGTGAAGGGGTATAAGGCAAACGTACGCAGCTCCGACAGGAAGGTGCTGGGAGTGGTGTCCGACCGCTACAAGGTGGTGCAGAACGTGGACGCTTTCAGCTTTACCGATGAATTGCTGGGGAAGGGCGTCCGCTATGAGACAGCTGGGTCATTGCAGGAGGGGAAGAAGGTCTGGCTTCTTGCAAGGCTTCCGCAGGAGTATATCATCGCCGGGGAGCGGATCAGCCCCTATCTGGTGTTCTCCAACACCCATGACGGTTCCGGCTCTGTGAAAGTGGCGGTTACCCCTGTAAGGGTGGTATGCAACAATACTTTGAACCTTGCTTTGGATACTGCAAAGCGGAGCTTTTCCATGATCCATACGGGCAACATCCATGACAAGATACAGGAGGCGAAGGACACGCTCTTTATGGCGGAGCAGTATATGGACAGCCTCGGCATCGAGTTTGAGCAGCTCCGCAGGCAGAAGATAACGGATGCGCAGGTAAAAGAATATATCGAAATGCTCCTGCCGATGGAAGAGAATGTAACGTCGATCCAGAGCAAGAACATCATCAGGCTACGGAAGGATATGGAGCGGCGGTATTATGACGCTCCCGACCTGCAGAAGGTGGGGAACAATGCGTACCGTTTTATCAATGCAGTCTCCGATTTTGCAACGCACAGCGAGCCGCTGCGCAGGACGGCAAACTATAACGAGAATCTGTTTGCCCGCACTGTTGACGGCAACCCGCTGATCGACAAGGCATATCAGCTTGTAAAAGCGGCATAAACTGAAAGAAATAAAGAAAATATATATCCTTTTGGTCTAAAGGGGACAGTATATCACGGGAAGAAGAATTAAGGGCGGCTGGACATTATGCTCCGGTTGTCCTTAATTCTTTCATATTAGAAGAAACAGCAGCAGTGTAAATTATCCGGGGAAATATACGGCGTTCTCGGAAATGTTGCTGTCAGAGAAAATCTTACAGGATATTTTGGAAAAAAACAGAGGAGGAACAGTATGTTTGACAAAATACCATTATCAGGAGTCAGCAACGAAGAATGGCTCCGATTAAGGAAATCGGGTATCGGCGGCTCTGACGTAGGGGCGATCTGTGGCGTGAACCCCTACAGCAGCGCCATGAAGGTATTTCAGGATAAGACAAGCGAATCTGTGGAAGAACAGGACAGCGAAGCAATCCGTATCGGGCATGATCTGGAAGACTATGTAGCGCAGCGGTTTACAGAAGCTACCGGATTAAAGGTGCGGAAGTCCAATTTCATGTACCGGAGTAAGGAACATCCCTTCATGATTGCAGATGTGGACAGGCTAATCGTGGGTGAGGACGCGGGGCTGGAATGCAAGACAGCCAGTGCCTACAATGCGGACAAGTGGGCGGACGGGAACATCCCGCTCCATTATGTGATGCAGTGCTACCATTACATGGCAGTTACGGGAAAACCGGTGTGGTATATCGCGGCAGTCATCTTAGGAAGGGAATTTACCTACCGCAGACTGGAGTGGGATGATGACCTGATCGAGCGGCTCATATCTATAGAAGATGATTTTTGGAATAACTATGTGGTGAAAGGTATCATACCGCCGCCGGATGGTAGCAGAGCCTGTGATGAAGTGTTGGAACAGTATTTCCATACCGCAAGGAAAGCGAGTGCCATTGAACTGATCGGGTTTGATGAAAAGCTGCGGAGGCGCGAGGAGATCCTCGGTTTTATCTCCGAACTGCAGGCGGAGCAGAAACAGATCGAGCAGGAAGTGAAACTCTTCATGCAGGATAATGAATTGGCGAGCAGTGACAGTTTCCGTGTTTCATGGAAAAATATCGACTCCACAAAGCTTGATACGAAGCGTATTAAGGAAGAAAGACCGGAACTTTATGCCGATTATGGTAAGGTATCCCATTCCAGAAGGTTTGAAGTGAAGGCGGCATAGGAGGGGTGACTATGGATGAAAAGGAGTTGCGGGAACTGTTACAGCAGAGGCTCCATCTGGAACTTATGTGCTTTAAAGATTCCATGCTCCAACAGGATAAAGAAGATATCTTCAAGGCTTCTTACAGGATCGAAATTTATGTGAATCTGTACGAAATTCTGTTAGTACATACAGAAAATTTACAGAGCAGCATGATGAGGGAACTTTTGGGACTGGGTTTTGGCATACTGGATTCGCTGTATCAAGAATGGTTGGACAGGGAGGACGGTTTTTATGCGGAGCTTAGAGAGTACGCGTGTTATGAACTGGAAGCGTTACCGAGAAAAGTAGAGCCGTATGCGGAAGAGGAGGGAAAAGATGGAACAGAATCTGATCAGGCTGCTTAAGGCGGATGAGATCGAGTGCAGGGTGGCTGTTATCAAAGAAAACGGACTTAGCCTGTTGCTATATAAGGACGCGAGGGTTGACCAACGTATCCTTGACGAGACCTTTGGACCTTTTGGGTGGAAACGGAGCCACCAAAGCATAGAGGGGAATCTTTACTGCACAGTGGAGATTCTTGATAAGGAAACCGGAGAATGGGTAGCGAAACAGGACGTGGGCACCATGAGTTATTCGGAGAAAGAGAAGGGGCAGGCTTCCGACAGCTTCAAGCGGGCGTGCTTCAACTGGGGTATCGGCAGGGAACTCTATACTGCGCCTTTTATCTGGATTCCGGCAGGAAAGGCTGCGATCCAGAGTAAGGAGAACCGATTTTTCTGTAATGACCGTTTTTCCGTATTTTCCATCCAATACAATGATGACCGGGAGATCAGCGCCCTTGTGATCGTGAATGAAGGAGGACAGCTTGTCTACGAGTTGAAAGAAAAAGGTAAAGGTACTGCGGCTGCCCAGAAAGGGACTGTCGGAACAGATGGGAATAAAGCGGAAACGGCGCAAAAGCCGGCGCAGAAGAATACGGCGGGGAAAGCGCAGAAAGATTCCGCTTCCATATCTAAAGAGCAGATGGAATCCCTGCAGGCGGAACTTGACAGGACAGGCGTATCTATGGAGACAGTGCAGAACCGCTATCAGATACAGGAGCCGGGTGCGATGAACGCGGAACTCTATGGCAGGGTGATGTCCGCGCTGAAACGGACGAAGTCAACGGAGGCAGCATAAGCTGAGATGACTGGAAAAAAGAGTGGACAGACTGGAGGGGGAGATGACATATGATGAGCTTTGAGGAATTTACAGAGGATGTATTAAAAGAGATCCGTTTGAAGATGGGAGACGCATTTCAGATCGGGAAACGTGATGTGGTCAAAAATAATGATGTGAAACAGACAGGGATCGAGGTCATAAAAGAAGAAGCCAATATCGGACCGTGTGTATATCTGGATGAGTTTTACAGGAAATATGAATCCGGTGGGATGAGGTTTGGTGAGATCGTGGATGAGGTATACAGGCTGATCCTGAAACATGAGGAGGATACACCGGATGTTGACCTGTCGGGATTCCGAAGCTGGGAAATCGTCCGTGAGAACATTTATCCGAAACTCGTTAATGCGGAACAGAGTAAGGAACTGCTTGAAAAGATACCGCACAGGAACTTTATGGATCTGGCGGTGGTCTACTATGCCGTGGCAAGAGACCAGGAACAGAAGGACATCGGGACGATCCTTATCTATAACGGGCATATGAAGATATGGGAGCAGGATGAAGATGATCTCTACCGGACGGCTATGATGAACATGTGTGTTGACGGTGAAGCGGATTTTAGCGATATCAGAACCATTGTAGAACGCATGACGGGCATTACCTTTACGAAAGATGACGGTGACGCTTCAAAGGATACGGATATGTACGTGCTGACAAACAGCCGCAGACGCTTTGGGGCGGCTGAGATCCTTGATAAGAAGACACTGCGGATGATCGCGGATCAGATCGGGGATGCGTTTATCGTACTTCTGAGTTCCGTACATGAAACCATTGTTCTGCCGTCGAAGGATGAAACAGAGTATGAGGTACTGGCACATATGGTACGGAGTATCAATAAGACGCAGGTAGAAGAGGAAGAGCGTTTATCCGATCATGTGTATGTGTACAGCAGGGATGAGGAGATGTTGAAGATTGTTGCATGATGACGGTGCTTGCAGTGTTGGTGTAAAGAGCGGGAAGTCTTATCAGTGATAGGATGACCTGCTCTTTTTGAGCTGATTTATACGCAAAGAAAGAGAGTGGCAGATGAGGTATGCATGATGAAACATACAGAGGAAGAAGGTGGACAGAATGGAGAAAAGCGGATTGTTGGAGATAATCGCAGCACATAGAACAGGAGACCCACTGGATGAGATCATGGCGAAAGACAAAGATTATCAGGATGCGTTGGTGCAGCAACAGGTTGCGTTTGATATGTTGGATGAATTGGAACTTACAAAGGAGCAGAGGAGTGTGATAGATCAGGCAATAACGGCAAACAATCATTTCGGTGCGGTATATGGAGCGGCTGCTTATCGCTTTGGGCTGGAAGATGGAATCAAGGTGAGGGTGGAGATGGATGAAATCTTGAAGTCTTAGTGATGATGGTATGCAATGATTTGATGGATTAAATATAGGAGCATTGATATCAACGGTATAGAATGGTAGTGAAATACCATATATACCGGCTGATACCAGTGCAATATAATATGTGCTTGCGATTGAAAGCAGATGAAATATAAAAGGAATAAGAAGATCGATAGGAAATTTTCTTTTTTATTCCGTAGATTTGAAATAGTTGAAATAAGCTATTAAATTCATTCCTATAGATTATTGCATTTGTACTAATTTGAAAATATTTTTACACCATAATTGATGCAAACAGAATTTTTTTAATATAAGCAGTTGCAAATAATGGATTCCCCTTTGAGACAAAAAGAATGTGGTAGAATACAAAACATTTGATCTGTTAATAGATTGGACATGGGAGAATCAAATTTGAACACCATAATCATTTTTATGCTCTATTTGATGATCCTGTTTATGCGGATATTATTTTTCATGAGATACAGGATTATGAAAATAAGATAATTTAAGATTGAAAATGAATTAGGCAATACAACATCTGAAGGTATTAGTGAAATATAATATGTTATTAAAAGGGCAGTTCCTATTAACCTATAATAGGGATTGTTTTTTATGTAAATAAAAGCGGATGAACTATTCAATTCATTAATAGATGTATTGAGGAATGTTAATTATTATATATGGGAATGTACTGTAATCATTATAGAGTTTATTTGTGATAATAATATAAAAATATTTTTGTATATAACTATTAAATATATGATAGATAAAAATGCATATATATATGTTCTATATTTCATTTATAACATCTAATATAGGGGATACTATTTTATGCAGTGAAAGCAATTAAAAAAGGAAAGGGGTGTTTGTAATGTTTTCATCAATGGGCTATCATACATTTGCAGTATCAATGAATTTAACGAAGGAAGAGGCGACGCGACTGTTTAACGACTTCAAAAAGTATAGGGACAGAACTCAAAAAATATGTATTATCGAGTGCCCAAAGTACAAAAAGGATCCGTCAGGCAGACATTATGAGGTGAAGTATCTTGGTCAGTATAAAGGGATCAGCTGGAGAATACGGTTCAGCAATAGTGGTTTTATGATGAATGGTCAATATATGAGCTGCAGTGTCAAGGCGATAATTAATCCTAAGATACTTACAGGAGAAAAAAGCTATATTATGGCAGCAAATGCAGGCTATTTGGAGAGAATTGAGGAAATCTTTAATACAGAGGCAAAAAGGATTTCACCTGTTCTAAGAGAGTTTGGAAGTTATTCTTTAAATAGGCTTGATTATTGTATCAATATTGCCGCTTCTGAAGTAAGAACCCTACCTGTGGAATGTGGCAAGGATTTGCCTAAGAAGATAATGCAGTTAATAAGGTATGGTGATATTCCCAAGAAATTTTCAATGGGCTATGATGATAAATATCAGTTTTACTTAAAAAGCGGAACAGTTGTCATTAACTGTTACTGGAAATACCCTGAACTAGTAAGGGATTTTGAAGAATGTGATGATTTGGAAGAATCCCGCGATATTATTCGCTTTGAGGTGCAGTATAAATATCCTAAAATAATCCAATCAATAGAGAAGATAAAAAAGAACCCTGCAAAATATAGAATAGATACGATACGTAACTTGGATATGCAGACAGCATGTGATTCAGATGAGCCCATCGAAGTTCGCGACATGAAGTGTCGACAGTCAGTGGAGTTGCTTAGCAGCTGTCCGCCTATTCAGTTATCAAAGAAAATGTATATGATAAACATGATGGCTGATGAAATGTGTATGAATGTAATAAAAAATTATTACAATAAAACCATAAAGCCGGGAGACTATTATTCGTATCATTATGCAGAAAGGATAATTCTGAATCAAGTCTCGAAGGGTGAGAAGATATACAGACTTACAGATGCATTAAAACTGATTAGAGAAAAAGGTGGGATTGCCAATGCTAAAGCTGGTATGTGCGGCAATGATTTGGAAGAGTTTTGCAGATCATTAAGGGATTTGAGAAAACTGAGAATTAACCCGGTACTAATTCCAGATGAATGGGGTATTGATCATATCCAAAATCTGTTTGATGCTTATTATGATCAGCTTAATAAGGAAGATACTTTACAATGGAGTGTATAAAAGAATAGTAAGGAAGTCTTGCTTTAACAGCAGAGACTTTAATATTTATAAGATATCCCGCTAAAAATTACTGGGAATGGCTTCTATGGTTATCTGGCTGATCAGGCATGGTAGTAAAGAGCAACAGACTTACCAATATGTAAAAAAGTTTTGCATATTGGAGGGATATATATGTACATAAATCAGTTCTTTGAGCTTACCATGACAATGAATCATGAAAGATTTCATAAAGTTTTTAGACATGCATACGGTAAGATGAAATGTATGGAGAATATGGAAGATGAGTATATAGACCGCACCATAGAGGGAAAAGGTTTGACGGTTATATATCGTGACAGCCAGTATAAGAAGAAAATAAAATTGATCGTTAATGTGGATCGGCTGCTGGATGGCAATAAACCTGATCCTGACAGGATTCTCCGAAAGTTAAATAAGCGGATTGGAGAGTATTTTGAGTATATGTACACATTGGATGATTTCTTCATATCGGGGATGAAGATTGCAGTGGATATCAATGTAGGTACTCATAATGATGTAGAAGCATATTTACAAGTTTTACGGAGAATTAGAAGAGTGAAAGGATTCTCGTCAGTCAGGTATGAGTGTTTTGAGAATGTTGATAGTTTCTGCTTAGAGGGTAACAGTAACGGTATTGGCTTTATGGCTTATGATCTGGAAAGATTATATCGGCAACTCAATGAGGACGATATCAAGCATAAGAAACTAAAGTCAATGATAAGGGAGTCGGATGGGATTCTTCGGACAGAAGTACGGTTGACAAAAGCAAAGATAGTGCGGATATATGCCGATAAAGAGGATATATCCGCACAGATCATAACATTGGCAGAAAAGCGCCAAGATATATTTTTAGAAATATTTGAAAGAATAATACCGTATGGAGATTTTTATAAGAAGGGTAAGGCGGAAGAAATAATCTGGGCGGAGATTAAGGATGACAGATTAAGGAGGAGGATGTTGTGGCTAGTGGCACTTATTACAGAGAAGAAGTCGCTTTATCTGGCACAGAAGGCAATGGACTGTAGGAATATGAAAAAAGTTATGAAGGCGTTCGCGAAGATAAATTTGTCTCCTGTTACTATAAGTAAACGGCAGGATGTGAAGTGGTTGAAAAATATTTATGAGTTTTTGTGTGATTGAATATAAATGATGAAGGATTTACATATGAGTGGAATTGCCTCATTTCATATTTTACTTTTACTTGTATCTAGGAAAGCAATAAGATATAATTGGCGGTAAAAGAGAGGGGAGGTATGACCATGAAGAGTGAAATGAAAGAAATCCCACTGGACTTTTTGCAGCCTTTTAGGGAACATTCCGGGCGGACATATGAAGGAGAACGATTGCAGCAATTTATGAGAAGTATTGAGAAAAATGGACTGCTTAATCCTATCATTGTTCGTTCTGCTGGTAATAATCAATATGAGATCATATGTGGTCACAACCGCGCTAAGGCTATGAAAGCATTGGGGCGGAATACCATTATGGCGGATATAAGAGAGCTATCGGACGAAGAGGCTATAGAAATATTTTATGAGAGTAACTTAAACCAACAGACATTTTCTGATTGGAGTTATTCAGAGAAAATAAAGGCAGTTAAGTATACTGAAAAAAAGATTCAAGAATATTCGCAGCAAGGAAGACGCAGGGATTTGGAAAGAAAAAAGATAGAGAAGTCGGAGAATGGAACTTCTGTCCAAACTAGACAGAAGTCAGACTATTCTAAGAAAAAAATTACTACAAGAGATAAGATGGCTAATCGTCTGGGAATTTCTACAGCCACTTTGAGCAAATATAGGCGGATTATTAAGCTGCCTGATGAACTGCTTGATCCTATGGCACACTTGCTTGATGAAAAAAAAATTACTTTTGAAATGGCATATATAATTGCAAATATGAGAGAATTTGATATTAGATCTTTGATTGACTGTAGAGAAAAATATCCAGACAAAAAAATTGACTTAAAAAAATTAAAGCAAATGTCCCACAAAGATAATCAGTTAGCACCGTTGTCTGTAAAGCAAATTTCTGAAGTTTTTATTCATGAGGAAGATGATTTGATTCCGATTTTAAGAAAAAGATGATAGTTAGGAAAGTAAAGATATTGGTTTAGGCAATAAAGATATAATAAAGTTGATGCAGGAGAAATATATGTGGAAATATTTTAAATCATCGATTGAAGAAGATTTGTTAAGGGAAGGCATTAATATACATAGTCCACGTTATAAGGAGTCAGAAAACTATAAAAGAATTGCAAAGGAAAGAATAATCGGACCTAAAGAATTTGGGTGTATGTCTATGGGAGAATTTATTGAGCGTTTTCTTCTATCAAAAGAGGAAGTGTCTAAAACATATGAGAGTGTATATGATATGGGAAATCCAGAAGAATTGGAGGATAATCAATGTAATGATATAGATGTAGCAAAAGAAATTATTATAATACATACCGAAATAGAGGAAGAGAATGTGGAGGTGGAGGCGGAAGAGTTTGTTCAAAAATTTTATAGAAAGGGTGGATTGTTAGAGCGTCTGAATAAATATCTTCGGATAGATTTAGATGCATTTGATAAAAATAATAAGCGATATAAAAGAGAAAGATGTAAAATATTATATTTCTTTTATATGCTAGAACATGAAATTTTTGAAGGGTACAATGTTTTGCAGTTACTTGGTAGACCTTCGATGGAGAGTATAGATAATGCCGCCTTAAATATAGAGACTCGGAACGGAATAGTTATCAAAGCTATTAAAGATTCTCTGGAAAAGGAATTATCTTTAACCAGCAAAGAAAAGATTAAAGGAACAGTTAGTAAAATTGTTAAAAGATGGGATTATATTATAGAGAATGCATATTACTTAATGGATTTCTTCTATAAAAAGGGACGTAAATATGATTTTGATTCAACCATACAACCTTTACTGTCTGAATCAGAAGAAATGCAAATTCCTCAAACTTCATGTTACGCGACACTGTCACCTATAGAAATGCTGTATTTAAAGATAATACTACATGAGTATATGGGAAACGTTAAGGATATTGTTCAAATAAATAATGTTCAGAAGGATTATGATTATAGTGTGCCTCCAGAATTGTTTGAGGAAATGCAGGAACTTCATTATAAGGTGATAGATATTAGTAAAGTTGAGCAATATATAGATGATAATGCAGAAAGACTATCAAAATATGTTTATCTTGGGAAAAGAGTAAACAAGGATGATATAAGAAGAATACGAAACATGAAGAAAAAAGTTTGCAAGTGGTTAGATTTTTGTGTCTGTGTAAAGCCGTTATTAGATATAAAAGCTATATCCAACGAACTGCAAATAGTGTCTTTTTTGCAGGCAATTATTATAGATGATGCAGATGAGATATTTGATTATACTTTTTATAGATATGAAAAGGATGCCAGTCATAAGAGACCGCGTGTTCAAGCCGCATTAAAAAACGATGGCTATGTACCACATGCTTTAAAATGTTACTGGGTACGTAAGGTTACAGATCATTGGTATGCTAATCTAGGGCGATATGATGAGCGAGTTACATTAAGAAAATTAGAAAAGACTTGTGACAGTATACTTGAGAGGATATTGAGCGAAAATGGTTTGGATGAGATGGAGAGTATAAATGAATTTTATCTAAATAAAATGGATGATGGTTTATTAACTACAAAGGAACAGATTCAAGCAGTTGAATGTTTTGAAAAATATATAAATGATAAGGGTTTTACTTATATTGATGGATATTATCTAATACGGTATATTTTTTTGTATCTGCCAGAAATTAGAAATACATATGCGGTTGTAACTAAAATGGTCGATTACACAATAAGGGGAAATGAACCTTGTTTAGATGTGTTGATTCCAGAACATTCGGCTAATGGAAAGGATGATTTAAAATGCGATTTTTCATTGAAGTTTGATTATCAACGAAAAGAATGTTTTTTGGACGTTTTGAGCTTATCTTGAATATAAATATATTGCAGTTGAAAAGAGGGAAATTTTGGGGTGTTCCGTGTTTTGCGGAACACTTTTTTTTCCCGTATCATCATAGGCGTAACTATTAATGCCGACTGTTTCTGTTTTTTATTTTAACGAAGCGGTTAAGATGAAAGGAGATTAATATGGAAAAATTTTTCCCAGATCAGTATGGAATGGATAACTTGTCAACGGATTATGATGATGTTTTGTCACAGTTACAGCAACTTGATAGGCAGATTCATAAGCTAAAAAAGAAGAAAAAGGGTGCCAAGTCTAAAAAGAAGCGTAAGTTAAAAAGGCGAGTGAAAGAGCTTGAATTGGAATATCAGCAGTTAAGGCAGTTCACATTTTTCTTCGCTTACCAATGTAAGACACAATTTAATCAGCAGCCTTGGTGGCAAGGAGCGGTTTGTAACACGTTGCCCAAAGTGTTTGATTTGGTAACGGCTACAGTTAATAAGCTACCAGACAAAACAAGACCGCTTTACATCACAGATGGCAGCAATCGGAAGTAATTCACTGATAGGTATCAGGAGGGAGCGGGTACCCCGTTTCCTCCTAATTTTAGCACATTCGTTCGTTCATTCGTTTTAGATAATCTGTATATATGTCTTTCAAGGTTGTTACCATGCCGCCTGCAGCGGCACAAATGATGATGAAAGCGGTTGA
>ERZ779622.373-NODE-373-length-27451-cov-15.955577_pt1 | contig 27451 bp, 21 predicted proteins | sample MGYA00514188_ERZ779622 | MGnify/ENA primary metagenome ERZ779622 (study PRJEB29562, sample SAMEA4376702) | mouse gut metagenome | isolation source: Cecum | study: EMG produced TPA metagenomics assembly of the A DSS colitis mouse model was used to assess the... | reverse complement strand
TCGAACTCTATCGTCGCCGGCGGCTTCGGACTCATATCATAGCAAACCCGGTTCACATTCCCAACTTCCTCCAGAATCCTCCCGGTAATTTTCTCCAGCACATCCCAGTCAACCTTCTCAATCGACGCCGTCATCGCGTCTATCGTGTTGATGGCACGAATGATCACCATATACTCAAACACTCTGGCATTATTCTTCATTCCCACCGACTTAAAGTCCGGAACCACGGTAAAATACTGCCAAACCTTCTTATCCAGTCCCGCCTTCGCGAATTCCTCCCGCAGGATCGCATCCGACTCCCTGACCGCCTCCAGCCTGTCTCTGGTGATCGCCCCCAGGCATCTCACACCGAGTCCCGGTCCCGGGAACGGCTGTCTGTATACCATATCATGGGGCAGACCCAATTCCACACCGCAGGCGCGCACTTCGTCTTTGAAAAGCTGTTTCAGCGGCTCTACCAGCTCGAACTTCAGATCCTCCGGCAAACCACCTACATTGTGATGGGATTTTACCATCTTCGCCGTCTTCGTGCCGCTCTCGATGATATCCGGATAAATGGTTCCCTGCCCCAGGAAATCAATACCTTCCAGTTTCCTTGCTTCCTCCTCAAACACACGAATGAACTCGCCGCCGATGATCTTCCGCTTCTGCTCCGGATCTGCCACGTTTTCCAGTTTCCCTAGGAAGCGCTCGGAGGCATCCACATAGATCAGGTTTGCGTGAAGCTCGTCGCGAAACACTTTGACTACGCTTTCGGATTCGTTCTTACGCATCAGACCATGGTTGACATGCACGCACACCAGCTGCTGCCCGATAGCCTTGATCAGCATCGCCGCCACCACGGAAGAATCCACGCCGCCCGACAATGCCAGCAGTACTTTTCTATCGCCTACCTGCTGCCTGATCAGCTCCACCTGATCCTCGATAAAATTCTTCATATTCCAGTTGGCTTCTGCGCCGCACTCCTCGAAGATAAATTTCTTCAAAGTTTCCCGATCCGGAAGACTGCTCAACTTTTTCCCGCATTCAGACTGCGGATAATCTATAGAAAGCATAGGAATTCCCAGATTGTAGAGCTCAGGGCTGATTTCCACTTCCTGCCCATCCACAACACGGTTTTCCCCGCCGTTTAATACAATACCTTTTACATTCTGTAAGGCCTTCACTTCATCTACGGTAATATCATGCGGGTGAATCTCACTGTATACCCCCAGGTCACGGATATCCCGGGCAATCACGGTATTCTGCGTACTGCCCAGATCCAAAATTACGATCAGATCTTGTTTCATAAAAACAGCCTCCTTATCCTTCCTCTTGCCTTTTGTTGTCTTTTCTCCTGTCGCATAAATTGAACTGTTACTTTTTCTTTGATAAGTATTATATAGTAACTCACAACTCTCGGTCAAGCTGTCATATCACATCCGCTGAAAAGGCACTCTCACATAGTATTAAAAACTATCAAAAACAGTTTTTACAATTCAAAACGATTGCATTTCATATCCAAACGTAGTATTCTATATAGCAGCCATAGTAAACTATAGTAAACGAAATTTCTAATGTCGTTAACTATACATAACGGCATTCCAAAATGGCTGACATGGAATCCCACAGCTTTAAGAAACTCCGCAAAGAGACTGAAAGCTCCATAAAACTCCCGGAGCACCCCAAAGATTCCTCTGATTCCATGCCAATTCCAAAAAAACCGCACCGCCCCACACCAAGGGCCTGCGCTATCCTGCAAGCAAAGAAGGTTTCAGAACATGACAGAAGCATTTCATATTATCAGCGACGGTTCCTGCGATCTGCCGACAGATCTTGTACAGGAAAAGAACATCACCGTAGTACCGTTTTACGTATCCTTCGACGATACACATTATTTTAAGGAAAATGTAGAGATCGGCATCCGTGACTTCTATCAGCAGATGGTAGAGAAAAAGGGCGTATACCCCAAGTCCTCCATGCCTTCCATTCAGGATTATGAGGAGGCTTTCCTGCCCTTTGCCGAGGCCGGCACGCCGGTGATCTGCATCTGTATCACCACAAAATTCAGCGGTTCCATGCAGTCCGCTCTCAACGCAAAGGCCCTTATTCTGGAGAAATATCCACAGGCACAGATTACCGTCATCGACGCCACTATCAATACCGTCCTGCAGGGGCAGTATGTTCTGGAGGCGGCAGCACTCCGGGATCACGGCGTCAGTTATCAGGACGCTATTGTGAGGCTGGAAGAGATCAAAAGTACCGGAAGAATCTTTTTTACAGTGGGAAACATGGAATACTTAAAACACGGCGGGCGCATCGGCAAGGTAGCCGCTCTTGCAGGCGGCGCACTGGATATCCGTCCCGTGATCACATTAAAACAGGGCGAGATCTTCCCCTCCGGTATCGACAGGGGAAGAAAACGCACCACCAGAAAAGCGCTGAACCTGCTGTTGGAATATCTGCAGGAAAGCAGGCTGGGAATCGAATGTTACAGTCTCGCAGTGGGCTACGGCTATGATCAGGAAGAAGGCCTGGCCTTCCGTGACCAGGCCCTGTCCGTCCTGCAGGAAAAGGGCTATGCCATCACCGGTATGCCCGTTTACCAGATCGGGGCGACGATCGGCGTGCATACCGGCCCATACCCGTTGGGCTTCGGCATCATCGAACGCGGTATTCACAATTAACCCGCTCTTTTCAGGGCCAGTGACTGCATGGCCCAATCACAGACAGCGCAACAGATATGTCGCTCTGCCCATTTGTCGTATGTCCGGTCAGGCAGACGACAAATGGGCTGTCCCTGAGCTTACGCCACGAAAATACACACGCTGCGTGCTCCTACTGTGACCTTATTCTCCGGCAGTCTGTTCATGCCCTGCTGACCCGGTATATAGTGAGGCAGGTATCTGCCGCTGGTGTCCGCCGCCACGTACCAGACTTTTCCACCCTGCAGGGACGGCAGCCAGAATTCCTGATCCTCCCAGAAAACATTGACCGCCAGGCAGACGATATCGTCATGACCGTTGCCCCGGTCATCCACCTCTATCCTGCCGGCATAGATCACACGCAGCACCTTCGTCTCGGCATCGGCTCCCATCACCTGAATCTCCGGAAAACCGCACCAGCTGTTACCCGCAAATTTACGCAGCACCGGATGTGCTTTTCTGAATGCCGCCATATATTTGCAGAATTCGAAGTGCGCTCTGTTTTTCTCCAGATCTTTCCAGTCCAGCCACGAAATCTCATTGTCCTGACAGTAGGCATTGTTATTGCCGAACTGGGAATTCAAAAACTCATCGCCGGAAAAGAACATAGGCGTTCCGCGGCTGCACATCAACACGGCAAAGGCATTCATTGCCAGCCGCCTGCGCAGCGTGAGAATCCCTTCATCTGCCGTATCCCCTTCCGCACCGCAGTTCCAGCTGCGATTATCGTCACATCCATCCGTATTGCCCCAGCCGTTGGCCTCATTATGCTTTTCGTTGTAGGAATACAGATCCCAAAGAGTAAAGCCGTCATGACAGGTCAGGAAATTCACGGACGCATTGTTCCCTCTCCATTCCGGATTATAGATATCCTGGGAACCGGTAATTCTGCGCGCAGCAACCTCCCACATGCCAAAATCCCCTTTCAGGAAATTGCGCATATCATCCCGATATCTGCCATTCCATTCCGCCCAGCGGCTCCAGGAGGGGAAACTGCCCACCTGATAGAGGCCGCCCGCATCCCACGCCTCGGCGATCAGCTTCACATTCCCCAGGATCGGATCGAAAGCCAGACTCTGCAAAAGCGGCGGCTTACTCATAGGTGAACCGTCCTCATTCCGCCCCAGAATGGTGGCAAGATCGAAGCGGAAACCGTCCACATGATAGGCCGTCGTCCAGTAGCGCAGGCATTCCAGAATCATCTGATGCACGATGGGATGGTTGCAGTTTAAGGTATTGCCGCAGCCGCTGAAATTATAGTAATTCCCGTCCGGTGTCAGCATATAGTAAATGTTATTGTCAAATCCTTTGAAGGAAAAGCAGGGTCCGCGCTCATCTCCCTCCGCCGTGTGATTAAATACCACATCCAGAATGCACTCAATTCCGTTTTCATGAAGAGCGCTGATCAGCTCCTTCAATTCCGTTCCTTCCTTATTATATTCCACCTTTGCCGTGTAGCTGGTGTTGGGTGCAAAGAAGCAGACTGTGTTGTATCCCCAGTAATTCATCACCGGTTTGTTGTCCACTACCCGATAGTCCCGCATCTCGTCAAACTCAAAGATCGGCATCAGCTCCACCGCATTGATTCCCAGCTCTTTTAAATAAGGAATCTTCTCTCTGAGTCCCGCAAAAGTGCCCGGATGCGCAACCCCGGAGGAGTCATGCTTCGTAAAACCCCTCACATGCATCTCATAGATGATCAGGTCTTCCATGGGAATCAGGGGTTGTCCGGAATCTTTCCAGTCGAAATCGTCCTTCACCACTCTTGCCCGGTAAACATCCCCTTCCATCTGCGGTATGCCCCACAGCCGCTGTCCCGCCACTGCCTTGGCATAGATATCCAGAAGTGTATTATTCTTGTTGAACAAAAGCCCTTCCTTCGGATCATATGGCCCATCCATCCTGTAGGCATACTCAAAGTCATGTACATTCAGTCCGAATACGATCATGGAATATACTTTCCCGATCTTATAATTCTCCGGAAACTTCAACACGGCATAGGGCTCCGCCTCCATACGCTTGAACAAAAGCAGTTCGCAGGACGTAGCGCCGTAAGAGTACACCGTAAAATTCACCCCGCATGGAATTGCGGTGGCCCCGTTCACCTCATACATGCCGGGCCGAACCTCAAATCCGTTAATCACATCCATCGGCTCCATATGAATCCTGCTGATCGGCGCCTCAAGTAATCCCTTCGTTTCCATTAGTCATTCCCCCTGTCGTTATTTTTCACAAATATTCTTTTCTATTTTACCAAAAATATGCCATTTTATCCACATATTTTCATTAATAAAATTTTTAATCTATAGTTAACGACATTAGAAATTTCATTTTCGGCCTTGCAGGAGCTGACGTATATGGCTCCTGCAAGAACCTGAAACAGAAATTTGTTATGTCGTTTACTATAATTACAGGATAAAAAGAATAGCTGTGTAGATACCTTTATGATATGATATTTAACAGAAGACTCTGAAATGCAGCCAAAAAAGCCTCCCAATGACAGGGGGAGACAGGAGATCATAACTATGAAAAAGATAATAGCCGGGATAGGATTTGAAATTACAGGCGTAATGATGGTATTATTTTCGACTTTGATCGCAAGTATGAGTCTGGAAAATACTAGTGAGTGGAATACCCAGCTGGGCAGATATTGGCAGACGGTATATAATCTGGGTTTGATCCCGATACAGATCACAGGAATCGTGCTGTTGATCGCCGGCATCGGATTTTCCCTGTGGGGCGCACTTACAAAATCATGAGAGGCCGCAATGGCCTCTCTGTAAGTTCTGTTTTCTTTAAATCAGTCTTTTGGTTTCCTGTGTTCACGGATATAAATATCGCATACCTGTATGATCTTAATCCCGACATAAATAAGAAAAATACTCACCAAGGTCACTGCTGCTAAAGATATTATTTTTTGTATGTATGTGTATTTATCACGTCCATTATTTTCTCCTGCCTTTCTTCTCTTATTCTGTTTCCCAAATCTTCTCAAAGAAAGTCATCATAAACTGCACTGAACGAGGGAATATCCAAAAGCTCCATGTCCCGCTCTGCCTACTCGAGTTCCACCGTCGCCGGCGGTTTCCCGGTGCAGTCATACAGCACACGATTGACCCCTTTCACCTCATTCACGATCCGATTCGTCACCTTCCCCAGCACCTCCCAGGGAATCTGCGCCGCCTCTGCCGTCATGAAATCGCTGGTCTCCACCGCCCGCAGCGCCACCGCATAGTCATAGGTTCTCTCGTCTCCCATCACCCCCACGGAACGCATATTGGTCAGGGCCGCAAAATACTGTCCCAGTCCTTGATCCACGCCTGCCTTTGCGATCTCTTCACGATAGATATAGTCCGCATCCTGCACCATTCTCACTTTTTCAGCCGTCACCTCGCCGATGATGCGGATGCCCAGTCCCGGTCCCGGGAAAGGCTGCCGGAACACGAGATGCTCTGGTATCCCCAGCTCCAGCCCCGCCTTCCTGACCTCATCTTTGAAAAGCATTCTGAGCGGTTCTATGATTTCCTTGAAATCCACATAGTCCGGCAGGCCGCCTACATTGTGATGAGATTTGATCACTGCCGACTTGCCAAGCCCCGACTCGATCACATCCGGGTAGATCGTCCCCTGCACGAGAAAATCCACCGCACCGATCTTCTTCGCCTCTTCCTCAAAGACACGAATAAATTCCTCCCCGATGATCTTCCGCTTCTGCTCCGGCTCCGTCACTCCGGCCAGTTTCTCATAGAAACGTTCCTGCGCATTGACCCGGATGAAATTCAGATCATAAGATCCGGCAGGCCCGAATACGGCCTCCACCTCGTCCCCTTCATTTTTACGCAGCAGACCATGATCCACGAAAACACAAGTCAGCTGTTTCCCTACTGCCCTGGCCAGAAGCACGGCCGCCACGGAAGAGTCCACCCCGCCGGAGAGCGCGCACAGCACCCTGCCCGTTCCAACCTTGGCACGGATCGCCTGAATGGTCGTTTCTACAAAGGCGTCCATCTTCCAGTCACCTCTGCAGCCGCATATATCCAGCACAAAATTTCGCAGCATGGTCATCCCTTCCACGGTATGCATCACTTCCGGATGAAACTGCACCGCATACAGCTTTCTTCCGGGGCATTCCATGGCCGCAACGGGACAGACCGGCGTATGCGCCGTCACCGTAAAATCCGCCGGCGCCTTTTCTATATAATCGGTATGACTCATCCAGCAGATGGTTTTCCCGGCCACCCCTGCGAACAACGCCGCATTCTGATCCACTTCAACCTCGGTCTTCCCATATTCGCTGACCGGAGCGCTCGTTACCCTGCCGCCCAGCAGATGCGCCATAAGCTGAGAACCGTAACAGATTCCCAAAACAGGAATTCCCAGCTCGAAAATCCCTTTCTCACAAAGCACGGCTCCTTCCCCATACACGCTGTTTGGTCCGCCGGTAAAAATAATGCCTCTGGGGTTCATTTCCCTGATCTGCTCCAAACTCAGATTATACGGATGCACCTCACAATAGACATTGCATTCTCTGACCCTTCTCGCGATCAGCTGATTGTACTGCCCGCCGAAATCCAATACGATAACCGTTTCTCTTTCCATGTATACTCTCCGTTTCCTGTTCCTGTTTTTTCTACGCTTTCTCTGTCTTTTACCTTTGCCGTATCTTTGGCCTTTTCTTCCTGTCCTTTACGCACGACATGCTGCGCTTTATCTTTTGCCCTTCATCGCCCGTTCCCACTTACCGCTGCGGAACCTGAGCCAATAGCAGCAGCCGCGGAACATCCAGTCAATCGTCATGGCGATCCAGATGCCGATCAGCCCCAGCTGGAACACATTACTGAAAAAGTACGCCGTGCCGATCCGAAACACCCACATGGATACAATAGAGATCCCCATCGTCCACATCACATCCCCCGCCGCCCGCAGGGTATTGGGCAGAGTGAACGACGGCACCCATGCAAACATGCACATAAAAGCATGGAAGCGTATGACCTGTACCGCCAGTGCTTCCGTCTCCGGCATCAACCGGTAGAGCAAAAGCATGATCCGGCACAAAAGGATCATCGCCACCGACACTGCGATCATGCACACACTCGTCAGGCGCATCAGCTTTTTCGTATAGATTCTTGTCTGTTCATAGTCTCCCGCACCGATACAATAGGAGGCCACCGACAAGAGAGCCAGATTGATCGCCATTCCCGGCAGAATATTGAAGTTCGCGATCGTGCCGCAGACCGCATTGGCGGCGATCGCTGATGTGCCGAAGGTGGATACCAGACTTAAGAGCAATATCTTCCCCAGCTGAAAAAGGCTGTTTTCCAGACCGTTGGGCACTCCGATATAAAGAATCCTTTTGATCAGCCCGAAGTTCATCCTTGCAGTTACCCGATTCCTGAAATGAATCACCCTGTCTTCCTGAAAAAGCAGATAAAAAATCAGGAACGCCGCAACCGTTCTCGACACCGTAGTGGAAATGGCCGCCCCCGCTACACCCATCTTGAAGACAAAGATCAACGTTGCATTACCGACCAGATTCAACAGATTCATGAGCAATGATATGTACATCGTGATTTTGGAATTCCCCATGGCCCGAAAAAGCGCGGCACAGCCATTATAAAGCGCCAGCGGACAGATGGAAAGTCCCGTGATGATCAGATATGTAGTAGCACTCGCCATAACTCCGGCCTCCACCTGCCCGAAGATCGCCCGCAGGATCGTCTTGTGTGCACCGATCAACACCACCGTCGTCGCGACAGAGGCATAGAGCAGGAAAAGAACCATCTGCCACGCAGACCGTCCCGCCTCTTCTTCTCTGCGCTGTCCCAAGGCATGTCCTGCCACCACGGCGCCGCCGGTGGCGAGTGCCGAAAAAACCTGAATGACCAGGATGTTGATATTATCCACCAACGAAACACCCGACACCGCCGCCTCTCCCACGCCGGAAATCATAACAGTATCCAGCATGCCGACCAAAATAGCCAGAAGCTGTTCCATAATCAATGGCAGGATCAGTTTCCTGAGATCCGCATTGCTGTATATCGTCCCCTGTGCTTCTTTTTCCTTTTCCTTCGTGTGCATCACCATCAACGTCCTTGTTTAGATTTAAAATGATTCTTAACCTATTCTATGCCCATCCGGTCTTAATGTAAAGTGGAAACAGAAGTCTTTATCTCTTTTCCATAATTAACATACATGCTGATGCAGATATTTTTCTCTCGTCGCCAGTCCGCCGCGGATATGCCTCTCCGACTTGTTAACGTCGAGTACCTTTCTCGCTTCTGCAGCCAGTGACGGGTTCAACTGTGCAAGACGATCTGTAACGTCTTTATGTACTGTGGACTTTGAAATCCCAAACTCTTTTGCCGTCTGTCTCACCGTAGCATTATTCTCAATGATATAATTGGCAATCTGAATTGCACGCTCCTCAATATACTCTTTCAAAAGGAAACCCCTCAGAACACTTTTTTACATTGTATGAAGTGTTTTGAGGGGTTATGACTACATAAAAATAGTATTCATTTCGCCCGAAACCCATCCTCGATCCGCTCCCCGATCAGTGTGCTCCGCTCCAGCATTGGCTTATAGCACGTCCCGGGAAAGACATGATAACTGTTGATCTCCTCCCCCGTGGAGAAATAGATCGTATTTCCATTGATCTCACAGCTGTCCATACTGCCTCGGTCGTAATCCTTCTGTTCGATATAATAAGGCTCCCTCAGATTCTGCTTGACAAAGACACCGGCCTCCGTCACATACTGATCCCAGTAAGGGCTCAGCGACACAAGAATGCCAAACACCAGACTCCCCGCCACAATACTGCACAGTCCCTGCTTCCTCTCGCCCAGATAATCTCCCACGGCAAGCATGACCACCGCAATCAGAAAGGCCAGCCCGTAGCGGATAAAGGGCGCTACCAAAAACCACACAAGAACATTCCCCCACACGGCCAGATGCAGTACCGCCATCTGCGGCCGGATCTTCTGCTTCCTGTAGAGTCTCATCCCCACCATCAGAAGCTGCAGCGCCGTCCCCAGCAAAACCCCGCCGAGGAACATCTTCTCATAGCGGAACTGATGCTCCCACCAGACCGGCAGCCACTCATAAAGCGGCATATCCACTTTCTCCACATCATACAGACAGCGCCCCCAGACCTTGATCTGGTCGGCATCGTGCACAAGATATTCCAGCGGAATCTTCCACGGCACCTTGAAAAGGTCAATCCCTTCAAAGGGATAGAGCAGCCATCCCGAGATCAGATAATTCCTCACCAGAAAAGGGCACAATACCACACAACCGCCAAAAAGACAGATCCCGATCTCCCTCCACCGTTTCTCCCGGATCAGGCACCAGGCCGGATAAAGACCGAGCAGGACGAGCAGGCAGGAGGAAAATTTCAAGGTGGCCGCGAAGACCGCCGCTACCGTAAGCAGACAGTAAACCGTAAGATCTGAACCTTTTTCAAAAAAGTTTTCGCACCAGGCAGTAATGATAAACAGTGCAAAAAACATCGTCGCATAATCTGTAGCCGGTGACATGCTGCGTGTCACATTCACCAGTGTGTAGAGCAGAATCCCGATCCGCATCATATCCGCAACATGCGCTTTATGCTGCCTGAACGCCCGCAGTCCGTGGAACGCATACAGGCACATCACCGTTTCCAGAAAACCCGTCGTGGTGTGCAGGGAACTTCCGAGCAGCCATTTCATGCTGAATATGGACGCAAATGCCAGACAGGAACTGTTATAGGCATAGTGCAGCTGCAGATTCCCGATCCCTTTGACCAGACCATACTCTTCATAGATCCGGATCGCCGCTGCGTGATAGATGTTCGTATCCGTGTGGAATTCCCCTCTGGATGTAAAAAAGGCGATCAGCAGCACAAAGCAGCAATAGAAAAATCCTTCCCAGGAACACAGCACCGGACGATACGTCTGCCAGAGCTGCCAGACCGTGCTGCGATTGCGATACCCGCATACCAGCGCCGTCGCCACAAGGACCACATGCGCCCACAGGCCGATTTTTGCAAAAATACTGAAAAACTGCGCATAGACGGTGATCCCGACGATGCCCGTCACAAGATATAATGTCACGGAAAAACGTCTGTTCCGCACAGGACTCAACGTACCGATCCCGATCAGTGTACAGATCAAAAACATATAGACCCAGCTTAAAACAATGACTACCACTTAAATCGCCCCTTTTTCTCTGTCTGTTATCTCTGTATATGCGTAATATACGAATGCAGTGCTTCCCCCGTCATTTATCCCCTGTCATAGATTCTGTCATTGACCTTACTATTATTCCAGAATAACACCCAAACCTTACAGAAACATTACATTTACATTTCAATTTTGTTATTTTATTGTTTTATACCTGCAGCGCTGTCCACACAGTCAATCATCTACAGACGAAAAAAAGTGCAGTCCCCGGATTTCTCCGCAGTTCTGCACCTCTTTCCCGTCTGCCCAATGACATCTGTTCAATTACTATCTCTTCTATATAATATTTGTTTTAGTAATATCTTTTCTATATGATATCTGTTCTATATAACATCTGCTCTATTATCCCCGTATCTTCTCTGTTATCTGCGCTACACGATCCTTCTGACGGTGATAATACTGCGGTACGTCGCCGACGTGATCTTAATGCCGGTCCGCTCCGTACTGGCGTGGACGATCTGACCGTTGCCGATGTAGATACCCACATGTCCGCCATAGTAGATGATATCTCCGGGCTGGGCCTCCGCGTAAGATACCGCTCTTCCTGCTCCTGACTGTGCATAAGAGCTTCGCGGCAGGGAATAGCCGAAGTTCTTATAGACCGCCAGCACAAAACCGGAACAGTCTGCCCCGTTGGTCAGGCTTGTGCCGCCTGCCACATAGGGATTACCGATAAACTGACAGGCAAATCTCGCGATCTCCTGCCCTTTTCCACCGCCCGAGGAGACGGGATTGTTCGACGAAGCATCCGATCCGCTGCTTCCGGAATCCCCGGAACTCTCCGCTTCCCCGGAATCTTCGGTGCGTTCCTCCGACACAGAAGAATCGTCGTTCTCCGAACCGCCCCCCTGCTGGGATTCTGCCGCTGCTTCTTCCGCCCTGCGGCGTTCCTCTTCTTCCCTGCGCTTCCGTTCTTCCTCTTCTTTGCGTCTGCGCTCTTCTTCCTCTCTGCGCTTCCGCTCTTCCTCTTCCAGTTTCCGGATCTGCGCCGTCTCCTGTTTGATCTTGGCCGTATAGGCGGCTGCCTCCCGCTTCGCCTTGGCCAGCACGGTGCTGTAATTCTCGTACTCCTGCTTTTTCTGCTCCAAAACCTCGTTCACATAGGCCTGCTGCTCCTCCATCTCTGTCTTGGAGGTCACAAGCTCTGACTTCTCTTCTTCCAGCTGATCCCACAGCTGCGCCACCTGCTGTACCGTAGCCTCATACTGCTCCAAAAGCGTCCGGTCATACTCGTACAGCTGCTCGATATAATGAGCTTTGTTCATCATATCGCTCATACTCTGGGCGCCTAAGAACAGCTGCAGGTAAGACTCGTCACCTTTTTCATACATAAACTTGATGCGGATCTTCATGGATTCGTACTGCTCATCCTTCTCCGCCACAGCCGCGTCGTAGGCAACCTGTGTGTTGGCGATGTCCTCTTCCTTATCATCAATCGCCTCCTGGATCAGATTGATATCCGTCAAAAGCGCCACCATCTCTGCATCCAGGTCGCTGATCTCTTCCTCCACGCCCTCCTGCGCATCCTGATAACCGGCGATCTCTTTGTTGACACTGTTAAGCTGGGACTGGTTCCTCTTAATATCCTCCTGCAGACCGGAGATGGTGGTAGCCAGCACCGGCTCCGCCGTCAATAGAAACAATATGAAAGACATCATCACACAGAAAATCTGTGTCCATCTTCTCTTCATCTTCCGGTACTCCTCCAGTGACAGGGAAGCAACAGTTCTCCGTCAGCTCCTGTCAGTTGCCATTCCCATTCTTCCTACAGTTCACAGTTATTGACCGTCCTCGGGAAAGGAACCACATCTCTGATATTCCCCATGCCCGTCAGATACATCACACATCTCTCAAAGCCGAGCCCGAATCCTGCATGGCGCACCGAACCGTATTTCCGAAGGTCGAGATAGAACTGGTAGTCTTCCTTGTTCAGCCCCATTTCCTCCATTCTCTTCTCTAACAGCTCCAGGTCGTCCTCTCTCTGGCTGCCGCCGATGATCTCGCCGATGCCCGGAACGAGACAGTCCATAGCCGCCACCGTCCTGCCGTCCTCGTTCAGTTTCATATAGAAGGCCTTGATCTCCTTCGGATAATCCGTCACGAACACAGGACGCTTGAATTCCTGTTCCGTCAGATATCTCTCGTGCTCTGTCTGCAGATCGCAGCCCCAGCTCACCTTATATTCAAATTCATCATTGTGTTTTTCCAGAATCGCGATCGCATCCGTGTAAGTCACATGGGCGAAATCAGAATGCAGCACGTGATTCAAACGCTCGATCAGTCCTTTGTCCACGAACTGGTTGAAGAAGTTCATCTCCTCCGGCGCATGCTCCAGCACATAGCTGATAATGTGCTTTAACATCGCCTCCGCCAGTATCATATCATCTGTCAGATCCGCAAACGCGATCTCCGGCTCGATCATCCAGAACTCCGCCGCATGTCTCGTGGTATTGGAATTCTCGGCCCGGAAGGTCGGCCCGAACGTATATACATTCTTAAAGGCAAACGCATAGGTCTCCACATTCAGCTGTCCGCTGACAGTCAGATTCGTTGCTTTGCCGAAGAAATCCTGGCTGTAATCCACCCCGCCTTCCTCGTTCTTCGGCAGGTTCTCCAGATCCAGCGTGGTCACCTGAAACATCTCCCCGGCCCCTTCGCAGTCGCTTCCGGTGATGATCGGCGTATGCACATACACAAAACCTCTCTCCTGGAAAAAGGTGTGGATCGCATAGGCGATCAGAGATCTCACCCGAAAGACAGCCTGGAACGTATTCGTGCGCGGCCGCAGGTGAGAGATCGTGCGCAGATATTCAAAGCTGTGCCTTTTCTTCTGCAGCGGGTAATCCGCCGTGGAGACGCCCTCCACCAGAATCTCTTCCGCCTGCATCTCAAATGCCTGCTTCGCCTGCGGCGTTGCCACGATCTTACCTCTGGCCACGATGGCAGACCCCACATTCAGTCTGGACACCGTCTCGAAATTCGCAAGCGTGTCATGGTACACCACCTGCAGCGGCTCAAAAAAGGTGCCGTCGTTCAGGACGATAAACCCGAACGCTTTGGAATCCCTGATGCTTCTCACCCAGCCGCCCACTGTCACTTCCCTGTCGATATAGTCGCCGCTGTTGCGGTACAGTTCTCTTATGTCTGTCAAATTCATACTGCTCATGTCTTCGTTCTCCTTCTCCTGTTTTCCTGTCCTTTTCGCATGTCCGCCTGCTTCTATCCTGTTATTCCTGATTTTCCTGGCCTTCGTCTGCGGCGATGGTCTCGATCTTACCTTTTTCCTTCAAAAAGCTCATAACCTTATTTCTCATAAGCTGTTCCCGCAGCATCTCGATATCGGAATTTTTCCGATACTCATCTTCCGACTCGTAATGGGAGTTCTCCACTCTGAAAGCAATCTCCTCCTGAATCTCTTCCTCGGTAGGATTCAGTCCTTCCGCATCGGCGATCGCCTGATACATGATATACTGCTGCGCAAGCTCTGCCGCATCTTCGGCAAACTGCTTCTTATAGGTCTCTTCATCCAGATTGTAATAGGTTTTCATATACTGCACCAGCGTCATCTGCTGTACCGCAGCCTGCGCGCTCATGCCGTCCTCAATGTTTTTGGCAAAGCGCTCTTCCATTTTCTTCGGCGCTTTCTTAAAGGTACAGTTCGCCATCACGGCGGTCGTCAGCGTAGACTCGATCTCGTTTTCGTATGTCTGAACCGCACTCTGGTAAAAGTTGTCATACAGATAATCCCGCAGCTCCTTCTCCGTACCGACACCCTCTATGTTCAGGGATTTTACAAAATCTTCGGTAAGCTCCGGCACAATCTGCTTGCCGATGCTGTTGACCTTAACCTCGAATACGACGGGAACGCCCGACAGATCGGGGTTGGGGTCGTAAGGATCCGGAAAATTAAGATTCAGTGTCACATTCTCTCCGATCTCTGCTCCGATCAGTCCGTCCTCGAATCCTGCGATAAACCGTTTGGAACCGATCGTCAAAGACGCACCGGTCGCAGAACCGCCGTCAAAGACCTCCCCGTCAATGTAGCCTGTGTAGTCGATATTGACAGTGTCCCCGGTCTCCACCGCTCTATCCGTCACCTCTTCCGTCGTGGTATAAGCCGGTTTGATGTACATTTCGATATACAGATCTACCATCCCGTCTTCCACCACCGGCTCCTTCGCCGATGCTTCAATCCCGGTATACTCTCCCAGCGTCACATAGTCAGCCGCCTTGATATCTTTCAGATACTCCTTATTGCCGCACGCCGTCAAAAGCGCCGCCGCCGCAAACACGGCTGCCAATACTCCTGCTTTTCCTTTTCTCATAATAATTCTCTTTCCTTTCACTTCCTGCCGCAGGCTTTCCCTCATTCCACGCGCGGGGCCGCAGACGCCGCCCACCGCCTTACCGGTAAAAGCCCTGACATGTCCTGATTCTCAAAACCCATATTTAAATAATATATCACAAATCCCCGCGTCTTAAAAGAGGTTCTTTCAATCCCTGCAAAAAATGCAAAAAAACGGTATCGTCTTGCCTAATGCGACAATCAATGTTAAAATATTATCTATATGCAGCACAGAAACGGGAGGTACTCATATGAACACAGTAACGATAGTTTTGCTGGTTATTCTGGCGGTTTTGCTCATTGCCGTGGTGGTGCTTTATTTCCTGGGCAAAAAGGCACAGAAGAAGCAGGACGAGCAGCAGGCACAGATCGAAGCCATGAAGCAGACGGTTTCCATGCTGATCATCGATAAGAAGCGCATGAAACTCAAAGATGCCGGCTTGCCCCAGGCGGTGATAGAGCAGACCCCGAAGTGGCTTCGCGGCTCCAAACTGCCCATCGTCAAAGCCAAGGTAGGCCCGCAGATCATGTCCCTGATCAGTGAGGAGAAAATCTTCGATTCCATTCCGGTCAAGAAGGAAGTGAAAGCCGTAGTCAGCGGCATCTATATCACGGATGTCAGGGGACTTCACGGCAAGCCGGTCGTAGTCGAGAAGAAAAAGAAGAGCAAATTCAAACAGCTCGTGGAACGAGCGCAGGAGAAGGCCGGCGCCAAACCTGTCAAATAAGCGTTTTCAATCTGTAAGATCAGGAATTAAGAGAAAAGCTGCTGCTTTCCTTGGATGCGATATTGATGGTGATGTGGCAGTCGGAGAGGAATTCATAATTGATGTCAAGGGCGTAATCCACATCCACAACGATGTTATCCTGTCCCTCTTCTATCCGGATTTTTTTCGTATCGATCCCTATAAGAATCTGTCCAAAGGGTGTATTATAATTGGTCAGATTCTTTTTATTTTCCTGAAAAATCATGTGTACGTTGACAAGACCGCTGCGGGACAGTTCCAGCATGTGCTCGCTGAATTTGAGCCGGTTCTTCGTGGCCTGTGCGAATCCTTCCGTGACCTCTTCATAGATCACATAGTGCCTGCCGTTTCTTTTATAATAGTCGCCGACTACAACCGTCTCAATCTGGCCGTCGTCCTCTTCCTTCTGATCGAACTGCAGTCCTTTTAACGTCAGTAAAACTTCCTGTGTCATATAAGATTTCCTCATTATCTGTTGATTCATCGTCTGATCCACTGTGTTCCCGCCGCATTTACGCCCCGCTTCGCGCCTCCAGCCCGCTGTAACTTCTGATCTTCACAAAATAGCTGGTGACCAGGATCACGTCGGCCCCGATCCACGCCAGGATCTCCGCATAAAAGATGCCCGTCTGTCCCACAAGCAGCGGCAAAAACAGCGCGCTTAATGTCCGCATGATAAACTCCGCAACGCCGGACAGCATCGGAAGCACCGTATTGCCCATCCCCTGAATGGCCGAACGCAGTACATGCAGCAGATACAGGATCGGCAGGCAGATACTCATGATCGACAGATAGTAATAGGCGATGGCCATCGTCTTCTCATATTCCTCCGGCGTGCCAGAGATAAACAGGCTTAAGATATATTTGCCGCCAAGCAGCATGACCACGGCTATGCCGACTGCCGTGAGCGTGCCGATGATCACCGCCGAGCGCACGCCCTGCCTGATCCGCCTGATCTTGCCTGCCCCCAGATTCTGCCCTACATATGTGACCATGGCATAACCGTAAGAAGTAGCCGCGATCTCCAGAAGACCGTACAGCTTATTGGTAGCGGTAAAACCAGCGATAAAGATAACGCCGAAGCCGTTGACCACCGACTGCACGATCATACCGCCCACCGCGATGATTCCATTCTGAAAAGCCATCGGCGAACCGAGAACCAGCAGCTTCTCCGTCATCCCCTGATGGAATCGAAAATCATCCCGCCTGAATGACAAAATCTCGATCTTCCGGATATGAAAGATGCAGAAGACCGCCGAGACCAGCTGGGCGATCAGTGTCGCCGCGGCCGCGCCGGCAATACCGAAATCCAATACCAGCACAAACAGAATATCCAGCGCTATATTCGTAAAAGAAGCCACGATCATGGCATTCAACGGCGTCTTGCCGTCACCCAGCGCCCGCAGGATACAGGCCAGCAGATTGTAGAGCATAACGATCGGGATTCCCGCGAACATGATCCGCAGATAGAGGGACGCATTGCCCATGATGTCCTCCGGCGTCTGCAGGATATGCAGAACCGGCGCCACCAGCAGCTGCCCCGCGACCGTCAGCACTGCCATAAAAGCCACTGACAGGCAGGCCGCGTTGCCGATCGTCCTGCGCAGCATGTCCTCCCGTTTCGCCCCGAACTCCTGCGCCATCATGATGCCGAAGCCCTGGGTCAGACCCTGAATGATGCCAAGCATCATCCAGTTCAGCCAGTCCGCTGCCCCCAGCGCCGCCAGTGCCTGTACGCCGAGGCCCTTGCCGACTACCATCGTATCCACAACCGTATAAAGCTGCTGGAATATATTGCCCGCCATCAAAGACAGGGCAAAAGCCAGGATCAGCGAGGTCGGTCTGCCCTCCGTCATCTTCTTGATATGTGTACTCATATGCTCACCGTTTATAGTTAACGACATTAGAAATTTCGTTTTCGGCCTTGCAGGTGCTTCCGTATATGGCTCCTGCAAGAGCCGGAAACAGAAATTTGTTATGTCGTTTACTATATCTATCGTCTTTTAATATTCTTCTATATTGATAACCTTCGCAGATAATATCCCATAAGTCAAGATGGAATTGGCAAACTTCTGAAATTTATCTGCTGCATCGCTGACAAAGAAACGATAAAGTTCTGTTCCCAGTCCCGGTCTGTGGCCGCTCTCCAGCCCCGTATCCTGCAGAAGCCGCTTCAATTCATGCGCCGTCTCATAAGCCGGATTGACCAGCGTCACATCCGGTCCCATGATCCTGCCTATCGTAGAGCGGATCATCGGGTAATGGGTGCAGCCAAGGATCAGCGTGTCGATGCCTACGTCGATCAGCTCCGTCAGATACCTTTTCGCAATTTCGTCCGTCACCGGATCTTCCCACAGCCCTTCTTCCACCAGCGGAACAAACAACGGACAGGCTTTGCCCAGCACGGCCGCATTCGCATCATTCTCTTTTATGTACCTGTTATAAATGCCGCTGCCGATCGTAGCTTCCGTGGCGATGACACCGATCTTGCCGTTCTTCGTTGCACCGATCGCCGCCCGGGCGCCGGACCTGATCACCCCGATGATCGGAATGTCCGCTTCCTGCTCCAGCACCTCCAGCGCATATGCGCTCGCCGAATTGCAGGCCACCACGATGGCCTTCACCTGCTGCGTTTTCAGGAAGCGCACGATCTGTCTGGAAAATTTGATGATCGTCTCCCGCGACTTATTGCCGTAAGGCACCCGCGCCGTATCCCCGAAATACACGATCCTCTCATTCGGCAGCTGCCGCATGATCTCCCGCGCCACGGTCAGGCCGCCCACGCCCGAATCAAAGACCCCCACCGGTCTGTTGCATAACGCTTCCTGTTCCTTATCACACATCCTGATTCAACCTCCACGCCGGAACCACTTCATTTCCTCCAGCCATTCCAACAATCGGCTTTCGATAACGATATCATCACCTTCTGCATCCAGAATTTCACGATAACACGCCTCTTTTACCGTTATCACTTCACCGTCTTCCACTATGACCTGCCGAAAAGTATCCTCCGTAAAGCAAAGCTCCGGATAAAGAAGCCCCCACCAGGCAAACGCAAAAAAAACCAGCAGGATACCTTTAAAGCGCTGTCCTTTTTCCAAAAAATGTTTCATACGATCTCACTCCTGTCCGTCACTTCTGTGATCTGATAAGGAGTGTAACCGCACAGTCTTTTCTTATACCTCAAACGCGTCTTTTCTTCGCCGCGTGCCCCTGTTCAAGCCGGATCTGCCTGATCACCGACTTCTCCTGGTTGTCGATATGGAGCTTCGCCGCCTCGGCCGCTTTCCCTTTGTCCTGCCTGATAATGCTCTCATATATCATTCTATGCTCGTTGACCAGATTGTCATGACCGCTCTCGTCTTTAATGTATTCAAACCGGTAACGGTACATCTGTTCCGACAGGTTGTTGATCAGCTGAACCAGCCGCCTGTTCCCGGTAGCCTCCACAATGATATCATGAAACGCTACGTCCGCAGCCGCGATCGTAGTCGCATCCCCCGTACCGGTGGCCCGCGCAAAGGCATCACAGGCCTGCCGCAGCTTCTCTTTCTCCTCGTCGTTTATCCTGTCGCACGCCAGTTCCGCACAGAGGGCGTCCAGCGCACGCCGTACTTCCAGTACGTCTTTCAGGCTCTTCTCCGTGATCTGCGCCACCTCCGCACCGCGGCGCGGGATCATGGTCACCAGCCCTTCCAGCTCAAGCTTTCGTATCGCCTCCCTGATCGGAGTCCTGCTGACACCCAGCCTGTTGGCCAGATGGATCTCCATCAGACGTTCGCCGGGTTTCAACTCTCCTGTCAGGATCGCCTTGCGCAGCGTATTGAACACAACATCCCGCAGGGGCAGAAATTCATTCATCGCCATCCCAAAGTCAGTTCCCATTATCAGTCTCCCTTCTCTTTGTTGTGTCTCCCGAAAGCGAAATTTCCAATGACGTTACCTGTTATAAAAAGTCGTCACGAAGATCTGTTTTGCCAGCTGTCCGCGCTCCACAGCTTCCGCGGCCCGCTCTGCCGTCTCCTTTTCCTTGAAAATACCAAACACCGTCGGCCCGCTGCCGCTCATCAGCGCATTCTCAGCTCCCTGCTTTCTGAGCAGCTCCTTGATCTGTTCGATCACCGGATGCGCCTTCACCGTAACGGTCTCCAGCACGTTGCCGAGCCTGCCGGTAATTCCGTCTAAATCCCCCTTCTGCAGCGCAGCGATCATATCGTCTATATCCGGATGCCAGGCCAGCCTGTCGGCGTGCAGATTTCCATAGACGAAGGCCGTGGAAACGTTGATATCCGGCTTGGCGATCACAAGATGCGCCGCCGGCGGCGCAGGCAGCGGCGTCAGAATCTCCCCGATCCCTTCCGACAGCATGGTGCCGCCCGCGAGACAATAAGGAATGTCAGCTCCCAGCCCAACGCCCAGCGCCTGCAGTTCCTTCAGGGAATATCCCATGTCAAAGAGTTCATTCAGACCGCGCAGCGCTGCCGCCGCGTCGGCGCTGCCCCCGGCCATCCCGGCAGCTATGGGAATCCGCTTCGTCAGCGAGATGTTCACGCCCTCCGTGATCTTCTTTTCCCGAAACAGCAGATCAGCCGCCCGGCAGATCAGGTTGTCGCCGCCGGATGGCAGCTCACTGTTATCCATGCGCAGTTCTATGCCCGGCTCTTTTCTTCTCTCCAGCACAAGTTCGTCGTAGATATCCACCGTCTGCATGATCATCTTCACTTCATGATACCCGTCCGCCCTGCGCCGCAGCACATCCAGGCCGATATTGATCTTCGCGTATGCCCGCTGTGTCGTCTTGTCTATCATAAGGGATTCCACCTTTCTTTATCCGAAACGCGCAGTGCGTTTTGTATTTCGTAATCATAGGATGATCCGGGCTGTTGTATTTTATCCGCCGGATTGCATTTTGTATACAAGGATTGTACTTAATTATATACAAAGCGGGTATGTTTCGTCAAGTTTTATCCGGTTCCATCGTTGTTTCCGTTTTTCTTTCAATATCTGTGTAAAATCATTCATTATCTTATCATACGCACTATTTGCCGTCTAAAGCGTTTCGGGAATAAGTTCTTCCAAAATCTCCGCACAGCTGTCGATCATCCTTCCTTCCACCTGATCGCAATAGCGCAGGCTGGCAATGAGCATGGAAGGATTGCTGCGGTAGATCCGGGCATGTTTCCGGGCTTTCTCATACCACATTTCTGCCTGTTCAGCCTTGCCGGTCTCCTCATAGAGTTTTGAAATCCTGTACGCCTTACCTGCATAAGCGCGGTCGGCGTAACCGCCTTCATCCCGGAAGAACAGCTCGTAGGACGCTGCCTCCGCCTCCATAAACAAAATCGCTTTCTCAAGATCACCTTCCTGCCGATACATCTCCGCAAGTATGGACAGGTCATTAAACACAAAGATCTGGTCTGCGACGCAATGCTTTAAGATCCTGTTCCTGCCCTCCTCTTTTTTGCCTGCCAGAAAAAGATACCAGGCAATACGATTATCATATTGCCTGCTTCCGTTATAGCGCTCCAGTATTTCTACCGCTTCCTCATATTTTCCGATCTCGTCCAGTGCATATAAAGTTGCAATATTGCAGTGCAGTTCCTCTTTGGTGTAATCCTGTATCCGCGCGCCGTCATACAGCTCCATGCTCTTTTCGTAATAATAGACTGCCTTCCCGGCATATTCCTTTTTTTCTTCTCCACTGTTGGTGGAAAAACACAGGCTGTAGAAGGCATCCGCCAGCAGCTTATTGATACGGATATCGTTCGGATACCTTCTTAAGAGTTCCGCCGCCTCCTCTGCCGCCGCGCGGTATTGTTCTTTCTGCAGAAGAAGATTCATTCCGGCAACTTTTTGATCCACATTTTTATAGGATTTCTCATATCCCAAAAGCGAGTCTATGGAAACCTGAAATATCTCTGCCAGATCGGGCAAAAGCTCCAGATCGGGGCGGTTGCTGCCAATCTCCCACTTGGACACCGCACTTACGGAGACGTTCAGCAATGCGGCCAGCTGCTCCTGCGTCAGTCCCCTTTCTTTTCTAAAACATACGATATTATTGCTTAAATTCATACTCACACCCTGTTCCTCCCGTTCTTCCTTCATCATTCTGCATCATTCCGCCTCATCCGACGGTCAGCCTCTTCTCTCTGATCACAGCCCTTTTATTGCAATGCCGCAGATGTCTTTCCGAATGCGAAATGATCATGATGATCCTGTCCGGATACATTGACAGGATTTTGGTGATGATATCTTCGCCGCTTTTTTCATCCAGCGCGCTGAAAGACTCATCCAATATGATAACATCCGGATCCTGCAAAAAGATCCTGCCTAACATGATCTTCTGCCTGTCCCCGCCCGACAGGTTGGCGCCGTTTTCATAGACCATTCTGTCCAGCCCCGCTTCGCTTCTTACAAACTTCTGCATAAACTCCATCTGCAGCAGCTGTCTCCATTTTTCCTCCGGCACCGCGTTCCCCAGCGTGATGTTTTCTTTGATGGAAAAGGGAAGCAGCCAGGAACTCTGCGCCAGATAAAATATTCTTTCCCTAAGGGCGCGATTCTCCAGACACCTGATATCATAGCCGTTAACCTTTATGCCCTCACAGCGCAGAAATTTGGTCAGCATTTTTGCAAATGTGGATTTACCGCTGCCCGACTCTCCCGTCAGTGCGATCCTGTCTCCTTTATGAAATGCAAAGCTCCCCTCTGTGATCAACTCCGTATTTCCATAGCCGATATTTTTGATCTCACCGGATATCGTCTCAATCCTGTCGAGAATGACATGCCCGTCTTCCTCATAATTTGCCTCGATCTCTTCCGACACAAAGCAGGCCGCACCATGCAGGTCGCGCAGATTGATCTGGATATTGATCACCTCACTGATCGAAGTATAATAAATGTCGTTGATCAGGTTTAAATAGACCAGATCTCCGATCGACGCTCTATCGGTAATATACAGACAGGTAATAAACAGAAAACAGCTGTTTTTCAGCAGCAGCGACAGATACTCCAGAACCGTGCACATATCCATGGCATAGGAATTTGCTTTCCTTTCCATTTTTGTTATATTACCCATGCTTTTACCGATAAAAGACAAAATGCCGTCCGCCTCGCCATACTGCTTGATACTGTTGACATCCGAAATGACCGCTTTTATATTTTTGTTGTTTTTTGCCGCAATATTCTGCAATTCGCTGCTGTACTGCGACAGCCTGGACTTTTCACCATTTAACAGCTTCTGAAACCCAAAATACTGTAACGGAATCTGCAGAAAATACAATACGGCCAGTTCCCTGCTGATCTTCGTGACCATCCACAGTACCGCGACCACCGTGACCGCAGACACAAAGATCCCGGTCATGGAATTGCAGTAGAGATTAAAAACAGTAGAAACCGTATGGTTTACTCTCTCCGCTATATAAGTGGGTTCCATCTCGTTAATCTTATCATAAGAGACGTGAAAAATCTTCCGGTACAGATTGACCGTTTCTTCGTTTTTGAATTTCTCTGCAAACCAGAACCGAAACCGGTTATAGGCAAATTTGATACTGTATAAAAATGTCAGCACGATCAGATACCAGAAAAGCATCCCGGCGCGAAAGCCTCCCTGGAACGCAATATCCATGGCATTGCGCAGGAGCAGCGGCGCAATAACGGATAAAGAGCTTATCAGAAGCAGAAGCGCCATATTCTTCAAAATATCTTTATAATACCGTTGAAACAGTTCTTTGTCATATATAAATTTCATGTACATCCTCCCCGCCGGAAGCATCTCTGATTACGCTGCGCCCGTTCTTTTTTCATCAACTTTAAAAATCCCAGCTTAAACCGGGATTCTGAACCTGTTTCCTGCAGATGATTTTATCGTAGCATAAGGGGTATTCTCTTTGTATGGATTTTCTGTCGAATTGTCCAGTGTAAAATGATCGCAACAGTCCATGTGCTGTCATATTTTTCTTTGCGCATTTTCATCTCACATTGTCATAAACGTCCCTTTTTCCGTCATAAAAATCAGGAAGCGCGGGAAGATTTCTCGATTTACTCCTAATTTTTCCATGGGGACGGTACGATATAATAGGTAGAAGCGGCTGTTTACCGCCGTACAGAAATCAGAAACATAACGATCAAATATTAAATTCCAAGGAGGGATACCAATGAGCGTAAATGGAGTTACAAGCGGCGCTGCAAATGCTTATGATGTCTATGCTGCCGGCCAGACTGCTGCGAAAGCATCCGAGGAGACCAGTTCCAAAGATAATGCTTCCGATAAAAAGGGTAACGGCGTAGTCTATGAGCCTTCAAACGAGACATCCAAAGATACAGTGACCAAGACCTACACACAGAATACCAGCCTGGTAAATAAGATGAAAGCGGACGCTGAGGCACACACGCAGCAGCTGCAGAGCATCGTAGAGAAGCTGATGAGCCAGCAGGGGCAGACTTTCAACAAGGCCAACGGCATCTGGTCTATTCTTGCAGGCGGCAACCTCAAGGTTGATGCTGCTACCCAGGCACAGGCACAGAAGGATATCGCAGAGGACGGTTACTGGGGCGTAGAGCAGACGTCCGACAGGATCATCGACTTCGCTACTGCATTGACAGGCGGCGATCCGAGCAAGATCGAAGAGATGCGCGAAGCCTTCAAGAAGGGCTACAAGCAGGCGGAAAAGACATGGGGCGGCAAGCTGCCGGACATCTCTCAGAGAACCTATGACGCTGTCATGGAGAAATTCGATAAGATGGCAGAAGAAGCAGGCATGACCGTAACAAACTAAATGTATTGATCTCGATTTTGAAGCCGGACTATTCAGTCCGGCTTCTTTTGTCGTTACTTTTTCCACTGCGTTTCTGTAAGAATATGCTGATCGACCGCAAATAAATACAAGAAAATACTAAGATAACACATTGCGGTTTCAGGCCGGATTCGATATGATGAAGGCATATACTCTGGTATGAAAGTCAGAGACTTTCCTGATAAAACCTGTTTTCCAGAAAGGAGCCACACAGTCAATGATCGAGAATCATAAAGTAAAGAAAATCCTCTATGGAGGGGATTACAACCCGGAGCAGTGGCCGGAGGAAACATGGGAAGAGGACATGCGTCTTCTGAAACTGGCACACATCGACACTTTCACTCTCAATGTCTTCAGCTGGGCTATGCTGCAGCCTTCGGAAGATACCTACTATTTCGATAAACTGGACAAGATCATGGAGATGGTCACAAGACACGGCATGAAGATCTGCCTTGCCACTTCCACGGGTGCTCATCCTGCCTGGATGGCGCGCAGATATCCTGATATCCTGCGGGTAGATGAGCACGGTCTGCGTCGCAAATTCGGCAGCCGTCACAATTCCTGCCCCAACAGCCCCACCTACCGCAGATATGCCGTGGCGCTGGCCTCAAAACTGGCCGAACGCTATAAATCCTACGACAATATTGTAGCCTGGCACGTCTCCAACGAATACGGTGGCGAATGCTATTGTGAGAACTGTGAGAATGCTTTTCGTCAATGGCTCAAAGACAAATATCAGACCATCGAGGCAATCAACGCAGCCTGGGATACCGCTTTCTGGGGACATACTTTCTACGATTTCGATGAGATCGTTGTTCCGGACATGCGTTCCGAGCATTTCGGCCATAACGATCGCACGAATTTCCAGGGAATCTCTCTGGATTATAAACGTTTTAACTCTGAGAGTATTCTTAATGCCTTCCGTCTGGAATATGACGCGATTCATGCCATCACGCCCGACATTCCGATCACCACCAACCTGATGGGAACCTATCAGCCGCTGGATTACCAGATGTGGGCGAAATATATGGATTTTGTCTCCTGGGACAACTACCCTGCCTATGACGCTGTTGCAGAAGAAACCGCCCTTCGCCACGACTTGATGCGCGGCCTCAAACAGGGCAGACCTTTTGCCTTGATGGAGCAGACCCCCAGCGTAACCAACTGGCATCCTTACAATGCCCTGAAACGTCCAGGCGTTATGCGTCTGTGGAGCTATCAGGCGGTGGCCCACGGTGCTGATACTGTGATGTTTTTCCAGATGAAACGCAGTATCGGCGCCTGCGAGAAATACCACGGTGCCGTGATTGACCATGCCGGTCATGAGAATACCCGTGTCTTCCGTGAAGTGGCTGCTCTGGGTGCTGAACTTGAAAAGATCGGTTCCCTGACACTGGGTGCAAGGACGAACGCAAAAGCCGCCATCATTTTTGACTGGGATAACTGGTGGGCTACCGGCTATTCCGCAGGCCCGACGGTCAATTTGAAATACTGTGATGAAATCTTTCATTACTATAAAGCATTCACCGATCTGAACATTGCCGTGGATATCATCAGCGTAGAAGACGATCCTGCCCCCTATTCACTGGTTGTCGCACCGCTTTTATACATGATAAAACCGGGCCATGACGAACGGATCAGAGAGTTTGTCAAAGCAGGCGGCCGTTTCGTGACTACTTTCTTCAGCGGTTACGTGGACGACCACGATCTGGTAACTGTGGGCGGCTATCCCGGCAGACTGCGGGATATTCTCGGCATTTGGGTAGAAGAAGAGGATGCACTGCCTGAAGATGCACACAACAGCTTTACCTGGCAGGGAACTTCCTATCCCGCAATGCTGCTCTGTGACCTGCTGCATACAGAGGGTGCTGAGGTACTGAGCACCTATGAGCATGATTTCTATGCCGGTATGCCTGTCCTGACCCGCAACCATTTCGGGCAGGGCTATGCCTACTATGTTGCCACCCGCTCCAATGCGGCATTTTATCGCAGGCTGGCAGGTGATCTATGTGCAGAAGCCGGTATCGCCCCGATTATGCGCACCGAAGAGCATATCGAAGTGACGGAACGTACCAATGGGAACGGCACCTTCCTTTTCCTGCTGAATCACGATACACAAAACCACACTGTCACCCTGAACCGCGCCGGCGTCGATATCCTGACCGACAGAGCATACCAGACAGGAGATGACCTGAATCTGGCTGCCAAAGATGTTGCGATCATACACCTGACAGCACAGTAACAGCAACACTATAAAATCAAACCTCATAAGCAAGGAGCCTGCTATGTTTCGAATCAAAGACAAAACGCAATATCTGACACAAATCGAAGAAGTGATCGCCCGTGGTCCCTATCATGACACCTGGGACTCTCTGACGGACTTTGAAATGCCGGGCTGGTTTTCGAAAGCCAAGTTTGGTATCTTTCTCCACTGGGGACTTTACAGTGTTCCGGCCTTCTCCAACGAATGGTATTCCCGGAATATGTATGTCAAAGACTCGCCGGAGTACAAACACCATATCCGCACCTACGGAAAGCATACGAAATTCGGTTACAAAGATTTTATCCCCCTCTTCACGGCAGAACGTTTCGATCCTGACTTCTGGGCCGGGACCTTTGCCACTGCAGGCGCAAAATATGTGGTTCCGGTGGCGGAGCATCA
>ERZ779622.365-NODE-365-length-27920-cov-5.571685_pt1 | contig 27920 bp, 25 predicted proteins | sample MGYA00514188_ERZ779622 | MGnify/ENA primary metagenome ERZ779622 (study PRJEB29562, sample SAMEA4376702) | mouse gut metagenome | isolation source: Cecum | study: EMG produced TPA metagenomics assembly of the A DSS colitis mouse model was used to assess the... | reverse complement strand
GCCGCATTTTTCCGCTGTCTCAGCACTGGTCCAAACCGCATAGATCTTCCTTCCGAAATTCGTATAGTGCAGCACAAATGTCAGCACCGCCAAAAATACCATGGCCATCCAGAAGACATTGGATAACCCGAGAAACCGTCCCGTCACCATGGACGTAAACGATTTCGGGAAATTGTTTACCCAGAACCCGCCCGTGATGATCACCAGTATTCCCCGGAACACATAATTGGTGGCAATCGTTGCGATGATCGCAGGGACATGGAGTTTTGTGATGATCGTACCGTTTACAACGCCCAAAAACATACCTGTCAGAACACTCGCCAGTATGGATAAGATTGTCGGAACCCCCATTTTTACAAGGGTGCCGCCCAGCGCTCCCGATATAGCCAGAATGGAGCCCGCCGAGAGATCGATTCCCCCTAAAATAACAACGATGCCGACTCCCAGCACGCAGATGCCGTTTACCGCATACTGCTGGAACAAAAGCCGGATATTGGTGGCCGTGAAGAAGTTATCCGAGCAGACCGAGAACACGGCAAACACAAGCAGGGAAAATATGGCGATAAGCGTTTCCTGTCTTTTCAGTATCTTATTCATTCTCTTCACCTCCCGCATTGCTGGACGCCGCTTTCAGCAGCACATCCTGCCCGATTCCTTCATTGACGTACTCGCCTGTTACTCTGCCGCGGCACATAACGACAACCCGGTCGCTGACACCCAGCACTTCCGGCACCTCCGAGGAGATCATGAGAATTCCCAGTCCCTCGTTCGCCAGTTTATCGATCATTCTGTAGATCTCGCTCTTAGCGCCTACATCCACGCCTCTTGTCGGTTCGTTCAGAATCAGAAGCCCCGGATTTCTGTCCAGCCATTTTGCCAGCACGACTTTCTGCTGATTCCCGCCGGAAAGGCGCAGTACCTGCTGGCTCTGTCCCGCGCATTTGATCTGCAGATTTTCCACATGTTCCTCCACTTTCTCATATATCTTTTTGTTTTGAAGAACACCCGCCTTCTCATATGCTCTCAGATTTGCCATCACGGTATTCTGTGTGATATCCATCATCACGATGATTCCTTCTTTCCGCCTGTCAGGCGGTACATAAGCCATTCCGGCGCTCATCGCCGCCTTTATGGAGTCCCTCTTTACCTCCGCTTCCTTATAAAAAACTTTCCCGGCGCTTCTTCTGGAGAGTCCCATGACGATCTCCGCAAAATCGGTGGTCCCCGAACCGGCAAGGCCGTAAAGACCTACGACTTCCCCGGATTTTATCTCCAGAGATGTCTCCTCCAACCCCTGTCCGGAAACACCTTCCACGCGCAGAACCACCTGGCCGAAAGATCTCCTGCTGTGCGGATAATAATCGCTGATCTCGCGTCCGATCATCATGGATATCACGTCATCGACTTTTCCTTTCGACATCTCCACCACGCCTTCGTTCCTGCCGTCCCGCAGCACGCTCACCCGGTCGCAGATCTCCTCGATCTCTTTCATTCGATGCGAGATATAGACGATGGCGACTCCTCTGTCTTTCAGCATTCTAACCACATGGAACATTTTCTGCACTTCATTGTCCGGCAGTGCGGCAGACGGTTCATCCATGATCAGAACTTTTGCATTGGCGGAGACGGCTTTTGCGATCTCCACAAGCTGCTGTTCCCTGACCGAAAGCTGTCTGACAAGCATGCGCACATCCAGATCCGTCCCCAGTTCCCTCAGAATGCGTTCCGCATCGCCGTACATCTTTTTCCAGTCAACGATACCGTACCGGTTTCTGTAATCCTTTCTGTCCAGAAAAATATTTTCCGCGACAGACAGCTGAGAAAACAGATTGAATTCCTGATGAATAATGGATATTCCAACATCCCGCGCTTTGCTCGGGTCCGGGAACACCACCGGATTTCCCTCAAACAGAATCGTTCCGCCGTCGTTTGTATACAGCCCGGTAATGATCTTCATCAGCGTGGACTTTCCGGCTCCGTTTTCTCCCACAAGCCCCATGATCTCACCTCTGCGGACTTCAAAATCGATTCCCTTGAGCACCTGGACGCCAAAAAAACTCTTTTCAATTCCCTTCGTCTGTAAAACAGGTTCCGACAATATAAATCACCTCTTTTCTGATACTTCAAATTCTTATTGTTTCAATTGCTTTAAAGGATTTTCCTTCAGCAGGCGCTCCACATGTTCCGCGGACTGTACCCCTCCCTTCGGGCCAAGGCGGGTCACCGCATAACCGGCCGCCATATTGGCAAAGCTGGCTGCTCTGTGGATATCCATTCCTTCCAGAAGGCATCTCACAAAAGAGCTGTTAAAAGTATCTCCCGCTCCGGTGGGATCGGACACTTCCATTTTGGCGGCCTCTGTCCGGTTTCTTTCCCCCGTCGTGTAAGTCCTGCTTCCCTTCTCCCCGTAAGTGACTGTAATGATCTTTACCCCTCTCTCTAAAAGATACTCAATGTATTCTTCACTGCTCTTATCTCTCTTGAAATAATCAAATGCATACTCATTATAAAATAAAATATCAGCGCACATGAGCAGTTCTTCGTCCTCCCCCGAATAGTTTGCCGTCTCCACATCAAATACCAGCTGCGCACCGTGGGCTTTCAGATCCTTTGCCAGCTTCACCGGATCGACAAAATGTTTCATCTCACTCACCGACGAATAGATATACGCCGCATTGCGAAACAGCTCCAGGCGCTCTCCTTCCAACTCCAGCGTCGGTTTCTCCGAATCCACCACCAGTATTGTCCTCTCCCCCTTTGTCAGTACGATGATACATTTCGTATCCGGAAGAGACGGATCATACACCACCGGAGAGATATCCAGCCCGTAGGACTGAAGATCCTCCAGCATTTTTCTCGTCTGGTCACTTTCATTGACAACATCATAAAAATAAGTCTTTACCCCGTAGCCCGCAAATACGCAGGCCGCATTGGGTATCATGCCTCCGACTCTGCTTCCGTCGCTCTTTACCAGGCTCTTATCGCCTTCCTCCGGCCAGCTCTCTCCTCGATAGTATTCATCTATGCAGACCGCGCCGACCGCCACCACATATTTCTCTCCGCTCATACGTAAAACACTTCCTCTATTTTTTTTGCAAGGCCTTCTATATCGAGCCCGTTTGTCTCACTGATCAGTTTGAGATAATCCACCGGCAGATTGCTCATCCCGTACAGGGCTCCCGCAACCGCCCCGACCATAGTCGCCACCGTATCCGTATCGTCCCCGATATTTACGCCCATCTTCACCGCGCCAAAAGCATCCTGCGGATTTGCCGCCAGTATACCGAATACGCACGGTATGGCTTCCGCCGCCATCAGCCCGGCTCCGATCACATCGCGAAGTTCCAGCATAGTCTCTTCCCATCCTGCTCCCCTCTACGCGATCTCCACCGCCAGCCGGATTCTTTTTTCGACAGAGGGAACTGCCAGGCGTCTCCCTTTCTCCGTCCCCAGCTTAAATCCTTTGGCCGCGCCGTACATCCCCGCCTCTATCACATCCTTTAAGCCCGCCTTCTCCTCCATCGCTTTCGACACTGCCGCCGCAACAGCGCAGGCTCCCGATATCGCCGTGTTGCTCGGATGGGTCGGCATGCAGATCGTCACGGCGTCCTCGATCGCTTTGTCCATATTTCCGGGATTGATGAGGCCGACACAAAATATCTTCATTCCGGCTCCGTTTGTCGCCTTTGAATTGTCACATGCCAGATATGCTTTCGCATTTACGCTCTCTCCTCCTTCCATCTCCAGTACGGCCGCCTGCGTCGTCGGCCCTGCAAAGCGAAAGAATTCCGGGTGCTTTGCCCATTCCAGGACAGCATTTCTCGCCGCCTTTTCATCCACCACTCCCGCGCTCTTTACGAGCTCAACTCCTGTAAAATAGGCCAGACTGAAGTCATCCGTGACCGTGCCCAGAGGCATCCCGTGGGCAAAACAGTCCTCCGGCGGCAAAAACAGCGTCTCCACAAAACCGCCAAAATCCTCCTTGATCATTTCGGCGCTTCTGGTCTCCGTCAGCGCACCCATCGCATCCCCCAGGGCCGCCCCATATATGCTTCCTAATAGCTTTTCATTTGTTTTCATCTTCCCTCCTTATCTTTTTCATTTTATTATGGCTATTCATTTATGCATATAAAAAAAGTTTCATAGTCATTTTATTTAATTTTACCATAATAAATATCTCTGTTGAAGAAATATTATCACCTTTGACTTATATTGTCAACATATAACTTGCCATTTATATAAAAATTGCTCATTTCTTGACATTTTCCATAAAATGGCAATTCTTATATTCCGAATAATCAGTCGGACATTTCTTAAATGCGTTTGCATTTTCAGCAGCTTTACATTATAAAAAGCGCAGCTACTTACTTTTTCGCTGCGCTTTTTATAAAAATCAATGCTTATCTCTCTATTTCATAGTATTCGGCCGACACATTTCTGGTGATCCAATCCAGATCAAAGTTATTGACAAGGTTTATTCTGTCAAGCCATTCCCTGGGAATCTTTTTGCTGCCGTAAAGGCAGCCTGCGATCGCCCCGATAACCGAAGTGATAATATTGGTTTCATTGCCGATACTGATTCCCATCTTTATGGCCCGGATCAGATCATCATCGCACGCCGCCAGTATCCCGAACGCACAGGGTATGGATTCCGTCGCCGTATAACCCGTTCCAATCAGATCCCTGAGTTCCTCCATGACCTCCTCCGGGGAATTCCCCTTGTGTCCGATCTCAATCGCCAGGCGTATCCTTTTTTCCACGGAGGCGCCGCCCGCAGCTGCCCCGTTCTCCAGACTGATCCGATAACCTTCCGCACTTCCCCGCACTCCTGCCTCCAGCACGTCAGTCATCCCGGCTTCCGATTCCATCGCTTTGGCAACTGCAGCCGCGACTGCAGCCGCAGCCGCAGCCGAAGATCCCGAAGAACAAATATGCAGTGTAAAATTGACCGCCTCCTGTATCGCTTTTAAGCAGTTCCCCTCATTTGCCAGCCCGATGGGAAAGATCATCATGGCAGCCCTGTTGGAAGATTCCGTTATCCGGACCTCCTGCTCTCTCACATCACTCTTCCAGGCTCTCACGATATTTTGGATCTCTTCATCCGAAAATTCCAGATAATTTAAATATTCCGCCCATTTCAGGAATACGTTCCTGACGCCGTCCTCCGACACGCCGCCGCTCCACTTTACCATCTCAAGCGCCAGAAAATATGCCAGACTGAACGCTTCCGTCACACTGCCTTTTTTCAGCCGGGAATCCCCCTCATCGTCCATCTGCTCGCTCTCCGCAAAGGCCTCAATATACTGTCCGGCCTGTTCCATATCCAGAGCCCCCTCTTTTTCCAGCGCTCCCAGCGCATCCCCGGAAGCCGCTCCCAAAAAAGCGCCCAGTATTTTATCATAAATATTCTTTTTTATCTTCTTCTGCGCCGTCTTTCTAAACTGCACCACCGTGTAAAACAGATCGGAGCGCTCATAATTTTCACAGTATTCCACCGGCTTTCCAAATTCATCGCAGGAAATCATTTCGATCTCTAAAACCGGTTCATTGGCGCTGATGCCGAGATAGGCCGCAAACTCCTTGGAGCAGGCCACGGCCCGGTATTTTTCCTCCACATACCTGAAATATATTCCGACTTTCTCCTCCAGAATCTTATACAGCGAGCCTGTCTCGAGATCCTCCTTCAAAAAATCGATTCCGCCGAGATATTTCGTCACCAGGTACGCATCGTCCACACACAGCGGAATCAGATCCACATACCGGATCCTCCGGATGTGCGTAATGCTGCTTTTTTCGGGAACGACCAGCTTATTGCTCAACTTTTTGTCGGCAGGTATTTCTTCCAGCAGAATCACCTTGGAATGTACTTCCCTTCCGATATTTCGGAATTGCGCTCCCGAAAACCCCTCCGTATGGCTATTCCGGGCAAGCTCCCCCGGTTTTGCCACCACAAAAGTCCCTTTCCCCTTGACTGCTTTTAATATATTGCGCCGGATCAACTCCTTGATCGCCTCGCGGATCGTCGTCCTGCTGACCTGAAATTTCTCCGCGAGTTCGTTTTGTGTCGGTATCAGATCGCCAACTGAATACTTGTTCTTTACAATGTCATCGATAATCTGATAACAGATATTCATGTAGACGGATCCCCGCTGCCTCTTATCCGTTTTATCCATGTCAAACCATTCTCCTATGCCCATTCATTTGATAAATATGGTAACATTTTATTATTTTTTAGTCAATGTACTATCCATTTTAATTTTTTTAATGCTCTTTTATCCACAAATGGCTATCCATCAAATACATCATCGGGTTTTTCCCGTGAAATGGACTTCAAAATGTGCTTCTCCCGTCGGGCAGCGCAAAAAACAGCGGGGCTTTCGTCTCCCGCTGTTCCTTGTCTATGGGTGTCGGCATCATCAGCCGATCAAAACCTTCTTCCCCTCAAACGCAAACCCGTGACAAAAACGCTCCGGTTCCCTCACGCCAGATCCCACGCCTTCATCTCCTGGTAGAGCCTCCCCGTGGGAAGTCCCACCACATTGCTGTATTCGCCTCTGATGGACTTTATAAAAGCCGCCGCCTTTCCCTGCACGGCATAGGCACCCGCCTTGTCCATGGGCTCCCCGCTCAAAACATACTCCAGAATCTCCGCCCTGCTCATGCGGTACATCAAAACCCCTGTGCAGACATAGAAAGAGTACTCCTCCTGCTTTCCCTCCCCGTCGATCCAGATCAAAGTGACGCCGGTATAGACCTGATGTTCTTTTCCGGAGAGAAGTCCAAGCATGCGCACCGCATCCTCCTCATCTCTGGGCTTACCCAGGATCTCGCCCTCTATACTGACAACCGTGTCAGCACTGATCACAAGGCTGTCACCTGTGTTATTTTGCCCGATCTTCCCCCAGACATCCCTGGCTTTTTCTTTTGACAGCTCTATCACAATATCCTGGGGCAGCGTGCTCTTCGGATTTTCCTCCACGTCGCTTGGCATCACCGTAAATTCCAGACTGATCTGCGCGAGCAGCTCGCTTCTCCTCGGAGATGCGGACGCCAATATGATCTTCTTCATAATGATATCTTTCTCCTCTTATCTATAGTGCATTCGGATCATTGCAAAATTTTCTCCCGATGCACCGGGAATGGTCAATACAGACAAAATAAGGGCGACTTGCCACCGCATCGGAGCCCGTTTTGTCTGTATTGACCATCTCCGTCATCCCGGAACATTCCCCGCAATTATCCGAAAATACATTTAATTTTGTCATAGACCGCACTGGCAAGCTTCTCGTGCGCCGCCTCGTCCAGATGTACCCCGTCAAGCTCTCCCGGGCCGGCATACCGGGCGGCATCCAGAAAATAACACCCGAATTCCTCTGCGACCTCCTGAAAGGCCTGCGAAAAGCCCTCTGATTTTTCTGCCGCCTGTCTTCCGAATATATTCCATGCATTGCCGCTCTCTTCGATTCTGACCGGCGAGACAAGCAGCACCCTCGGCGCTTTTTTGCCGATGCCGAAATCGGATTGCTGCGCCAGTTTCACCAGTCTTCCCGCTCCGTCCGCGATGCTCTTTGCCTGCACATTAAAATATGTCTTCGTATCGTTTGTTCCCAGCATAATGATCAGCAGATCGAACGGAGAATGGGATTCCATGCAGGGCCACAGATAAGTCAGTCCCGCAAGGCGATTCTCGATGGGGTCGTCCCACACCGTAGTCCTTCCGTTGTGTCCCTCCTCAATAACGGTATACTCCTCCCCGAGAAGTTTCTGAAGCCTCCCCGTCCAGCGGATCTCCTCCCCATACCGGGAACCGTCCGCCGCATTGTACCCCCAGGTATTCGAGTCGCCAAAACAGACGATTCTTTTTTTCATCTTCCTTCTTCCTCCAACAAAAATACTTTACCCCAGCAGTTCCTTCAACATCCGGTTCACCTGCCCGGGATCCGCCTTCCCTTTCATGGCTTTCATGGTCTGTCCCACAAGGAATCCTATCGCCTTCTGCTTGCCTCCCTTATAGTCCGCCACAGACTGCGGATTTTCCGCCAGCACCCTTTCCACGGTCTCCCGCAGTGCGCCCTCGTCATTGACGGTCTTCAGTCCCTGCTCCTCCACATAAGCCTCCGGATCGATGTCCTCCTCAAACATCTTCTCAAAGACATCCTTCGCCACAGCTCCCGTTATCGCCTTCGCGTCCACAAGGGAGATCAGCTTTGCCAGATGTTCTGGTGAAAACCGGATATCTTCCGGATCTTCGTTCCGTTCCTTCAAGAGCCGCAGCGTCTCTCCCATCAGCCAGTTGGAGACTTTCTTGGGCTGACCGCACAACGCCGTCGTCTCCTCAAACAGGTCCGCCATCTGTTTCGTCTCCGTAAGGATACCGATATCATACGCCGGAATGTCAAACTCCCGCCTGTAGCGCTCTATCTTTTCCGTTCGAAACTCCGGCTGCTTCGCCCGTATCTTCTCCAGCATTTCCCCGCTGACATGGACCGGCATCAGATCCGGATCCGGAAAATACCGGTAATCCCGGGCATCCTCCTTGCTGCGCATGGCGTAGGAATATCCCTTGTTGTCATCCCACCTTCTGGTCTCCTGTACAACCTCTTTTCCTTCCTCCAGCAGATCGATCTGCCGCTGCGTCTCATGTTCGATGACATGCATGATCGCCCGGAAAGAGTTCAGATTTTTCATCTCCGTCCTCGTCCCCAACTCTTTCGCCCCGGTTTCCCTGACGGACAGATTCACATCTGCCCGCATGGATCCCTCCTGCATCCTGCAGTCGGAGGCCCCCAGATACTGAATCAGCATCCGCAGCTTCTCCAGATAAGCGATCACTTCCTCCGCATCCCGCATGTCAGGCTCCGAAACGATCTCGATCAGGGGCACGCCCGAGCGGTTGTAATCCACCAGCGAGCAGTCCTCCCTCTCATCGTGGGTCAGCTTTCCCGCATCCTCCTCCATATGGATCTCGTGGATGCCCACATACTTCTTTCCCTTCTTTGTCTCTATCTCCACTTTGCCGTTTCTGCAGATCGGCAGGTAGAGCTGGGAAATCTGGTAATTCTGCGGATTATCCGGATAAAAATAATTTTTTCTGTCAAATTTGGCGTCCCTTGTGATCTCGCAGTTTGTGGCCAGTCCCACCGCGATCGCGTACTCCAGCACCTGTCTGTTCAGAACCGGAAGAGATCCCGGCATACCGGTACAGACCGGGCAGGTATGACTGTTCGGTTCCCCGCCGAACGCGGTGGAACAGCCGCAGAATATCTTCGTTTTCGTGGCAAGCTCCACATGTACCTCAAGACCTATGACCGTCTCATAATTTTTGCCCATGCATCCGCCCCAGCCTTTCTCTTTTCATAGGTGTACGCCGCCCGGATCAGCTTCTTTTCCGCAAAGCAGTCCCCGATCAGCTGCATCCCGATGGGCAGTCCGTTTTTGTCCTCCCCGCAGGGCACGGAGATCCCCGGCAGTCCCGCCAGATTCACCGCGATCGTGTAGATATCTCCCAGATACATTTTCAGAGGGTCCGATAAACTCTCCCCCAGCTTCGGCGCCGTGGACGGCGCCACCGGTCCCAGGATCAGATCATACTCTGCGAAAGCCTCGTCAAAGGCTTTTTTGATCAGCGCCTTCGTCCGCAGCGCCTTCAGATAACAGGCATCGTAATAACCGGAGCTGAGCACAAAACTGCCCAGCATGATCCGGCGTTTCACCTCCTCGCCAAATCCCTCGGACCGCGTCTTTTTATACATGTTGTGAAGCCCCTCAAAGTCTCCTGTCCGATAACCGTACTTGATGCCGTCAAACCGCTCCAGGTTGGAGCTCGCCTCAGCTGTGGCGATCGTATAGTAGGCCGGGACAGCATATTTCACCATACCCAGATCAAACTCCTCCACGAAAGCGCCCGCAGCTCTCAGCGTCTCCGCAGCCGCCAGCACCGCCTCTCTCACCTCCGCGTCCAGCCCTTCTCCGAAATAGTCTCTCGGAATGCCGATCCGCATCCCCTTCACATCCTCCGTCAAAGCTTCCGCAAAATCTCTCTCCGCGTCCGGAGCCGAGGTAGAGTCCTTCTCATCGTAGGAAGCCACCGCCTCCAGAAGGTATGCCGCATCCTCCACATTCTTTGTGATTGGGCCGATCTGGTCCAGGGAGGAGGCATAGGCCACCAGACCGTACCGTGACACCATGCCGTAAGTCGGCTTCAATCCCACCACGCCGCAGTAGGACGCCGGCTGCCGGATGGAGCCCCCCGTATCGGACCCCAGAGCCATAAAGCACTCCGACAGCGCCACCGCGGCGGCAGAACCGCCGGAAGACCCTCCCGGCACACGGCCCGGATCCACGGGGTTCTTTGTCACGCCATAAAAGGAGGTCTCCGTGGTGGATCCCATGGCAAATTCATCCATGTTGGTCTTCCCGATCATCACCGCCCCCGCTCTCTCCAGATTTTCCACCGCCGTGGCGGAGTAGGGAGGGATAAAATTCGCCAGGATCCTGGAAGCGCAGCTTGTCGGCACCCCTTTCGTACAGAGGTTGTCTTTCACCGCCACGGGCACACCCGCCAGAGGGCCGCAAAGTTCCCCGGCCTCTATCTTTCTCTGTACCCCGGCCGCCCGGATCAGCGCGCTCTCCCTGTCCGCCGTGATATAGCAGCGGTACTCTTCCTCCTTCTCTCCGATGCGCTCAAACACCGCCTCCATCGCCTCTATGGCGGTGTGCTTCCCCTCCTTTATCTTCCGGGAAAGCTCCGCCGCCGTATAATCCAGAATACTCATTTTTCCGTTCTTCCTGTCTGTTCCGACCCGCTTCTCTTATCTGTCAACGGCCGGCTCAACTCTCAAATCAAGACACATGATCTCGAAATCAAAATACTCGTGTCCTATCTTAAAATATCCCGGCAGCCTGCCCACACGTTTAAACCCGTATTTCTCATACAGATGGATCGCCGCCGCATTATCGCTCCTCACCTCAAGCTTCAGGAACTCGATCCCCGCCCCGCGGGCGTACCCGATCAGTCTCTCAAGAAGCATACCACCGATCCCCTGATTCCACTCCGACTTCACCACCGCCAGTCCCATGTCGGCGTAATGGCTCATCCGGCGCGGCATTCCTCTCAGACTTCCGTTGCCTACCAGTTCTTTGTCTTTCCACGCACCGTAATGGACGAACCCCTCCGAGCGGTGCATCTGCTCTAAATACTCCCTCTCCTGCTCCACCGTGGCGGGAAGCCCTTCCTTCCCGAAAGTCAGATTATCCGTCTCTGCGCCCGTCCTCTTCATACAGGCGATCAGCTCCTCCGCATTCTCCGGCATCATTTCCCGTATCTCAATATGCTCCATATTGTTCCTCCCGCTGCTTCTGCGATCCCGCGGCCCTATCATGCCGCTTCCAAAGATCAACCCATTCACTCGAACGTCTTCGGCACCACAAACATGTCTTCCTTCCGCTCCGGCGCGTTCAGCAAAGCCGCCTCCCGGCCGTCCCCGTTTGTCACCACATCCTCCCGAAACACATTCCGCACAGGCAGCACATGGGACATCGGCTCCACGCCCGAAGTGTCCAGCTCGTTCAGCAGATCGATATAGTCGAGCATCCGCCCCATGTCTTTCTTCGCCGCTTCCCTTTCCTCATCCGAAAGCTCCAGTTTCGCCAGGATCCCTACGTATTCCATTGTAGCGTCATCTATCACATTCGCCATTTTCTGGTCTCCCCTGTTCCTCCGATATCCAATCCGCCTCACTCATGCAGTTCCAAAGGCAGACCGTCCGGATCAAAGAAAAAAGTCATCCTTTTCTGTGTATATTCATCATACCGGATCGGCTCACACTCTATCCCGCATTTCTCCAGCTCAGCGGCCGCGCTCTCCACATCTTCCACGCGAAATGCCAGATGACGCAGGCCGCAGGCCTCCGGTCTGGTGACGCGTCTCGGCGGATCCGGCTCCGCAAAAATTTCCAGCTCCACCGCCTCCGGTCCGTCTCCGATCCTTAGATCCAGTTTCCAGTCCTTCCTATGGTCCCGATAATTTTCTCTCACGACCTCAAAGCCGAGTTTATCCACATAGAACTCTTTTGCGGCATGGATATCCGACACAATGATCGCAACATGATGAATTGCGTTCCATTTCATCTCACAATCCTCCTTTTCCCGAGCGTCCTGCCGATGCATTCCCCGCTGATCTGCAATCCTGGCAGATACTTTACAGCGCTTTGATCCTCCGCAGGGCCTCCACAGCATTCTCGTATGTCCCGAACGCCGTCAGCCTGAAATAGCCTTCTCCGCTGGGACCAAAGCCGGAGCCCGGCGTGCCGATCACGTTGGCGTTTTCCAGCAGATAGTCAAAAAACTCCCAGCTCGTCATATTGTCGGGCGTCTTCATCCAGATGTAGGGCGCGTTCACGCCGCCGTATACCGTGTAGCCCGCCTCCTTCAGACCGTCCCGCACACAGGCGGCGTTGTTCATATAGTAAGCCACCTGTTTTGCCAGCTGTTTTTTCCCCTCCTCGCTGTAGACTGCCTCGCCGGCCTTCTGGATAATATAGGGAGCTCCGTTGTACTTTGTCCCGTGGCGGCGCGCCCAGAGCGCGTGCAGCTTTGTCCCGCCCGCTTCCAGATCCTTCGGAATCACGGTGAAGCCTAACCGTACACCGGTAAATCCCGCGTTCTTTGAGAAAGAACGGATCTCGATCGCGCAGCCTCTCGCCCCCTCGCACTCATAGATGCTGTGCGGCACATTCTCCTCCGAAATATACGCTTCGTAGGCCGCATCATAGATAATGACAGCCCCCACCCTGTTCGCATAATCTACCCACACCTGCAGCTCATCCTTCGTGATCGCGCCTCCCGTCGGGTTATTGGGATAGCACAGATAGATGATATCCGGTGTCCTCTCCGGCAGTTCCGGAGAAAAACCGTTCTCCGCGGTACAGGGCATGTAGATCACATCGCTCCAGGTCTCCTTTTTGGCATCGTAGGTGCCCGTCCTGCCCGCCATCACATTGGTATCCACATAGACCGGGTACACCGGATCGCAGACCGCGATCTTATTGTCCTTGCTGAAAATTTCCTGAATATTTCCGCAGTCGCACTTTGCGCCGTCGGATACAAATATCTCATCCGCCGCAATATCGCATCCTCTCCCCTGATAATCGTTCTTCACAATGGCATTCCGCAGAAATTCATACCCGAGATCCGGCGCGTAGCCGTGGAATGTCTCCGGTCTCGCCATCTCATCCACCGCTCTGTGCAGCGCCTCGATGATCACCGGCGCGAGGGGCTGCGTCACATCCCCGATCCCCATCCGCACAAGGTCTTTCTCCGGATGTTTCTCCCTGTAGGCATTTGTCTTTTTCCCGATCGTCGAAAACAGGTAACTCCCCGGCAGTTTTAAATAATCCTCATTAATTCTGTACATTCCCAAAACCTCCTAAATCTCATATTCTCCTTCAAAGACGGTGGAAGCCGGACCGGTCATATAGATCACGTTGGCCTCCCGATCCCACTCTATCAACAGTTCACCACCTAACAGTTTAACAGTTACCCTATTATCCGTCAAACCATTTAACACGCAGGCGACAACCGTCGCGCAGCTCCCGGTCCCGCAGGCCAGCGTCTCCCCGCTTCCCCGTTCCCAGACGCGCATCTCCACATGGTTCCTGTCCAGCACCTTCACAAATTCCGTATTGACCCGTCTGGGAAACCGCTCATGATTTTCAAACAGAGGGCCCGTCCTCTCCAGGTCAAGACCTGACACATCTTCCACAAATATGACAGCATGGGGATTTCCCATTGACACACATGTCATATTATAGGTCTCTCCATCCACCTCGATCTCCGCATCTATGGCATTCTCCGCGTTCTCCGGCATCACCACCGGAATCTCCGCGGGTGTAAGGACGGGACTCCCCATATTGACTCTTGCGGTCAGCATTTTGCCGCCCTCAGCTTCCAGCTCCAGATACTTGATCTGCCCTCCGCTGACAATGCTGATCTTCGTCTGATCCGTCAGCCCTTTATCGTACACATATTTCGCCACACAACGAATACCGTTTCCGCACATCTCACCCCTTGTGCCGTCGGCGTTCCACATCTCCATCTCAAAGTCCGCCGCATCGGAAGGGTTGATAAAGATTACGCCGTCCCCGCCTACGCCGAAATGCCTGTCGCTCATCCGGCGCACGATCTCCGGTTTTTTATCCGGCTCGATCCTTTCCTCCATCCCGTTTACATAGATATAATCATTCCCGCAGCCATGCATTTTCGTAAATCTCATTCCTCTTTTACTCCTTTCCGATCATCCTTCTGCAGCATGAGTATCATCTGCGCCGACTCCACGATACTCCTTCCGCTGTCCATACTGCATTTCTGCAGATATTTATGAGCCCGTATCTCGGTCATAGACCTTTTTTCCATCAAAAGCGCCTTCGCCCGCGCGATCAGTTCCTTCTCCTCCGGACTCCTCTCCCTCGGCTCCTCCCTGCGTCTTTTCCGATCTCTGTCACACTGGCGCTCTAACATGCGCACCGTATCCACCAGCTCATGTACCTTCAGGGGCATCGGCAGACAGGTGATATCCCCCGTCTCGCATTCCGCCAGGTGCTGTCTCGTGGCCAGTAACAGCATCGCAAATCCCTTCGGCAGACACTCTTTCAGCTCCAGATACATCATATCTGCCAGTTTATATCCACTTATGACAATACCGTCATTTAAATCCTCCAGTGAACTGATCGCCTGGCCTCCGGTGGTGCATACCGCATGTACCGAAAAGCCGCTTCTGACAAGGAGATTCCTGATCCCTCTGGCATCTTCCATGCGGGGGAAAACTACTACAATACCGGTCATGCGCACCCCCTTTCCGGACCATCCGAAGACTTTTGCCTGCGTCGGTCTCTTTTTATTGCAGAAGTAGTAATACCATATCCCTAACAGTTCAGCAGATAGCGTCCGATTTCCCACTCGGAGACGCTGGAGATGTACTCCTGCCACTCCTGTCTTTTGGCTCTCACATAATTATTCGTCACATGTTCTCCCAGCGTTTCCGTCACCAGAGCATCCTTCTCCAGTTCGTGCAATGCATCCAGCAATGTTGCGGGGATGGACTCGATGCCTTCCCGCCGGACATCCTCCCTGTTCATCTCCTGTATATTTTTATCTACGCTCTCCGGCGGCATGATATGATTTCTGATTCCCTCCAGACCGGCGCGCAGACACACTGACAGCGCCAGATACGGATTTGTGCAGGGATCCGGATTGCGCAGCTCAATTCGGGCATGTCTGACGTCCGTGGCCGGCACGCGGATCAGCGGGCTTCTGTTTCCCATACTCCAGGCGATATGCACCGGCGCGTCGTACCCCGGCACCAGCCGCTTATAGGAATTGACCAGCGGATTGGTGATCGCCGTCATCCCCTTCAGATGCTTCATGATGCCGCCGGTAAAATAGTACGCCTCCCTGCTCAGGCCGTTTTTGTCGGAGACGTCGCCAAAAATATTTTCTCCGTTCCGGTTCAGGGACATATTGATGTGCATCCCGGAGCCCGGCACGCCGAATTTCGGCTTCGGCATAAACGTGGCGTGGAGGCCATGCCGTTTGGCGATGGTCTTTACCGTCAGCTTGAAGGTCATGATATTGTCCGCCGCCCGAAGCGCCTCCCCATACCGGAAGTCGATCTCATGTTGGGCGGGAGCCTTGCCGTGATGGGAGGACTCCACGGTGAAGCCCATCTCCTCCAGGGTCAGGATCATATCCCTTCTGGCATTCTCGCCAAAGTCCACCGTTCCCATGTCGAAGTAGCCTGCCTGTTCCCTCGTGTTCGTCGTGGGCGCGCCGTTCTCGTCCATATCAAACAGGAAAAACTCGCACTCCGGCCCCACGTCGAAGGTGTACCCCATATCAGCCGCTTCCTTTATCGCCTTTTTTAGAATATAGCGCGGATCCCCTTCGAAGGGCATTCCGTTGGGCCGGTAGATATCGCAGATCATCCTCGCCACTCTGCCCTGCTGGGGCCTCCAGGGAAAGATCGTCATCGTGTCGAGATCGGGATACAGATACATATCCGACTCCACCCTGCCGGTAAAGCCCTCGATGGAGGAACCGTCAAACATGCACTCATTGTTTAACGCCCGCTCCAGCTGGCTCGACGTCACCGCCACATTTTTCAGATTGCCGAATATATCCGTAAACTGCAGCCGGATAAACTCCACATCCTCCTCCACCACAAGATTCATGATATCCTGCTTCGTCAAATTATTCATAGCTTACCTCTCTTCTATCTAAAAAGGGCGCTCTTACCCCTCAGTATAAGAACGCCTTTGTCTCTCAAAATAATACCCGACCTGTGAATATTTGTCAATCCCCGGGAGCGGAAGTTTGGCGGCGGAAAAGCCAGAAAAGCCAGCTCTACTGCGTTCCCCTGACCAGCATAAAAGGATCGCATTCCGCCTCCGGACTGTACTCCAGCGCCGCCGCAAAAGGATTGTGCAGCCTTCCAAAGGCCCAGTCCTCCCAGCCGTAAAAATCCTTCTCAGTATATTTTGTATCCGGGAGTGCAGGACCGTCCGCGACTCTGGCGGCAAAATACCTCGTCCGCTCCAGCACATGCATATCTCCGGACACAGGCTCAATACCGATAAACTCCGCCACAAACCCTTTCCGCAGCCGGTAAAACACCGCGCAGTTCAACGCTTCCTGCATCCTGGCGGAAGTCTGTCCGTCCGCCTCGCTGCGAAGCGTACTCTCAAAAGGACACCGGTCGGGATACAGCCGGAAAGAATACCCATAGAGGAATTCACCTCCGTCCAGCCCATACCGATAAAAACGTAAGCTTTCGATCCCCTCGCCGCAGCAGACTTTGGCGCTCTCTCTGATCTTCTCCTTGGTCTCCTCCCAGTCGCCGGCGAAAAAATCCCCCTCCTCATTGCCGTCCAGATAATACAGGATCCGGATATCCCCGGCAGCCGCACCGTACCCCTGCTCTTCCTCCTTCGGCCACAGCACCTCCAGTCCTTTTCCCGCGGCAAATTCCATATCCCCGTAATACCAGTCCACCGGCTTTGCCATAAAATACCGGGTGGGACACATGTTTCCGGAAGCGTTCTCACAGAACGCCATCCCAAACCCCTCCTCCTCGCTGCCGCACAGCAGATAGCGGTCCAGACGGGGCGCCACGATCTCCTCCCCCGGATAGATCGTCTCCCCGACCGGTTTTCCCTCTTTCATCAGCACCGAATGATACATCCCGTCCTCATAAAACTTCTCGGCGATCCCCCACAGGGTATCTCCGCTTTGTACCTGATACACCGTATCCTGCTCCGGCCCCAGGCGCAGATGGATATAGTCGTCCCGGTCTGTCCCCGGAAAATCCGGAAATACCGAAAACAGCTCCAGGGAATCTACATCTGAAATGACATATGGGTCAGATATGAGGTCTGCTCCCTTCCTTGCCGCCTGCCCCGCCTCTATGTACATCTCAACTTCCGCCATCTGTGACGCCGACAGCTTGTACACCCCATTCTGGCGGTAATCCTGCACCGCCTTCCCCGGAAGATAATAGCAGTTTTTCGTCTGCCCCCTCTCGGTATTGTCCAGATTACAGGCAATGCCGTACACCGGCGCGCAGGTGCTCAGCGAGCTCTGATCGACGGACACCTCCCCCGTACTAAAACAGGAGTCCACCAGTCCCCCGTTGGAAGCGCAGATCCCGGCGGTGATCACAGACGTGGCATACCCAACCGTCTTCTGATCCACATGGACCTCTCCTGCATTGGAGCAATCCCGTATCTCTCCCGAACTTATACCGGCGATCCCGCCGCAGATCTGGGGGCTCTCCACATGTCCCAGATTCTCACAGTTCTCCACACTGCCGCCTTCCCGGATCGATCCGACGATACCTCCGCAGTTATAGTGCATATGATGCGTATCCGTGATCACCCCGGACAGAATCGTCCCCTCGTTCCGGCAGTTCTCCACACTGCCGCCGTTGGACCTGCATATTCCCCCCGTATTCATATTCACCACTGCCCATCTCTCCTCTTTGTCCACCTCCTCAGACCACCTCCCGCTCTCCACCGTCCCCGCAAAACGGCAGTCTTTCATAAGTCCTTCATTGATGCACGCGATTCCCCCGGCTCCCCAGTCTCCCAACACTATCGCCTCCACATCGCACCCCTCTATCCTCCCTTCATTTCTGTAACAGAGCGCGGAAGCCGGAACCACATTGACTTTCCCGTCGTCGTCCTCATAACGGTTCTTCTCATAGGTACTCCGAAACAGCGCCTTCCTGATTTTCAGATCCGTCACCGCCGCCTGCTCTTCCAGGGTCGCGAAGATGGGCAGTTCCCACGCCGAATAATAACCCTCCAGCGTGTGCCCGTCCCCGTCAAAATGCCCCCTGTAAGCTTTCATGCATTTATACGCATTCTCCGGCGGCTGCTCCTCCCATTTCTCCCAGCCGGAAGTATCATTGAGCACAATATCCGCCGTCATCCTGACGTTGATATCCGGCTCCTCACTCTTAGTGTTTATCCGATCAAGAAACCACTCAAACCCCTCCCTTGAGCACAAAAGATAATATCCTTCCTCGTCCCTGCGCGGGGAAGGCGACAGCATTTGCTCTCCCGTTTCTCCGGAAACAACTACAAGGAGAAAAAACACAATGCCCCCGCTCAGAACCGTCGTACACACTCTTCGGAGACAGATTCGTCTTTTCCCGGACTCTTTCGCCCTTTTTCTCCATACCGCGGAGAGCAGATGCCATAAAAGACCGGACAGAAACGCACAGGTCAGCCAGAGGGGGACCTCCCAGGCCATCAGCGCATATTCACTGCCCGCAGACATCATTTTATTCATTATCGACACAAAAAAGGTGAAGCCCAGCAAAAACAGGTAATGCAGCGCTCCGGTCTTCCCGTATTTCTTCATAAGAAAAAAGGGACATATCCACAGATAAAACAGGATCAAAAGGATCAGTAAGACCTCATAAATATCTGCCTGTTCTGTCGCCCAGAGCCGCGATATCCATGATGACTCTTCCCCCAATATATAGATTATTCCAAAAAAACATCCCATTTCCCCAAAAAGAACAGGATGTCCTTCAAAATATCTGCTCACATGCCCAAGCGTCATACCGATGAGAAAATGAAATACCACGATCGCGCAAAAACATCCGGCTGGAACAATCCATCTGCGGTTTATCAGATAATCCTCATAGCCAAACATCAGAAAGAGCATGGAAAATAAGCTGTAACACAGTGCGATCCCCACCTCTGCCACACTGCCCGGAACAGAAAGTATGGAAAGAATTTTCTTCATTTGTATTCTCCTCCATTTTTTACCCATTTTCCCCCGCTTGCCGCACCTGCCTGTCATAAATCCGTCCCTTCGCTAATATGATTATACAAAGTATCGGTTTTAACCCTGGGAGAGCCTATGAGTTCCAAAACAAAAATTGTCGTACTGCACCTGAAAGAATTAATCTATACGGGAATCTTCGCCATTCTGGGTATCCTCTTTATCATACTGCTCTTTATCATGTTCCGCTCGGATAAGGAAACCCCGGAAGATGCGCCGCAGACGCCCGAGACAGAGACGGGAACGGAAGCGCCCGACGGGGCACAGACACCCATCTACCAGCCGGGCACCTACCGGAGCGCCCTCTACCTGGAAAATGAGACAGTGGAAATCAACCTCACCGTGGATGAGACGCAGATCGTCTCCCTGACGCTTCTGCCCTTAAGCGACAAGATCTCCACGCTGTACCCTCTGCTGGAGCCTTCCTTCAATATGCTTTCCGAGCAGATCTGTGAAAATCAGTCTCTGGAAAATATCTCTTACGCCGAGGAGGCCACCTACACATCCGAACTTCTGCTGGAAGTCATCGGGGATACGCTCGCCAAAATCCAGGCTCCGTAACCACTATGCGCCATGAAAAGACGGGAATCCTCTTTCCATGGCGCTGCAATACTCTCTATAGTCTCAGCTGCTCCGCTTCTCTCATCCAGACCGCCGCACTGGCATCCGAGGGCATACGCAGATCTCCTCTGGGGGAGACGGCGACGCTGCCCACTTTCGGGCCGTCCGGCAGACAGGAGCGCTTGAACTGCTGGGAGAAAAACCTTCGATAAAATGTTTTCAGCCACTTCAGGATCTCCTCATAGGCATACTCGCCGCCAAATGTCTCTCTGGCGATCCGGTAGACCTTCGCCGGAGAAAAGCCCAGGCGCAGCACATAGTACAGGAAGAAATCGTGCAGCTCATAGGGGCCCACCAGATCCTCGGTCTTCTGGGCGATCCTGCCGTCCACCGGCGGCAGAAGCTCCGGCGACACCGGCGTATCCAGCACATCCATCAACACCGCCTGCAGTTCCCTGTCTCCGCAGGTGTCCGCATAGTACCGCACCAGATGCCGCACCAGTGTCTTCGGCACGCCCGCATTGACGCCGTACATCGACATATGGTCCCCGTTGTAGGTCGCCCATCCAAGAGCTAACTCCGACATATCGCCGGTACCGATCACAAGACCTCCATTCTGGTTGGCGATATCCATCAGCACCTGGGTCCGCTCCCTGGCCTGCCCATTCTCGTAGGTCACATCGTGATTGTCCATACTCTGTCCGATATCCTGGAAATGTCTCGTCACGGAAAGTCTGATATCCACTTCCTTCAGCACAGCCCCCAGAGTCTGGGCCAGCTTACAAGCATTCCTATAGGTTCTGTCCGTGGTCCCGAAGCACGGCATTGTCACGGCGATCATATCGCTTCGATCCCGCCCCAGCAGATCAAAACATCTCGCCGTCACAAGCAGCGCCAACGTGGAATCCAGACCGCCGGACACGCCGATCACCGCCGTCTTTGCCCCGGTGTGCTCGTACCGCTTTTTCAGCCCGTAGGACTGCAGTTTTAAAATATCGTCGCATCGCTTATTCCTCGTGAGCTCCTCGGTCGGCACAAACGGCGTTTTGCCGAATTTTCTTGTCAGTCTCGTCTCCTCCATTCCAAGGGAAAACGGCACGACAGTGTAACCGTCCTCCGCGGTCCGGAAGGTGTTCATCCGCCGCCTCTCCCCCGCGATCCGGTGAACATCTATTTCCCCGTATACGCTCTCCCCGGCAAATCGTTCTGCCTCCGCCAGAATGCTGCCGTTTTCCGCGATCATACTGTGGCCGGAGAACACAAGGTCCTGGGTGGACTCCCCCTCCCCCGCGCTGGCGTAGACATAACCGCAGACCAGTCTTGCGCTGCCGGATCTCATCAGCATTCTCCGGTACTCGTCTTTCGTCACGGTCTCGTTGGACGCGGAAAGATTGACCAGCACGGTCGCTCCCGCAAGCGCGTGGGACGTGCCCGGCGTCTCCACCGCCCACACATCCTCGCAGATCTCGCATCCCACCACAAGAGATGGCATCTCCCCGCAGGCAAAGAGCAGCTTTGACCCGAACGGAATCTTCTCCTGATCCAGCACAAATTCCTCCGTCGTCCCGTTCCCGGGTGCAAAGTGTCTCGCCTCGTAAAATTCTCCGTAATTCGGAATATATGTCTTGGGGATCATCCCCAGTATCTTTCCGTCCCGCAGCACTGCCGCCACATTGTACAGCTTCTGTCTCCGCTCCACCGGCAGCCCCACAAAGACAAGAGCCTCCTGTCCTCTGGTGCACTCCGCGATCTTTTTCAGCGCGCCGAGCGCTTCCTTTAACAGAAGTTCCTGCAAAAACAGATCCTGACAGGTATAACCCGTGATACACAATTCCGGAAAGACGATGATCTTCGCTCTCCGCTCATAGGCCTCCCGCAGCTTCCTGCAGATCTGTTCCGCGTTGTACACCGGGTCTGCCACCCTGATCTTCGGCGTCATCGCCGCCACTTTGATAAAACCGTGCCGCATACTCTACTTCGCCCTTTCCAATAAATTCTCCAGATCCTTCACCGCAAACCCGTAAGCCCGGTTGCAGAAATGGCACTTCACCTCGATAGACTTTCCCTCCTCGATCATATCCGTCAGTTCCTTTTTCCCGATGCTGACAAGAGCTTTCTCCACCCGCTCCACGCTGCAGCCGCAGTGAAACTGCACAGGCAGCGTATCCGTCCACTCGATGTCCATGCCCTCCAGCACGCTCTCCAGAATCCCCTCCGGCGTCAGTCCCTCCTCCAGCATGGTCGTCACCGACTTGATGCGCTGTAAATTCCGTTCCAGCTTCTCGATCACCGCATCCTCCGCAAAGGGCATCAGCTGGACGATAAAGCCGCCCGCCTGCTTTACGGTATTGTTCTTCTCCATCAGTACTCCCAACCCAACGGAGGACGGCGTCTGCTCCGAGGCCGCGAAATAATAGGTCAGATCCTCCGCGATCTCCCCTGTCTGTAAAGCAGTTTGCCCAGCATAGGGCTCTTTCATACCCAGATCTTTGATCACGCTGAGCACGCCGCCCGCCTCTCCCATGAGCGCGCCTCCCACGTCCAGCTTGCCTTTGTCGTTCGCCGGCAGTATCACCTGCGGCACCAGCGCATACCCCTTGACATTTCCCCTGGAATCCGCCGTCACGGTAAGGCCTTTTCCGGGGCCCTCCCCCCGGATCTGCAGGGTCAGAATATCCTCCTCCCCCTTCATCATGCTGCCCATCATGGCCCCCGCCGTCAGAAGCCGCCCCAGAGCCGCCGTCATCACCGGGCTCGTATTGTGGGCGCCACGCGCCATCTCCACTGTCTCTCTCGTTGTCGCAGCAAATACCCGCAGCTGGGCATTCGCCACCGTTCCTCTCACCATGTAATCTTTCATCGCAATTAGCAACACCTTTCCTAGCCTAACTCTTTCAGCCCACCATGTGAAATCGTAAAATCAACATCAAACTGTGTATTCTCACCCGCAACGATCTTAATTCTGTTATTTCCTTTTTTGATATGCAGCGTTTCCTGAACCGAATCCTCCATCTCGGAATCGCATTCCTCTATAACCGAGACCTCCTTCTCCGGATCGATCCACACAAGCTTCATTTTGCCGGAAGAAACATTTATCCGGTAAGTAATGTCAACCGCCGTATCTTCCTCCGCATCAAAAACCCATACAGTATCCATTCCCTCCATTTTCCCGACGCTCGCCGTAAAATGCAGATCGGACTGTACCTGCTCACAATTCATGATGCTGTATGTGTTCGAAGCGCTCGCTATCCTCGTATCATCGTCATAGATGGAAAGCATGGGATTTACCCCGCATCCGGTTATCATACATACCACTGCCAATACTGCTCCGAACCGTTTTGCTGTTTTCATATTTTCTCCTTTTTCCGGTTTCATCTCATACCGTACGCTTCCCGCACTCTTTAGCAATCACATAGATCCGCTCGCTCTCCGCCCGGACCTCCCCATGGGTATCCGCGTCCAACGCCCTCAAAAACAGGAGCCCCGCCTCCTCCAGAAAGCCCTTCATCTGCCCCAGCGTATATCCCCGCTGGTAATGCGTCTCCGTAAATCTCCGAAAGCGGTCTCCCTCCGGCTCCCTGACAAAAACCGTCAGATCATACTCGTTGACCTGACTCCCCGCATCGTAATAATTTTCCCAGATGAAGCTGCAGTCGTCCCGGTTCTCCGCGATCGTCGCGTCCCCGATCACCTGCTCATATTTGTAGACCGTATTAAAATCAAAGACAAAGACACCGCCCGGATACAGATAATTATTCACCAGAGAAAAGACCTTTACCATATCCGCATCTTCCAGCATATAGTTCAGACTGTCGCAGACGCTGCACACGGCGCCCACCGTCCCGTACAGCTCGAACTCCCTCATATCCTGCAGAAGATACAGGATATCGCTGCCGCTTCTCTCCCGCTTCCGCATCGCAAGCTCCAACATCTCCTCCGAATTATCGATGCCTATCATATCAAAACCGGCGCAATACAGAAGCTCCGTCAGCGTCCCCGTCCCGCACCCCAGATCCAGCACGGTACTGCGCTCTGCGGCAAGATTCTGCGCCAGCTCTGTGTCACCGCCTTCGGAAACCTCGCCGCCACATCCCACACCGTACTCTCTCAGAACACCTGTCAAAAACTCTGCCCACTCCTCGTAGGGCACATTGTCCATCAGCTCATCATAAACTTCCGCAAAACCGACATAACTGTCATTCACGTCTCTATCTCCACACTCTTTTTCAAAAATTTACTCCCTTTCGGAAAAGTTAAAACTTATATCCAGTTCCATTCGATAATAACAATCCGCCCGTCAGTTTCACACATAAAATTATAGTGTTTTCATCATCAAAATCATTATGCCCGTTATCAATCCATTCAGCAAAGGCATTTTTCAGTTTCTCTGCAATCAACCGATTTTCTTCTCTCTTAAAATAGCCTAAATTAACAGCCTCTCCATGTGCCGTGAACCACTCGCCTGATATTGCAACGATCGGGTTATTTTTTATCTGTCTCATTTTATTTGAAAGTGCATATGTAATAATATAAAATACTCCATTTTCATAGTATGCATTCACACTTCTTACATACGGAACTCCGTCCTCAACTGTTGCCAACGCAATGACAGTGTCTTTTCCAAAACGTTCAATCATTATTTTTTCAGCTTCTGCACTTATGTTTTTCACAGGAGGATCTCCTCTACAACTTTCGTATTATATATCTGATCATAAAATCTTTATCTGATATTTATAATGTATATTTATAAGTTATTCCCCAATAGGTACACAATTCTGAAAAGAAAGAAAACTTATCACAAGTATAGGCTATAAGATCGCGGTTTGCAAGTCATTATTTTACGGTCGAAGGATTCCGTCATTCCACAGACAAACCTAAATCATAAACCTCTCACAAGCACCATACCTGCATCTTCCAGATGGAAAAATGAAGTAAAAACAGGAGTTGCAGCCAATACAAGGATTGACCTTATAGTCGGCAATCGATACAATCTCCACAGAGTTATTTTTACGGGCACCTTCTGCAAACGCCTGCGCAAGCAGGTCTGTATTGCCATTTTTTCTCATACTCCCAACCAAAATGACGATTTTACCTATTAACGTCTATCCTCAAAAATTTTACTCCTTTTTCTATCCTCTGCCAAGGCCTCTCGATCTGGTTCTATATATCCTTTTTCTATCGTCATTCCTATAAATTTATCAATATATTTATCGAATATTTGAGTGTGATTAATTTTTTTACTCACACATATTCTAAAATTATCATCTAAAGAAAAACAGCCTAATTCAAATGCTCTATCATGAATGGGACATAAGCATAAACCATTTGATGTATCTCCACGTTTTTCCTATTATCAGCCCATCGAGCAATATGAGAAGCGATTAAAAAATCTCTGTCTGAAATCCCACACTCCGGAAAACAACATCGGTTATTATAATTATCTTTCACATTTTTTGCAAAACGAGCATGGCCAACCCGAGCTTTAATGTGCCTTATTGCAAAAGATGTATTCACCACATCTTCATCTACCATTACCTCCTCCAACCAGCAATATCATTCTATGGTTATTTCAGTGATTCAAAGTAAATATCCTCAACTCAGTGTTTCTCCCACATTAATATAACATGAATTGTTGCATATCCCCCCCAAACAGTAAATCTTTTCAAACTTACTACTTGTCACTGGTATTCCTATCATATTGCCAGTCAATATATTCCTGTATTCTCCTTCCCAAACTACAATATCAGCCTCGCCAAAAATTTTGCTGCATAAATCCGTATATTCATCATAAGAAATCTCCGTTCCATTCAAATGATATTTCATTCCGGACTCCGCATTATCCCGATCAACAAGCTCCTCGCCGAAAGCCATTTCCGCAACTAAGTTATCAGCCCCCTCATATTTTTTCATATGGTAACATTTATATCCCACATTCATACTGTTGCTGTATATGATCCATACAGCTCCATCATAACAGGTATAAGAAAGAGCGAGAGCAGTACCGCCTCCTGCGGCAAATTCATATACCTTATTATCACGCGCATCAAGATATTTCCCGCCATAGGGACCATTAATGATCAGTTCCTCTTCTCCATCATTGTCAAGATCGACTTTCTCTCCGACAGAATAGGAATCCCATTCTTCCGAATCCATGTTTAAATCCGTAATATAAAACTCTGATGTCTGATCTGCGGAGTCAACTGCGCCTATTGAGCCATTGATAAACAGGTCCAACAGTTCTCCCGCCGCATCCATCTGAGTCTCTTCCGGAGTCTCTTCCGGATTCCCTGTCTTTCCGCACGATGAGAGCGTAAGCATCATTACTCCCACAGCTATTGTCATTATTATTTTTTTCATGAATCATTGTCCTCCCGGATCTTCCGCCTCTTCACAGATCACATAATCAAAACGCAATAGGAAATTCAACCTCTTCTCCCACAAAGAAACCAAACTCTCCTGATGTCTCAGTAACCTTAAAACTTGCGCCATCCCATCCATTAATTTGAATAGTTCCTTTCACATTTCCGTCATATGATGTGAAAGCCAACTCTCCGTTTCCATTGTCAACAAAGGTTCCTTCTATTCCCCCCTGCCTGTAAATGGAGATCATTGCTTCATCGCCGCCCTCCCACGCCTGCTGAACGAGCAGAGAGCTGTATATGCTGCCGGTTCCCTGATTGTCAACAAACAAACCATACTTTGGCGATACTTCCGGCAGGACAAAAGGTTCTCCTTTTACTTTAGCCAGCTCATTTGCAAGAACATAAGCTCTCCTCCTGGTGATCTCCTCCAGAAAGGAGTTCTGAAGAAGCGGATACATACTGCCGTTTTCTTCGCTACTCCCGATACTCAACAACATCGCTTCTTCCTTCATGGCTATCCAGTTCCTCTGTTCTGCAAGGATATTCTCCTTTGTCTGCTGATCTGCCAAATGACTGAATCTGCTCCAAAGGCTATTTAATTCCGTATCCCATATTACCAAAAACCATTGGGATGATACATTCATTTCTCCCTGCGTCTGCGCCGCCTGCGCTAAAGGAGTGTACTTTTGAATGATTTTCTCAATGTTCTCCAACTCTTCCTGCAGGGATGCCGAAACGGACACCGCATAGTCCACATCCGCCCTGATATCCTCGGAATAGTCACAGGTGAAATCCAACCGTTCTTCTTCCGCCTCCGTCTTCCTCGTGGCATGATATAAAAATTCCACCTCTTCAAAAGAAGATTTTCCATAATACACATCTATTCCATCCGCTATATATTCCAGTATATAATAACTAAACTCAACTGTTTCATCCGAAAATACCTGCTCAGGGTACTTTAAATAGATTTTGCCGTCTTTCACAGTTTCTATATCAGTTGAATCAGCCAGGAAACGCCAGGAATCCTCCGACTCATAATCGGAAATATCATACCCGGAAGATGTCTTTTGAATCACCAGACTGCCGTTTCCATGATCCGACAGATACTCATATTCTCCCGTCAGGCTTTCCAACACATCCTCTTTGCCCTCCGCCGGATCACTATGGACGGAATCTGCGATCTCATCGTCTTGTGTTCCCTGAACCTTATCCGTGCTGTCGATGAACTCTTCGGCACTGCCTGTCACGTTTTCCTGAGCCTCTTCCGGGCTCTCTGTCTGCCCGCACGCCGAAAGTACAAGCAATGCCACTCCCATAACCATTGCCGTTATCATTTTTTTCATAAAACATCTCCCTCGATACCTGTTTTTCTATCATGATATCTTATTTATACCACACTGAGAAAAAAACAGTATACCATCTGTATAAACGACACACTTTTTGCGCAAACGACACACATTAATCGGCAAAGCACATCCTCCATTTAAAATATTCCTTTTGAAACTCCTTACTGTGAACCCTTCCGATCGCAACCTTCAACCCATTACAGAGCACAACTTCACGGCTGTTTACATTTTCAATATATTTCAAATTGACAATATAGGACAGCTGTATATGAAAAAATCCAAATGGGGATAAGCTTTGCGCCGT
>ERZ779622.364-NODE-364-length-27936-cov-7.584197_pt1 | contig 27936 bp, 26 predicted proteins | sample MGYA00514188_ERZ779622 | MGnify/ENA primary metagenome ERZ779622 (study PRJEB29562, sample SAMEA4376702) | mouse gut metagenome | isolation source: Cecum | study: EMG produced TPA metagenomics assembly of the A DSS colitis mouse model was used to assess the... | reverse complement strand
GGCCGGTGAGCTTCTTGATCTTCTCCAGCCGGTACACCAGGGTGTTCCGGTGGACGAAGAGCTTCCGGGCTGTTTCGGACACGTTCAGGTTGTTCTCAAAGAACTTGTTGATGGTAAGCAAGGTCTCCTGATCCAGTGCATCGATGGGACTCTTCTTAAAAACCTCCTGGAGGAACATCTGGCACAGGATGGTGGGCAACTGGTAAATCAGCCGGCCGATGCCCAGATTCTCGTAATTGATGACGGTCTTTTCCGTGTCAAACACCTTGCCTACGTCGATGGCCACCCCGGCCTCCTTGTAGGCCCGGGCCAGGTCCCGGATGTGGGGCACAACGGTACCGATGCCCACCACCACCTTGACCCCCAGCTCCTGGGTGACGGCGGTGACAATCTGCTTGGCGATCTTGCCCAGATCCTTAGCGTCCGCCCCCTCGGGCAGCTGCTTGATAAGGGCCACGTCGGTCTCGTTGATGGAAATAACAAAGTCGGTCTGCTTGTCCGGGAACAGATTCTGGATCACGTCGATGGCCGACACGTCGCCGGGGCCCAGCTGGCGGACCAGGAAAGCGGCCCGGGGCACCTCGGAGACGAAGTGGAGCTCCTTGGCCTGGGTATAGATATCCCCAAGGAGGATATTGTCGGAGATGATATTTTTGACGAAGGTGGCCTTGTCGTGCTTCTCCTCATAGTAGGCCTTTGCGCCGTTGAAAGCCACCACGGCCATGGCGCACAGGGAGGCGGCCATCTCGTCCTCGCCCTTGACGAAGGCGGCGTAGTCGAACTGAGCGCCCCAGCCCGTCAGAGGCTTGAAGGTGCGGCCCTCGAAACGGGCCAGATTATTTTCCGCGCTGTTGATGGCAGCCGCCGCTCCGGGCCAGTGCTCGCCGATGCAGGTCAGTTCGCTGCACGCGACCACGATCCCCTCTGCGTCTATCACTCCCACCGTGCGGCTGATGCTGTCTTTCATTTGGAGTACGACACCTTGGAACATCCTGCTTGACACAGCGATCCCTCCTACACAATTTTTGTAAGTCCTTCTTACATTATAACGGGTATACCCCCTGTTTGGCAAGAGTTTTTTTCTATTTTTTTGTTCAAATCGCCTAAATTCCAGAAAATGTTCTCTCACCCGCGCAGTTCCGCCCGCTCCCGCGGGGTCAAAAACCGCCATTGGCCAGGTTTCAGCCCCCCGTCCAGGGCCAGGGGACCCATCCTTAGCCGGTGGAGGGCGCGCACCGGCTTGCCCCGGGCGGCCAGCATCCGCTTCACCTGGTGGTACTTTCCCTCCCGCAAGGTGACCAGGCAGGCCGACCCATCCTCCAGAGGCTCCAGACCGGCGGGAAGGCAGACCGTCCCGTCCCCCAGCACCAGACCGGCGGCCAGGGCGGCCGCGTCTCTACCGTCCACGCGCCCCTCCACCTCCGCCCGGTAAACCTTATCCACATGCTTTTTGGGGGAGAGCAGCTTGTGGGCCAGCGCCCCATCGTCGGTGAGCAGCAGCAGGCCGGTGGTGTCCTTATCCAGCCGCCCCACCGGAAACAGCCCCCGCTTCTTCAGCTCGGGCGGCAGCAGGTCCAGCACCGTGGGCTGACTTTTGTCCTCGGTGGCGGAGAGCAGCCCCGCCGGCTTGTAGAGCATTACATAGACAAAGGGGGCGCAGTCCACCTCCGCCCCGTCCACCGTGAGGCAAACGGCGGCTGGGTCCGCCTTCTCCTCCGGTTTTTGGACAGTCCGCCCGTCCGCCAGCACCCTGCCCCGCCGGACCAGCTCCTTCACTTCCTTCCGGCTCCACCGCCCGGTGGCGCTGAGCAGCTTGTCAATGCGCTCCATGCGCTCCCCCCATCATTCATATTCCGCGCCCTCTCCGCATAGGGTAAACCATACCCAACGGAAGGAGATATGCGCTGTGTTGATTGTGACCGCGAAAATGCCCAAACGGAAGCTGTCGCTGGGAGTGGCGGCGGCAGCCCTGCTGTGCTGCTGCGCCATCGCCCTAAACTTCGGCCAGGCCATTGGCCGGGAGGCCTCCGCCTCCGCCTTGCCCAACCCCAAGGGGGTCAGGTCCAACCAGGACCGGGTGGACTACCTGTCCGCCTACGGCTGGCAGGTCAGCGGCGAACCCGTCGCCACCCAGGAGCTGCTCATCCCCGAGGAGATGGACGACAGCTACACCGAGTACCTGGCCCTCCAGAACGGCCAGGGCTTCGACCTGCAAAAGTACGCCGGCAAGCGGGTGAAGCGCTACACCTACGAGGTGCTCAACTACCCCACCGGTGAAACGGGGGTCCAGGCCAACCTGCTCATCTGCAAAAACACCGTGGTGGGCGGCGAGGTCCTCTCCCCGCGGCTGGACGGCTTTCTCCACGGGCTTGCCATGCCGTAGAAAGCGGGCCTGCCAGGACCGCGGCCTCTACTTCTCCACAATATGCACGTTGAGGTGGTCGTAGGTCATCTCCACCCCGTGGCGGGCAAAGGACTCCCGCACTCCCTCAATGAGGGCGTAGTACACATTCCAGTAATCTCCGGCGGAGGTCCACAGGCGGACCAGATACTGGATGCTGCTGGACTGGTACTCCGACAGATAGACCGCCGGAGCCGGGTCGCCCAGGATGCCGGGAACGGCGGCCAGAGTCTCCTCAATGGCGGCGCGCACCTGTGCGGTGGGCGCGTCGTAGGAGGCGGTAAAGTTCAGGTCCATCCGCCGCTTTCCCAGGACGTTGTAGTTGATAATCTTAGCCGCCGAGAGCTGGCTGTTGGGCACGAAAATTTCCTTGTTGTCCGGAGTGATGAACATGGTATAGGACAGGGTGACCCCGGCGATGGTGCCGCTGACGCCGTCCGCCTCCACATAGTCCCCCGGCGAAAAGGGCTTGGTCACCAGCAGCACCAGTCCGCCCGCCAGATTGGACAGCGTATTTTGAAGGGCCAGGGACACCGCCAGCCCCGCCACGCTGAGCATGGCGATGATGGAGGTAGCCTTGACGCCCAGAGTCTCGGCCAGCATCAGGGCCAGCAGGAACCAGAGAAACACGTTCAGAGCGGTATGAATGTAGCTCTTGATGGCCGCAACCGACTTGCTCTGGTCCAGCAGCCGGTCCGCCATGCGCATCAGCAGCCGGATGACCAGCCAGCCCACCAGCACCATCACCGCCACCCGCAGCAGCGACCACAGGGTCAGATTATCTATTCCCAGGGCGCTCCCCGCCGTCTTTATCAGGCTCTGTATCGTATCCATAGCGGTCCTCCTTCTGAAAAACAGCCGGCCAGAGGCCGGCTGTTTTCTTTAATAATTCATCTGCTTTCTCCGGGACAGATTCATGGTGCCGTCCTGCATCTGGTCCAGGCTGTCCAGACTCTTGCCGGTGCCGTAGGCCACGCAGGAGATGGCGTCGTCGGCCACATGGGTCTCAATGCCGGTGTGGGACTGGACCAGCTTGTCGAAGCCCCACAGCAAGGACCCGCCGCCTGTCATGACGATGCCGTTGGTGGAGATATCGGCCACCAGCTCGGGGGGCGTGCGCTCCAGCACGCCGTGGATGGCCTCCAGAATGGAGCCGGAGGTCTCCTCAAAGGCCTCGATCATCTCGCTGGAGGTGACGTTGAACACCCGGGGCAAGCCGGTCATCAGGCACCGGCCCTTAATCTCCATAGAGACCTCCTCCGGCCGGGGGAACACGCAGCCGATCTGGATTTTCAGCTCCTCGGCGGTGCGGTCGCCGATGAGGACGTTGTGCTTGCGGCGAATATACTTGACCACCGCCTCGTCAAACTTGTCGCCCGCCACCTTGATGGAGGCGGATTCTACCACGCCGCCCAGGGAGATGACGGCGATATCGGCGGTGCCGCCGCCGATGTCCACCACCATGTGGCCGTCAGGCTTGGTAATGTCGATGCCCGCGCCGATGGCGGCGGCCACCGGCTCCTCGATCAGATAGGCCCGCCGGGCGCCCGCCTGAATGCCGGCGTCCACCACGGCGCGCTCCTCCACCTCGGTGATGCCCGAGGGCACGCAGATCAGCAGGCGGGGCTTGAACAGGGAGAAGGAGGTCACCTTCTTCATAAACTCCTTCAGCATCCGCTCGGTCATGTCGTAATCGGAGATGACGCCCTCCCGCAGAGGCCGCATGGCCACGATGTTGCCCGGGGTGCGGCCCAGCATGGCCTGGGCCTCGGTGCCCACCTTGAGCAGCTTGCCGGTGTTCTTGTCCATGGCCACCACGGAGGGTTCGCGCAGGACCACGCCCTTGTTGCGGATATATACCAGAACCGAGGCGGTGCCCAGGTCGATGCCGATATCTTTACTGAAGAAACCCATGATTTGTTCCACCTTATATTTATTTATTATTTTGTGGCCGTTCAGCCCGTACGGCTCTTAGAGTCCATTTTGTATTATAACCTGAGTGTGGCCGCTTTTCAACCGTTTTTTCCTACAATTTTCGTCTTTTTTTCCGGGACTTACCTGTCTCCTCTGGCCCGGGCCAGGGTGAGACAGTACACCTGCGCCGCGCCTCCCCGGCGCAGCAGGGCGGCGCACTCGCGGAGGGTGGAGCCCGAGGTGACCACGTCGTCCACCAGCACCACCCGCTTCCCCGTCAGGTCGATTCCCGGGGCCAGAGTATAGGCCCCCCGGGCGTTGGCCTGGCGGGCGCTCTCCTCCTCCAGCTCCGACTGGGGGCCGGTGTTTCTCGTCTTTTTCAGGGCGGGCGCCGCCGGAATGGACAGCAGCCGCCCCACCTCCCGGGCCAGCAGCTCCGCCTGATCGAAGCCCCGCTTCCGCAGCCGCTTCCCGGACAGGGGCGCCCAGCAGATCAGGTCCGCCCCCTGGGGCAGCCGGCCGCTGAGGCACTGGGCCATCAGGGCGGCCAGGGGCTTCCCCAGGGCCCGCACCCGGCTGAACTTGTACCGGCGGACCGCCCCGGGCACTGCGTCCCGGTAGGCCAGGGGCGAGAAGCAGCCGTCGGTGAAGCCGATGCTCCGCTCCCCCGCCTTTCCCTCCAGCCAGGGCAGCTTGGACTGACAGTCCGGACACACCGGCGCGCGGGGGTCGTCCAGAATCTTCCGGCAAAAGGGGCACTTGGGCGGAAAAAGCAGGTCCAGGACCTTTTCCCGGAGGCTCATTTCAGCTCGTCCTCCGGGATAGGGCCGTGCTCCTTCTCGAACGCACGGATGCAGGATAAAATCAGATAGTAAGCCTGACCATTGATGGTGCGGCCCTCATACTGAGCAATATAACGCAGCTTTTTATGGACCTCCGGATTAACTCGAAGGCCAATATTCTTGATTTCTTGTTTTTTCATACCTTATGCTCCGTTCTCGGAAGTCTTTTGAGCACATGGTATATTATCCGCAATCTTTTGCTTAAATTTGCATGCGTATTATATGCTTATTATTTGGAACTATCCTCCGGGATAGCCCCGTACTCCTCCTCAAATTCCCGAACGCACTTCCGAATCAACAGCAAGACCTGACTGTTCATAGAGCGGCCCTCATATTCCGCAACGTACCGAAACTTGCCGTACAGCTCCTGGTCCATCCGGACGCTTAAAAACTTTATGTCCTTCAAATTCCTCACCCGCCTTGACAAACTGTATCCGCATGATATAATAAGCATGTAAAAGGCGCTGCCGCATAGCGGTCAGCCCGTTCGCTTGTAACAGAAATCTGTTAGCCGTCCGGGGCCATCCGGGCGGCTAACACGCGTTTGGGGCTGTAAGTATCCACAGCAGAGCTGTAATCATCAAACACACCACGAAACGCAGGACCTTCGTCCAGCGCCCGTCATCCAACCGCATCACCCCCTCTCTGCAGGGGAGTGGCTAACCGCCATTTTGCAACAGCGCCTGCCCTCAGTATAGAGGACAGGCGCTGTTTTGTCAATTATTCCTCCTCCGGGATGGGCATGGGGGCCTCGATCTTGGGGCCGGCGGTCTCGCTGTAGACTTTGGCGATCCCCTCCAGCGCCCCCTCCTGGGCGTCCACCATCTGGGTGATCCGGTTCAGCCCGGCCCGCACCCGGTCCAGCTCGCTGGCCGCGTGGGACACGGTGATTTCCACCTCGCCCCGCATAGCGCTGTACTCCTTCTCCATCCGCTCCAGCCACTGCTCCAGCTGGCGCCGCACCCGCTCGGCGTCCCGCTCCGCCTTGTCCTGAACGGACTGGGCCCGGCGGTGGGCGTCCAGCTCCACCCCGGCGGCGCGCTCCTTGATCTGAGCATAGGCCTGGGCGTCGGGCAGCGCGCCGTCCAGCTTTGCCTGAACCTTGTCCCGCTCGGCCCGGGCGGCGGCCAGCTTTTCATTGCTCTCCTCCAGCTCCCGCCGCGCCTGATCCGTCTCCTCCCGGCTGGCGGCCAGCTCCCGGCCGGCCTCCTCCAGCTGGGCGCTGAGGCTGTCGCGGCCCTGCCGGGCGGTCTCCAGCTCACGCTGGGCCTCCTCCAGCCGGCGGCGCAGCTCCTCCCCCTCCTGGCGGAGGGTCTCCGCCTGGCGGTTCGCTCCCTCCAGCTGCTCCTGAAGCTGCTGCTGGGCCTGGGCCGCCTGTTTGGACTGCTCCTCCAGAAAGGCAAACACATCCTGCTTGTTGAAGCCCCCCAGCGGGGCGGAACGGAAGGGATGATCCATCTTTCGCACCTCTCAATCGGCCTGTTTGGCCGGGTATTCTGTCGCTCTTTGAGGTATTTTATCACAGCCGGCCGCAAAATACAATCACTATTTCAATTGACGAACCGCTTTTGAAATGGTATACTGTCTTGATTTGAAATCAACGATTTTACCGCCGGGAGGAAAAGCTATGTGGCTGTCCGACAAGTGGACCGACTATGAGCTCATCGACTGCGGCCGTGGGGAAAAGCTGGAGCGCTGGGGAGACCAGCTTCTGGTCCGGCCCGACCCCCAGGCCATCTGGAACACCCCCCGCTCCCACCCGGGCTGGAAGAAAAACGCCGGGCGGTATTCCCGCTCCTCCACCGGAGGCGGCCAGTGGCAGAACAAGTCCACCCCGGAGCGTTGGACGGTGTCCTACGGGGCGCTCACCTTCAACATCAAGCCCATGAATTTCAAGCACACCGGCCTGTTTCCCGAGCAGGCCGCCAACTGGGACTTCGCCATGGAACAGATCAAAAACGCCGGCCGGCCGGTGCGCGTGCTCAACCTCTTCGCCTACACCGGCGGGGCCACGGTGGCCTGCGCCGCCGCCGGGGCCAGCGTCTGCCATGTGGACGCCGCCAAGGGGATGGTTCAGTGGGCTCGGGAGAACGCCAGATCCTCCGGGCTGGAAAACGCCCCCATCCGCTGGATCGTGGACGACTGCGGCAAGTTTGTGGAACGTGAGATACGCCGGGGGCGGAAATATGACGCCGTCATCATGGACCCGCCCTCCTACGGACGGGGGCCCACCGGCGAGGTGTGGAAGCTGGAGGACAGCCTCTACCCCTTCGTGGAGCTGGTGAGCGGCGTGCTGTCCGACGACCCGTTGTTCATCATTTTAAACTCCTACACCACCGGCTTGGCCCCCGGCGTGGTCACCTACATCCTGGAAACTCTGATATCCAAAGAATTTGGCGGGCACACCGTCTCCGACGAGCTGGGCCTGCCCGTCACCCGGACCGGCCTGGCCCTACCCTGCGGGGCCGCCGGACGGTGGACCAAAAACCCCTGACATAAGGTGTTTTTTATGAGCAATACGATTATCAAAACCGAAGATTTGCGCTTCTTCTACCCCACAGCCGAGGATGAGGCGGCCCCGGTGGTGCTGGACGGGGTGAGCCTGAACATTGAGGAGGGCTCCTTTGTGGCCGTGCTGGGCCACAACGGCAGCGGCAAGTCCACCCTGGCCAAGCATTTCAACGCCATCCTCCTGCCCTCCGGAGGGAAAGCGTACGTGGACGGCATCGACACCGGCAACGAGGACCGCCTCCTGGACATCCGCCGGGCGGTGGGCATGGTATTCCAGAACCCGGACAACCAGATTGTGGCCAACGTGGTGGAGGAGGACGTGGCCTTCGCCCCGGAGAACCTGGGTGTCCCCCCGGCGGAGATCCGCCGGCGGGTGGACGATGCTCTGAATGCCGTGGGCATGTACGGCTACCGGGAGCACGCCCCCCACCTCCTGTCCGGTGGCCAGAAGCAGCGGGTGGCTATCGCGGGGGTGATCGCCATGCAGCCCCGGTGCATCGTGCTGGACGAGCCCACCGCCATGCTGGACCCCATCGGCCGGAGGGACGTGCTGCGCACCGTCAAGGAGCTGAACCGGAAACGGGGAGTGACGGTGGTCCTCATCACCCACCACATGGACGAGGCTGCCCAGGCCGACCGGCTCATCGTCATGGCCAAAGGCCGGGTCGTTGCCGACGGCGCCCCCAAGGCGGTCTTTTCCCGGGTGGAGGAGCTGCGCGGGGTGGGGCTCACCGTCCCCCAGACAACAGCCTTGCTGTGGGAGCTGCGGAACGCGGGCTGCGACGTTCCTCTGGACGCCCTCTCCGACGAGGAGTGCGCCCAGGCGCTGTACACGCTTTTGCGGACGTGACCCTTACGGGCATGTACCACTGATAAAGGATGGGACATTACCCATGGAACCAATTATTGAAACCAAACATCTGACCCACATATACTCCGCCGGGACGCCCTTTGAGCACACGGCCCTGGACGGCGTGGATTTCTGCGCCTACCCCGGGGAGTACCTGGGCGTCATCGGCCACACCGGGTCTGGCAAATCCACTCTGATCCAGCATCTCAACGCCTTGCTCAGGCCCACCTCCGGAACGGTGCTCTTTCAGAACACCGATATCTGGTCCGACCCCAAAATCACCAAAAAGACCCGCTTCCAGGTGGGGCTGGTGTTCCAGTACCCGGAGTACCAGCTCTTTGAGGAGACGGTGTACAAGGACATCTCCTTCGGCCCCAAAAACATGGGGCTGGACGAGAAGGAGATTGACCGCCGGGTTCGGTCGGCGGCCTACTTCGTTGGCCTGCGGGACGACCAGCTGGACAAGTCCCCCTTTGAGCTGTCCGGCGGCCAGAAGCGCCGGGTGGCCATCGCCGGGGTGATCGCCATGGAGCCCAAGGTGCTCATTCTGGACGAGCCCACCGCCGGCCTGGACCCGGAGGGGGTGGAGTCCATCCTGGGCAACATTCGGGAGTACCACAAGGCCCACAACGCCACTATCATTCTGGTGTCCCACTCCATGGAGGAGGTGGCCCGGTCGGTGGACCGGCTGGTGGCTGTCAACGACGGGAAGATTCCCTTCCAGGGCGCCCCCCGGGAGGTGTTCCAACACGGGGACGAGCTGGAGAAGATGGGGCTGGGCGTGCCCCAGCTCACCCGGGTGTTCCACCGGCTGAAGGCCATGGGAATCGACATCGACCCCTCGGTCTACACCCTGGAGCAGGCCAAGGCGGCTATCCTGGACAAGCTGAGAGGGGATGTGGTGTAAATGGCGCTGAAGGATATCACCCTGGGCCAGTATTTCCCGGGAAACTCCCCGGTCCACCGCCTGGACCCCCGCACCAAGCTGATCTGCGTGGTGCTGTATATTGTGGCCCTGTTTTTGGCCTGCTGGTTTGTCACCTACGTCATCATGTTCCTGACGCTGGCCCTCTCCGTCGCGGTATCGAAGGTGCCCCCCAAGTCCATTCTCCGGGGACTCAAGCCGGTTCTGTTCATCGTGGTCTTTACCGCCGTACTCAACCTGTTCTACACCCCTGGGGACACTGCCCTGGCCCGATTCTGGATTTTTACCATCACTCTGGAAGGGGTGTACCGCGCCTTTTTCATGGTGGTTCGGATTATGATGCTCATCGCCGGGACCTTCCTGCTCACCTACACCACCTCTCCCATCCTGCTCACCGACGGACTGGAGTCCCTGATGGGGCCGCTGAAAAAGATCAAGGTTCCCGTCCACGAGCTGGCCATGATGATGTCCATTGCTCTGCGCTTTATCCCTACCCTCATTGAGGAGACCGACAAGATCATGTCCGCCCAGCGGGCCCGGGGGGCGGACTTTGAGAGCGGCAGCCTGGTTCAGCGCGCCAAGGCGCTGCTGCCGCTGCTGGTGCCCCTGTTTATCTCCGCCTTCCGCCGGGCCGACGAGCTGGCCACCGCCATGGAGTGCCGTTGCTATCATGGCGGCGAGGGCCGCACCCGCCTGCGGCAGCTCAAGTACAAATGGGCCGACTACATGACCCTGATTCTCTTCCTGGCCATTACTGTGGGCGTGGGGGTGCTGGGACACTTTGGATGGTAATACGATGGAACGCAATGTCGCTTTAAGGTTGATGTACAACGGCACGGCCTACCACGGCTGGCAGGTGCAGAAGAACGCCGTCTCGGTGGCCGAGACCCTGGAGAAGGCGCTGGCAGCCACGGTGGGCCACCCGGTAAAGTGCACCGGAGCGGGACGCACCGATGCCGGAGTCCACGCCGAAATCTATGTGGCCAACTTCCGCACCACCTCCCGCATTCCCCTGGACAAGCTACCCCTGGCGGTGAACACCCGGCTCCCCGACGACATCGTGGTGGTCAGAGCCGTTCAGGTGCCCGAGAGCTTCAACGCCATCGGCTCCTGCCTGAAAAAGGAGTACACCTACCGCATCTATAACTCCCGGCTGGTCAACCCGTTTTATGTCAACCGAGCCTGGTTCTACCCCAAACGCCTGAACGAGGGAATCATGGCTCGGGCGGCGGAGCAGTTTGTGGGCACCCACGACTTCCGGGCGGTACGCTCGGTGGGCACCGAGACCCGCACCACCGTGCGCACGGTGTACTGGTTCGACGTGGCGCGCGACGGCGACCTCATCTCCTGCCGGGTATGCGCCAACGGCTTTTTGTACAACATGGTCCGGGCCATGGTGGGCACCATCGTCTACGCCGCCGAGGGCAAGCTGGCCCCTGAGGACATCCCCGCCATTCTGAACTCGGGCAACCGGACCCTGGCTGGGCCTACGGTCCCTCCCGGCGGGCTGTACATGACAAAATTATGGTATGAAGAGGACGTTTAATCAGTAGAGTATGAAAGAGAACGAAAAGACCCCGGCTCCCAAGCGGATCAAAAAACCGAATATGCTTGTCCGCTTGCTGGCCCTGGCGGCCACGGCGGCCCTGATTCTGGGGGCGCTGGTCCTGGTGGTCTACCGGGACACCCTCAATGTGGACGCTTTAAAGCGGTGGCTGGCCTACCGCGACATGCCCGCCGGGGAGGCCGCCCCCTTTACCCACGCCGGGGGCGACAAGCTGTCAATCGCCTATCTGGACAGCGGGGCGGTCACCGTCTCCGCTGCCGGCGCCCACTACTACGGCCTGAACGGCGAACACCTGGCGGAGGAGGTGCTGTCCGTTGAGAACCCCGTGCTGTCCGCCTCCCGGACCACCGCCGTGGCCTATGACGCGGGCAATCAGTCCCTGTTTGTCTTTCGCGGCGGCGCGGAGAGCTTTCGGCTCTCCCTGACAGGGAGCAACAATCTCCTCTCCGCCCGGGTGAACAACAGCGGCTGGCTGGCGGTCACCGCCCAGCAGAGCGGCTTCAAAGGGGCGGTCACCGTCTACAACAGCCATGGCCGTGAGGTCATCACCATCGGCCTGTCCTCCGTCTTTGCCGTGGACGCCGCCGTCTCCCCCGACGGGCAGAGTGTGGCGGTGGTCACCATGGGCCAGGAACAGGGGGATTTCTTCAGCCGTCTGCTCCTCTACCCCCTGGACCAGACGGAGCCCTCCCTCCAGGTGGACCTGGGGGCCCTCACCGTGCTGGACCTGGATTATGAGGAGGGCTTGCTATGGGTGCTGGGAGAGGACCGGCTGCTCACCGTCCCCACCGACGGCACGGAGACCCATACCTATTTTCTCACGCCCAACCATTTGAAGGGCTGCTCCCTGGAGGGGGACGGCTTCGCTCTCCTTTTGGAGGGTCCCTACCGCTCCGGCGGGGCCGCCCAGGCCGTCATTGTGGACGGTTCAGCTCAGACTGTCCGCTCCATCCCCCTTGCCGGTCAGGTGCTGGACTATTCCGCCGCCGGCGAATACTTCGCCTTGCTGTCGGGCAGCCGCCTGACCATTTACGGCCAGGAGGCCGACCCCTACGCCGTTCTGGACAATCCACAGGCCGCCCGGCATGTGGATCTGGCCCCCAACGGTTCCGCCCTGCTGGCCAACGCCCAGCAGGCCTGGCTGTACATTCCGCAAGCATAACGCCTGGGAGGTTCCTATGAATTACATCATCTATGACGCTATCATCGCCGCTGTCCTGCTCTTCTTTGTCTGGCTGGGCTATCGAAAGGGCCTTGTCCTGACCCTGTGTTCTCTGCTGGCCGTCTTTGTGGCCCTCGTCGGGGCCTCCATTCTCTCCAACGCTCTTGCCGAGCCGGTGGCCAAGGCCATTGAACCCATTGTTGCCAGCAGCATCCACAACACCGTGACCAGCTACTACCAGCGCGCCCCGGAGGCGGGCGCCTCCTCTCAGGACGAGGCCGCCTGGCTGGCTCAGCTCCCCATTGACGAGCTGCTGGAGCCGCTGAAGGAATCAAAGGCCTTTCAGGGCTTTGCCGACGCCTTCCAGAAGGCGGTGGATGACGGCGTGGCCGATGCCGCCGCCCACGCCGCCCAGGCTCTGGCCCACTTCGCGGCGGTGCAGATCGCCCGGACGGTCATCTTCGCCATCGCTTTCTTCGCCGTTCTCATTGGCTGGTGGTTCCTCAGCCACGCCCTGGACCTGATGGCCAAGCTTCCCGTCCTCAGCACCGTCAACGCCTGGGGCGGCGGGGCTGTGGGTCTGGTCAAGGGGGCGCTGATCGTCTTTATCGCCGTCTGGCTGTTCCGAGACAGCTATATCCCCCCGGAGGCGGTTGAGGGCTCTTTCCTGCTGAAATACTTCGCCACCGTGAGCCCCCTGTCATTTTTCCTCTAAAGGCTTTATTTCTCAGGGAAAAATTCATACCTAGTTCATAATTAGGGTGTACCATCTCCCCAAACGTGAACTTTTCCCGAAAGGAGCGTATTCACCATGCAGCCTACCATGTGCAGCCGCTGCGGCAAGAATGTGGCGGTGATCTTTATTACGAAATTAGAGGGCGGCGCCTCCAAGAACGAGGGGCTGTGCCTCAAGTGCGCCCGTGAGATGGGCATCAAGCCCATTGATGACATGATGAAAAAAATGGGTATCAGCGACGAGGACCTGGACACCCTCACCTCTGAGATGATGTCCGCTTTCGGCGGCGCCGAGGGAATGGACGGAATGCTGTCCCCCACCAAGGACGAGGACGACGAGGAGGACGACGGCCGCACCGCCACCTTCCCCTTCCTCAACCAGCTCTTCGGAGGCGGGTCCTCCTCCCCGGAGAAGCCTGCCTCCGGCGAGGGGGCCGCACCGCCACCCCGGAGCGAGAAGGGACAGGCCAAGCCCGCCAAGCGGAAATTTCTGGACAGCTACTGCATCTCCCTGACCCAGCGGGCCCAGGAGGGCAAGCTGGATCAGCTCATCGGCCGGGAGCGGGAGCTGGAGCGGGTGGTACAGATTCTCAACCGCCGGCAGAAGAACAACCCCTGTCTCATCGGCGAGCCCGGCGTGGGCAAGACCGCCATTGCCGAGGGCCTGGCCCAGCGCATCGCCAACCGGGAGGTGCCCTTCAAGCTCCGGGACAAGGAGGTCTATCTGCTGGATCTCACCGCCCTGGTGGCGGGCACCCAGTTCCGGGGCCAGTTTGAGAGCCGGATGAAGGGCCTCATTGAGGAGATCCGCAAGCTGGGCAACATCATTCTGGTCATCGACGAGGTGCATACCATCGTGGGCGCCGGCGACGCCGAGGGCTCCATGAACGCCGCCAACATCCTCAAGCCCGCCCTGAGCCGGGGGGAGCTGCAGGTGATCGGGGCCACCACCCTGAACGAGTACCGCAAGCACATCGAGAAGGACACCGCCCTGGAGCGGCGGTTCCAGCCCGTCATTGTGGAGGAGCCCTCTATTGAGGACAGCGTGAAGGTCATTGAGGGCGTGGCGCCCTACTATGAGAAATTTCATCAGGTGGAGGTCTCTCCCGCCATGTGCCGGCTGGCCGTCACCATGAGCGAACGGTATATCACCGACCGCTACCTGCCCGACAAGGCCATCGACCTTATCGACGAGGCCTGCTCCAATGTGAACCTCCACAACAAGGCCCTGGCCCGCCTCAACGAGGTGGACAAGGAGCTGGCCGACCTGGCCAAGGAGAAGGAGGTCATGATGGCCGCCGCCACCGAGGACGCCTACAAGCGTCTGGCTGACATCAAGAGCATGGAGCTGCGGCTGGAGGAGGAAAAGACGGGCCTGCAGAACGAGGCCCACCCCGCCTTGACAGAGGAGCATCTGGCCAACGTCATTGAGCTGTGGACCAACATCCCCGCCAGCCGCATCCAGGAACAGGAGTTCCAGCGGCTGGCCAAGCTGGAGGAGCGGCTGGAGGAGCATGTCATCGGCCAGGACGAAGCGGTGAAAGCCGTTTCCGCCGCTATCCGCCGGGGGCGTGTGGGCATCTCCCCCAAGCGCAAGCCGGTGTCCTTTATCTTCGTGGGTTCCACCGGCGTGGGCAAGACCGAGCTGGTCAAGCAGCTTGCCGCCGACCTGTTCGATACCCCGGAGTCCCTGATTCGGCTGGATATGTCCGAGTTTATGGAGAAGCACGCCGTCTCCCGGATCATCGGCTCTCCTCCGGGCTACGTAGGCTACGACGAGGCGGGTCAGCTCACCGAGAAAATCCGGAGAAAGCCCTACTCCGTGGTCCTGTTCGATGAAATTGAGAAAGCCCATCCCGACGTATTGAATATCCTGCTTCAGGTGCTGGACGACGGCCGCATCACCGACGCCCACGGCCGGGTGGTGAACTTTGAGAACACGGTGATCGTCATGACCACCAACGCCGGCAGCAGCACCAAGGTGGGCTCGGTAGGCTTCGGCCGCACCGCCAACGAGCAGGGCAAAGACCGGGCTCTCAAGGCCCTCAACGACTTCCTTCGCCCCGAGTTCATCAACCGGGTAGACGAGATCGTCTACTTCAACCAGCTTTCTGAGGACAACTTCAAGGGCATCGCCGTGCTCATGCTCAAGGAGCTGGTGGGCACTTTGAAGGAGAAGGATATCAACTTCACCTGGGACGACACCCTCCTGAATTATCTGGTGAAAAAGTCCTACTCCGCCGCCTACGGCGCCCGGAACCTGCGCAGGCTGATTCAGAAGGAGCTGGAGGACGCCATTGCCGTCCGGCTCATCGAGGGCTGGCAGGAGCCGGTGTCTCAGCTCAAGGCCGTGTCCAACGGAGAGGCGCTGGAGCTGCTGTCTCTGTAAAGACTCCCGATTCATAAAAGGAAATCCACCGGAAAAGCCGGTGGATTTCCTTTTGCATTATTTTTATTATAGTCATATTTATTTCAGGATGAAGCCGCCCTTTCCGTGGTTTTTCACCTGGTACAGCGCCTCGTCCGCCACGGCGCTGAGGGCCTCGTAGGTCCGTCCGCAGCTGGGGGCGCTGGCCGCGCCGATGCTGACGCTGGCCGCCGTGTCGATCCCCTCGATTTTCAGCCTCCGCACCCGCTCCAGCAGCTCCTGTCCCTTCTGCTCGGCGGTAACCCTGTTGTCCGAGCCGGACAGGAAGGCGATAAACTCGTCTCCCCCCACACGGGCCACAATATCGTCGGTACGGAAGGTCTCCGTCAGAATCCCGCCGATTGCGGTAAGCAGCTTGTCGCCGGCGGCATGGCCGTAGTTGTCGTTGATGGACTTGAAGTCGTCCAGGTCCATCATAAACAGCACCCCCCGGGATATCTGCTCCAGCCGGGCGTTAATCATCTTGACGCCCGCCCGGTTGTACAGCCCGGTGAGGGGATCCTGCTGGGCCTGCTCCCGCAACTCCTTTTCCCGACCGATCTGCACGCTGATGTCCGTCAGCGTCCCGATCACCCGGGTCACCCGGTTCTCCGCGTCAAAGACCGCCTTATACTGGCTGCGATACCACCGATACTCCCCGTCCCGCCCTTTCAGACGGACGCGGTCGTGCTCAATCTGGTCCGGGAGCATATTCACCGCGTTTTTCAGCGCCTTCCGCACGCTGTCCACATCCTCCGGATAGAACACGGACAGGCCCCCGCTCCCCTTCAAAACGCCCTTCATCCGGCCGGCTCCGATTTCCAGCGTATCCAGAGCGTTGGAAGTAAACTCCAGGCTGTCGTCCCCGCAGTTGTACTCGAACAGCAGCGTGTCCCTGAACTCGGCCAGCACAGCGTAGCGCATGCGCTCCTTTGCCATCCTGGCCCGCTGACGCCACATCAGCGCCGCCAGAACGGCGCATATCGTCAGACTCACCAGCATGACCGCGGCCTGCACCATGGATGTGCGCTCAATATTCACGCTGGGAGACTGGGAAAACTGCACGATCCGCCAGCCGTTGTAGGAGACTGGCGCCCAGGCGGTGTAATTCCGGCCGCTCCCCACTGCATAGCTGAAGGAGCCGGAGGCATGCGCCCGATAGACGGCATCGAAATTCTCGCCCTCTTGGGGGGTCAATCCGTCCGCCGCGCCCAGCTCGGTCAGACTAAACCCCTGGAGACCTAGATTGCTGCCGTAGGCGACCCGTCCATCCTCCCCGGCAATCACGCTATGGACGTTATGGAAAAATGTGGAGTGCTTCCCCTGGTGAAGCAAGGTATCGGCCCTCATCTGGGCCACCAGCGCCCCCACCGTCTGTCCGTCCCACTCCACCGGGCGGACCGCCACCACATAGCAGTCCTCCTGATCGGTGTCATTCAAAATGCCGCTGACCACAGCCTCTCCCCTGAGGACACGGCCCAGCAGCTCCGGGGCCTCCCGCCCCCAGGAGGCGGAGGCCAGGTCAATCTTATCCAGATACCGCAGGTCCATGCGGTCGTCCACCAGATTGAACGTATTGACCATGGGCTCCACCCAGCTTTTTTCCGGAGTCTTGGCCTCTCCGGCAATAAAGAGATTGGTGTTTTTCAGCACGGTCTCGGCGTAATGGATCAGATATCCGGCTCCCTCGCCCGCCTCTTCCGTGTGGGCGGTCAGGCTCTCCACCAGCATCCGGTCCAGCTCTGTCTCCACCGCCCGGTAGCGCACGATCAGCATCACCATCAGAATGAGCAGCAGGACCCCGCCGCAAGCAGTGAGGATTACGGCCATCCGATTCAAGTTTTGATGCTTCCTTTCCATCAAGGTCCGCTCCCCCCGCCTGTTATATATAATCTGTTTTGATTTTAGCACTCCGGATATCCTTTGTAAAGCGATTTGAAAAATATTTTTTCAAATCTATCTTTTACGGAGCAGCGTCTCCCCGGCCAGGTAGATGTCCCCCGCTCCCACGGTGAGGATCAGGTCGCCGGGCCGGGCCATTTCCGCCAACCGGGCGGCGGTCTCCTCCAGGCTCCCGCAGCAAATTGCCCCCGGAATCTGTTCCGCCAGCTTTTCAGAGGACATGCCCAGGTCGTCGGTCTCCCGGGCGGCGTAGATAGGGGCCAGCACGGCCCTGTCGGCCAGCTTGAGCACCTCCGCAAACTCATCGAAGAGGGCGGCGGTGCGGGAGTAGGTATGGGGCTGGAAGGCACAGATGATCCGCTTGTAGCCCAGGGTTCCGGCCATGGTCAGCAGCGCCCGCAGCTCGTCGGGGTGATGGGCGTAATCGTCATAGACGCCGGCCCCGTGAAAGGTCCCCTTTTTCTCAAACCGGCGGCCGGCGCCGGTAAAGGCGTTCAGGCCCTCCTCCACCGCACTCCCCGGCACCCCCAGCACATAGGCGGCGGAGGCGGCGGCCAGGGCGTTGGACACGTTGTGCTCTCCCCCCACCCGGAGGGAAGCGCGGGCGTATTTCTCCCCCATGGCTATGATATCAAAGGTGGGCAGACCGCTCTCCCAAGAGAGGTTTTCGGCATAGCAGCAGGCCATTCGGTCCGCCAGGCTGAACGTAAAGCAGGACTTTTGGAATCCCTCCATGGTTTTTCTCACATTGGCGTTGTCCCAGTTGGCCACCACATGGCCGTCCCCGGCGGGAATCAGCTCCGCGAATTTCCGGAAGGAGCGCTCAATGTCCTCCAGGTCCTTGAAGAAGTCCAGGTGGTCGGGCTCCACATTGAGGATCACCGCCACCGTGGGGGCGAAGGACAGAAAGGAGTTGCAGTATTCGCAGGACTCGGCGATGATGGTGTCCCCGTGTCCCACCCGGTGGCCGCAGCCCAGAATGGGCAGAGTGCCCCCGATCATCACCGAGGGGTCCCGGCCGGCGGCCAGAAAAATGTGGGTGCACATGGAGGTGGTAGTGGTCTTGCCGTGGGTGCCCGCCACACACAGGGCGTTCTTGTAATGGCGCATGATGGCCCCCCAGGCCTGGGCCCGCTCAAAGACGGGGATACCCGCGGCAAAGGCGGCGGCGATCTCCGGGTTGTCGTCGTGGACGGCGGCGGTACGGATGACACAGCACGCCCCCTTCACGCTCTCAGGCAGGTGGCCGACGACCACCCGGATGCCCAGAGACCGGAGATGGTCCACTGTCCCACTCTCCTTCATGTCCGAGCCGGTGACATCCACCCCTTTTCCCTTCAGCACCTCGGCCAGGGGGGCCATGGACACGCCGCCCACGCCCACCAGATGGACCCGGGCGCCCGGCTTGATATAGTCCTCAATGTTTCGATTCATGGAACAGCACCTCTCTATATGGTTTCTCTCTATTTTATCCACTTTTTGGAGGATGGGTGCATTTTTATTTCCCAACCGCCAGGTCGTAAAGCTGGTTCCGTGACAGCCCCAGCTCCCTGGCCGCCCGGCGCACCGCGTCCCGGAGGGACAGGCCCTCTCCCCGCAGCTTGTCCACCAAAACCAGACCGTCCTCCAGGCTGGCCTCCCTCTCCCGGACCGGCTCCGCCCCCCGGACCACCAGCACAAACTCCCCCCTGGGGTCGTTCTCCCGAAAGCAGGCGGCCGCCTGTCCCAGTGTGGTGCGCCGGACCTCCTCGTGGAGCTTGGTCAGCTCCCGGCATAGGGTGAGGGGCCGGTCGGGCCCGAAGGCTGCCGACAGGTCCTCCAGAGTGGCCGCCAGCTTGTGAGGAGCCTCGTAGAACACCATGGTCCGCTCCTCCTCCCGAAGGGCGTCCAGATGGGCGCGGCGGTTCTTCTTATTCATGGCCAGAAAGCCCTCAAAGGTGAACCGGCCGGTGGGTTGTCCGGAAACGGCCAGGGCGGTAACCAAGGCGCAGGGCCCCGGGATGGCGCACACGGGGACGCCAAGCTCCGCACACCGGGCCACCAACTCCTCCCCCGGGTCGGAGATGGCGGGGGTCCCGGCGTCGGTGACCAGAGCGCAGCTCTCCCCGGCCAGCAGACGGTCAATGACGGCCTGTCCCCCGCTGTCCGTGTTGTGGCGGTGGTAGGTGAGCATGGGCTTCCTGATCCCCAGATGGTTGAGCAGCTTCACCGTCACCCGGGTGTCCTCGGCGGCGATAAAGTCCGCCTGTTCCAGCGTCTCCGCCATCCGCCGGGAGATATCCCCCAGATTGCCGATGGGGGTGGGGACCAGATACAGCGTACCCGCCAAATCCATCGCCGCCTTTCTCAAAAATTTCTCAAAATATTATAGCACAGATTGGTAAACTGTGGTATCTTTTTCTTATATTTTATTTTTCGGGGGACCTGCGCCATGAAAAAAACGGAACAGCTCGGCCCGTACACCCTGTCCTGGGACAGCGGGGTCTTTCCCCTGGGGGGCGACGCCCTGGCGCTGGCGGCGTTCTCCACCGTCAGGCCCGGCTGGCGGGTGTGCGACCTGGGAACGGGCAGCGGAGCGCTCCTTCTGCTGCTGGCCGGCCGGGAATCGGGCCTGTCCCTCACCGGGGTGGAGATCGACTCTCTGTCCGCCCGGACTGCCCGGGAAAACCTGACTGCCAACCGGCTCTCCGGCGAGATCATCGCCGGAGATCTGCGCACCGCCCCCCTTCCCGCCGGGGGATTTGATCTGGTGGTGTCCAACCCGCCCTACTTCCCCGTGGGCGGCGGGAAGAGCGGCGGCCCGGCCCGGAGCGAGGAGTGCTGCTGCCTGGAGGAGCTGTGCGCCGCCGCCGGGCGGCTGGCCAAAAATGGGGGCCGTTTCGCCCTGTGCCACCGCCCGGAGCGGCTGGCCGACGTAATCTGCGCCCTCCGTGCCAACCGTCTGGAGCCCAAGCGGATGAAGCTGCTCTCCCACTCCCCGGAGCATCCCCCCTCCCTTCTGCTGCTGGAGGCGGTGAAGCAGGGCAGGCCCGGCCTGCGGGTGGAGACCGGCTGAGTCACAGACGTCAATTCCCCCGCCCAAATGGGCGGGGGAATTTAAAATTCATATCATAAGGCGGCGAGCAGCGCCTGGACCGCGTTGGCCTCGGCCAGCCCGTCGGAGAAAGCGGTGGCGGAGCCGGCGGCGGCCCCCATGCGGTGGGCGGCGGTATAGTCGCGCTCCTTCAGCCAGCCGGCCAGGAAGCCGGCTACCATGGAGTCCCCCGCTCCCACCGAGTTGCGCACCGTTCCTTTGGGGACGCCCAGCCGGTGGGTCTCGCCCGTCTCGTCCACCAGCAGAGACCCGGCCCCCGCCATGGAAACCAGCACATTCCGGGCCCCCTTGGCCTGGAGCTGCCGGGCACAGTCCTCAATCTCGGCGTCGGCCGCGAGGGTCTTTCCAAAGATTTCCCCCAGTTCCCGGTCGTTGGGCTTGATGAGGAAGGGGCGGTAGGGCAGCACCGCGCACAGCAGGTCCCGTGTGGCGTCCACCGCGGCGAGGACGCCCCGCCCGTCCAACCGCCGCAGGATGCGCTGGTAGATGTCATCGGGGAGGGACCTGGGGATAGAGCCTGCCAGAACCAGCACGTCCCCCTCCTTGAGCTGGTCCAGCTTGGCAAAAAGCCGGTCCAGGGCGTCGGCGGGGATATCGGGCCCCTGGCCGTTGATCTCGGTCTCCTGGCCCGCCTTGATCTTCACGTTGATCCGGGTCAGCCCCCGCTCCAGCCAGATGAAATCGGTGTTGATTCCGATTTCCCTAAGTCCCTGTTCCAGGCCCTTGCCGGTAAAGCCGGCCAGAAAGCCCAGGGCCACATTGTCCACCCCAAGATTGCGCAGGACGGTGGACACGTTGATGCCCTTGCCGCCGAACTGGACCTCGTCGCTGTATGTGCGGTTGGTCTCGCCGGGCTGAAAATCCTCCACCCGGACCACATAGTCCAGCGCCGGGTTGAAGGTAACGGTATAAACCATAGTTAAACCTCCTTGACCACTGTGTGGTCCAGATATCGTGTATCCCGCAGCCGGTCGGTGACGATGGCCGCCCCCTCCAGGGGGAGGGTCACCGCAGCTGTCACAATGTCGAATTTGCTGGAATCGGCCAGCACCCAGGTCTGCTGGGAACGGGCGGCGGCCAGCGCCTTGACCATGGCCTCCTCCGGGTCTGGGGTGGTGAAGCCCTGGCCCAGGGAGATGCCGTTGGTCCCCAAAAACACCTTGGTAAAGTTGTATTTTTTCAGCCCCTCCATGGCCTCCCCGCCGATGATGGCCAGGGTGCCCGGCTTGAGCACGCCGCCCAGCACATAGGTGCGCAGACCCAGCCGGGGCAGGCGCTGGAGGCACTCGATGCTGTTGGTGACAAAGGTGGCCCGGGGGGCGCGGATGTAGTCGGCCATGTGCATGACGGTGGAGCCGGCATCCAGAAAGACCACGTCGTCGTCCCGGATAAGCCCGGCGGCGTACTGGGCGATGCGCTTTTTCTCTGGGGTGTGGAGCTGGCGCTTCACCTCCATGGTGGGTTCCTCGCTGAAGAAGGTCTCCTTCACCGGCAGGGCTCCGCCATGGACCTTGTTCAGCTTGCCCCGCTGGGCCAGCTCGGTCAGGTCCCGGCGGACGGTGGCCTCCGACACGCCGATCACCCTGCTCAGATAGGCCACGCTTACCGACTCCTGATGGGACAGCTCTTCCAGGATCCGGTCCATCCGCTGTTCCGCCAATAACGCCATACGGTCGCTTCCCTTCTCATTTGATCGTTCACGCTATTTTATCATCAGGATCAAGCAAAAGCAACCGCCTTCTGTCACATTTCTTCCGGATAGATCACGCCCCACTCGCGGCGCAGCCGGGTCATCAGGGCCATCACGTCCGTGGTGCAGGACATGAGCATATCGCCGCCGGTGCGGATGGCCTGCTCCATGTCCTCCAGCTCGTAGCGCAGGGCGTCGGCGGTCCGGCCGGCCCGGACGGTCTCCCGCCCGCCGGTCTCGGCGTCCACAATGACCGCTTCGTCCGCCCGTGGGTACTCCATGATCTCAATGTACCCCTTCTCGCAGGAGATCACCGCCCGCTTGGGCTGCTTGGAGCGGAGGGACAGCGCCGCGGTGACCAGCTGGCCCTCCCGGTTGGTCATGGCGATGGCGGCGCTCTCGTCCACCCCGGTGGGGGCCTTGCGGACGAAGGAGCTCACCTGGTTCGGGTTGGAGTCCAGAAACAGCCGGGCTAGAGAGAGGGCGTACACCCCGATGTCCAGCATGGCCCCTCCCGCCAGCTTGGGATTGAAGAAGCGGTTGTTCATGTCGTAGACCTTGTAGCTGCCAAAGTTGAGCTGAATCAGGTTGACCCTGCCCAGCGCGCCGGAGGCCACCCGTTTCCGCAGCTCCCGATAGAGGGGCATGTGGTAGATGGTCATGGCCTCGGCCAGCACCACGCCGTTCTCCCTGGCCAGGGACACGGCCCGGTCCAGCTCCCGGCTGTTGAGGGTGATAGACTTCTCGCACAGCACATGCTTGCCCTGGGACAGGGCTTTTTCCAAAAAGGCCATGTGGGTATTGTGGGGGGTGGTGATATAGATGACGTCGATCTCCGGATCGGTGAATATCTCGTTATAGTTGGTATAGACCCTGGGTACGCCGTACTTCCCGGCAAAGGCGACGGCCTTGTCATAGGTGCGGTTGCCCACGGCGTCCAGAGCTCGGCCCATGGACTGGAGGGCCTGGGCCATCTGATTGGCGATCACGCCCGTGCCCAGCACGGCCCAGCGCAGCTGCTTGCTCTCACTCATATCACGATCCTGCCTTTCCTGTTTGGGAATATTGTATCACACTTTCTTCTTTTTCAGCAGCCCCAGCATGAACATTCCCGCCACAGAGCCGACGGCGATGGCGGCGGCGTAGCCCACGGGGTTCTGCATGACCGGGAATACAAACAGGCCGCCGTGGGGCGCGGGGGAGGCGCAGCCGAGGGCCATGGACAGGGCGCCGGCCACGGCGGAGCCCACGATGCAGGAGGGGATCACATGGACGGGGTCGGAGGCGGCGTAGGGGATAGCCCCCTCGGTGATGAAGGACAGCCCCATGATGAAGTTCACCGGGCCGGACTTGCGCTCCTCGGCGGTAAAGCGGTTCTTGAAGAAGATGGTGGCCAGAGCGATGGCGATGGGGGGCACCATGCCGCCCGCCATCACGGCGGCCATTACCGGGGAGAAGCCGCCCGCCGCCATGGCGATGGAGGCGGTGCCGAATACATAAGCCGCCTTGTTGATGGGGCCGCCCATGTCGGTGGCCTGCATCCCGGCCACCAGGGCGCCCAGGATGATGGCGGAGGAGCCGGCCATGGAGTTCAGGCCGTTGGTCAGGGCCTCGTTAAGCATTCCCACGAAGGGGTTGACCAGACACATAAACGCCCCGATGAACAGCAGGCCCGCCACGGGGTAGATGAGAATGGGCTTCAGCCCCTCCAGAGACTGGGGCAGCTTGTCACAGGCCCTGCGCAGCCACTTCATGAACCAGCCGCCCACAAAGCCGGCCAGCAGACCGCCCAGGAAGCCGGCGGGGACAATGGGCACGGTGGGGTCGGCAAAGTAGACGAAGGTAGCGCCGCTGGCGGCCAGGGAGCCGCCCACAAAGCCCACCATCAGGCCGGGCCGGTCGGCAATGGACTGGGCGATGAAGGCCGCCAGGATGGGCACCATAAAGCTGAAAGCCAGATTGCCCGTCTTGTTGAAGAAAGCGGCCAGAGGGGTGGAGGAGCCGAAGGCTGCCGTGCCCGCCGCGCCGCCGTCCAGCAGGAAGGACAGGGCCATAACGATGCCGCCGCCGATGACAAAGGGGAGCATGTGGGACACGCCGTTCATCAGATGCTTGTAGAGCCGGCGGCCCAGGCTCTCATTGCCGGTGTCCTCCTCCACCGCCCCGCCCTCGTGGCGGTAGACAGGCGCCTGACCGCTGACAATCTTCTCGATCAGCTCCTGAGGCTTGTTGATGCCGTCGGAGACCGGCACCCGCAGCAGAGGCTTGCCGTCGAACCGGGCCAGGTCCACGTTCTTGTCGGCGGCGATGATGACACCGTCGCAGGCGGCGATCTCCTCCCGGGTAAGGATGTTCTTGGCGCCCCCCGAGCCCTGGGTCTCCGCCTTGACGCCGATGTCCAGCTCCCGTCCCTTCTTCTCCAGGGCCTCGGCGGCCATATATGTATGGGCAATGCCGGTGGGGCAGGCGGTGACGGCCAGTACCCGCAGACCCGCCTTGGGCCGCTCCGCCGGGGCGGGGGCCTCGTCGGGGTACTTGGCCCGCTCCTGGGCGTCGATCAGCTCCAGAAAGGTCTTTACGTCACGGGTGTCCAGCAGCTTCCGGCAGAACTCCTCGTCCATGAGCATCACCATCAGGTGGGCCAGCATGTCCATGTGGATGTCGCCGCCCCCCTCCGGAGCCGCGATCATGAAAAACAGCCTGGAGGGCTCCCCGTCGGGGGAGTCGTAGTCCAGTCCATCGGGGACCGTGACGGCGGCCAGGCTGGCCCGCTTCACCGCGGCGCAGCGGGCGTGGGGGACGGCCACCCCGTCGCCCACGGCGGTGGAGTCCAGCGCCTCCCGGGCCCAGATTTCCTTCTTGTAGCCTTCCTTGTCGGAGATGTTCCCCGCCCTTTCGTGGAGGTCCGCCAGCAGGTCGATGACGGCGGACTTGTCGCTGGGACAGGCGTGGAGCTGGACGGCCTCTGGCAGGAGCAGATCGGTGATACGCATGGTTGATACTTCCTTTCCTGACTATTTAAGATTAAAATAGATTATTTACTTTGTATTTTGATTATATCAAGGTGTTTTCATTAAGTCAATCAGATTTACTCAATTTTACTCACAAAAATAACATTTCGATTTTGTCAATAATCAACAAGAAAGGAGTGGCGGCCGCAGCCGTCACTCCTTATATTCCACCCCTCTCGGGCAGTTTCATTGATCCATGCCGGTATTCCAGACATACTCCGTACGGCGCGCCCCCCGTCACCCTCTGTGCTTTACAGCTGCGGCCACAAACTCCCGAAACAGCGGGTGGGCCCGGTTGGGCCGGGACTTCAGCTCCGGGTGGAACTGTACTCCCACAAACCAGGGGTGGCCGGCCAGCTCCACCATCTCCACCAGGGTCCCGTCTGGGGACAGGCCGGTCAGGATCAGACCGGCGGCGGTCAGAACCTGGCGGAAATCGTTGTTGAATTCGTAGCGGTGGCGGTGGCGTTCGGCGATCTTGTCTGTTCCATAGGCCGCAAACGCCTTGCTGTCCCGGCCGGTTAGCCGGCATGGGAAGGACCCCAGCCGCATGGTGCCCCCCTTGTCCACTACCCCCCGCTGCCCCGCCATCAGGTCGATGACCGGGTGGGCGGTGGTCTGGGAGAACTCGCCGGAGTGGGCGTCCTCCATCCCGCAGGCATGGCGGGCAAACTCCACCACCGCCATCTGCATCCCCAGACAGATACCGAAGAAGGGGACTCCCTTCTCCCTGGCGTGCCGGACGGCGGATATCTTACCCTCAATTCCCCGGTCACCGAAGCCGCCGGGGACCAGGATACCGTCCGCACCGGCCAGAAGGTTGGCGGCGTTTTCATCAGTGACCGTCTCACTGTCCACCCAGCGGATATTCACCTTCACCTGGTTCTCGATCCCCCCGTGGGTGAGGGCCTCGGCCACGGAAAGGTAGGCGTCGTGGAGGGAGACATATTTTCCCACCAGAGCGATCTCCACCTCTCCTCCTGGATTTTTGGCCCGGTGTACCATGTCGGCCCACTCGGTGAGGTCGGGGGCGTGGCAGATCAGCCCCAGCCGCCGGACCACCACGTCAGCCAGCCCCTCCCGCTCCAGCATCAGGGGCACCTCGTAGAGCAGGCCGGCCGTCAGATTGGGGACGGCGTTCTCCCGGGGGATGCTGCAGAACAGGGCGATCTTGTCCAGGATGTCCCCGGTCACGGGGGCGTCGCTGCGGCAGACGATCACGTCGGGCTGGATGCCCAGAGAGAGCAGCTCCTTAGCCGAGTGCTGGGTGGGCTTGGACTTCAGCTCTCCGGTGCCGGGGATGGAGACGATGAGGGAGACGTGGAGAAACATCACGTTGTTCCGCCCCCGCTCCGCCGCCACCTGACGGATGGCCTCCAGGAAGGGCTGGGACTCGATGTCGCCCACTGTGCCGCCGATCTCCACGATGGCCGCGTCGGTGTCGGGGGCGTCCAGTGCGTAGATGCGGCGCTTGATCTCGTCGGTGATGTGGGGGATGATCTGGACGGTGCCCCCCAGGTAATCCCCCCGCCGCTCCCGGTTGAGGACGCTCCAATACACCTGCCCCGCCGAGACCGAGGAGTTTACCGTCAGATTTTCATCAATGAACCGCTCATAGTGGCCCAAATCCAGGTCGGTCTCCGCCCCGTCGTCGGTGACAAAGACCTCTCCGTGCTGGTAGGGGGACATGGTGCCCGGGTCCACGTTGAGATAGGGGTCCAGCTTCTGCACTCTCACCTTCAGGCCTCGCTGCTTCAGCAGCCGGCCCAGGGAGGCCGCCGTAATCCCCTTGCCCAGCCCGGACACCACGCCGCCAGTGACAAAAATGTATTTGGTCATAGCGCTCCCTCCGCCGTTCACAGGCTGTTGGCCAGCCGCTCCATCACCCGGACATAGGCTTCCTCCACACCGCCCAGGTCCCGGCGGAACCGGTCCTTGTCCAGCTTCTCCTGTGTCTTTGCATCCCACAGGCGGCAGGTGTCGGGGCTGATCTCGTCGGCCAGTACGATGGCCCCATCCTCCAGCCGGCCGAACTCCGTCTTGAAATCCACCAGCGTGACGCCGCAGTCCGCCCAGATCTTCCGCAGCAAGCTGTTGACGGTCAGGGCGTATGTTCGAATGAGCGCCAGTTCCTCCCGGCTGGCCAGCCCCAGGGCAACAGCGTGGTCGTCGTTGAGCAAGGGGTCGCCCAGCCCGTCATTTTTGTAGGACAGCTCGAAGGTGGGCTGCTCAAAGACCACCCCCTCCTCCACACCGTACCGCTTGGAGAAGGAGCCGGCGGCGATGTTGCGTACGATGACCTCCAGAGGGACGATGGAAACCCGCTTTACCAGGGTCTCCCGGTCGTTCAGCTCCTCCACCAGGTGGGTGGGGACCCCCTCCTTCTCCAGCCTGGCCATGAGCAGATTGCTCATTTGGTTGTTGATAGCCCCCTTACCCCGGATGGTCCCCTTTTTCAGTCCGTTGAAGGCGGTGGCATCGTCCTTATAGGCAACAATCAGAAGTTTTGGGTCCCGCGTCGCGTATACCTTTTTTGCCTTGCCCTCGTAGAGCAGTTCCTGCTTTTCCATGACATTCCTCCATCTGTATTGTTAAGTTTTCCGCTCCGGGACGTGGGAATTACACCCCGCTGTCCCCATAGTTGGCCAGCACCCGGGCAGAGGGGTCGTTCACGTTGCACCCCTCCCAGGACCTGTTGGGCATCCAGAAGTCCGCGACCATATGGCTCTGGCCGGGGTAATATTTCTCAAAAATCTCCCGGTAGAGCAGCGACTCCTTGGTGAAGGGCCGGGCGTGGGTGTACCTGCGCCGCCGCGCCTCAAACTCCCCGTCGGTGTACCGCCCCTCGGCGTACTCCTTCAGATCGTCCGCCAGGGAGTGGCCCACCGCGTCGGAGAAGGCGGCCTTCTCCCGCCACAGGATGCT
>ERZ779622.362-NODE-362-length-28039-cov-8.942146_pt1 | contig 28039 bp, 27 predicted proteins | sample MGYA00514188_ERZ779622 | MGnify/ENA primary metagenome ERZ779622 (study PRJEB29562, sample SAMEA4376702) | mouse gut metagenome | isolation source: Cecum | study: EMG produced TPA metagenomics assembly of the A DSS colitis mouse model was used to assess the... | reverse complement strand
TTCGCCCATGAGCTCATTGATCTGCTCAAAGGACACTACCACATCGCCGGGATCGAGCTTTGCGGGCCCGGCCTGTTCCTGCTGAGGTGTGGGAGCGGCGGCCTGTTCGGGAGCCAGGGCCTGGGGCTGGCCAGCCGTTACAGCCTCGGGAGCCTCCGGGATTTTTTTCTCACCGGGGCCCGTGTTCAATTTGTCATCTGCCATTCATTAACCTCCTTTTCGTTAAAATTGCACAAATTTCAGGCTTAAATTTCTGTAATTATTTTTTGCCTCCTTCCCATCTATCCACGCAAAAAAGCCGCCCGGTTTTGATGGCCGGACGGCCTTTCAGCGTAATGTGATAGATCAAATATTATTTTTGTTGTTGGTAGGCTCCGAAAAGCCTTGTATTTGCGGTTTTCCTAATTTATATGGCCCTTATGTAGATACAGTAGGAAGGAACAAAAAAGCGATTGCAGAGTATATCCGAAATCAGCTGGCAGAGGATAAACTAGCAGACCAACTGACGATAAAGGAATATTATGACCCGTTTACGGGTGAGCCAGCTAATAAGAGCAAATAAAAACAGCCCCACTTAGTGGGGCCGCTTGTAAGAATATGCGGTCGGCAGACCGTTTCACCGCGCCTTGAGGCGCGGCCAATATCACGCCCTTATAGGGCGAGTGCAGGCCACCCGTTATACGGGTGGTCCTGACTGTTTTATGCTATATATTGTGCAACATCTTAATTTTATTACAATATACAGTGTTTCTGCGATGACTGGAGCGATTAAGAATAGCTGAAACTAATTGGAATTATTTGTAATTACTATTGGTAAATGTTGAGTACTGTTGGTAAGTGTGGGGGAAAAGTTTCACTTTTTTCGCACCTGTGTGACAATTCGAGCAAGCACCCTTTTTATGCCTCTGGGAGCTGGGTCTTACACGCCGGAACGCTGGAGCAGTTCCTTGGGAATTTCCCCGTGACCCTGGCCGACGAACTTATAGATCTCGACGGTCTGCCTGATCTGGGCGTCGGTGAGGTGGCGGATGGGTCCCACGGCCCGGGCGGCCAGGTAAGCTCTGGCGCACTCCTCCAGGTAGACCGCGGCGTTGAGGGCCTGCTTCAAGCTGTCGCCGGTGGTCATCACCCCGTGGTGGGCCAGGATCACCGCGTGGCCCTCTCCCAGGTGGGTGACGGTATCGATCCCCATTTCCTCGCTTCCGGGGGAGCTGTAGGGGGAGATGGGGACGTTTCCGCCGCAGGCGTTACCCAAGGTGGTCAGGTCCGCCCGGAACTCGCTGGTATCCTCCAGCAGGCTGATGGCGGTGGCGTAGGGCTGGTGGGTGTGGATGACGGCGTTTACGTCAGGGCGGTGGTTAAAAATATAGAGGATAGCCGCAGTATCAGAGGACGGCTTGCGGCTGCCTTCAATAATTTTACCTTCCCGGTCCATCACGATCACGTCATCGGCAACCATATCCTCATAGATCATGCCCGAGGGGGTGACCAGGAGCTCGCCGGTGGGCATGCGCAGGCTCAGGTTTCCGCCTGCCAAGGCGATCAGGCCGTAGCGGTCCAGCTTCATACCGCCCTTGATAATTTCCAGTTTTTCCTTTTCAAACATAGGCGTATCCTCCTATTAGTTGTCTGCGGACAGCCGCCGGCAAATGTCCGGCAGCTCCTCCGCGCTCCCCGCAAACCAGGCGGGAGAAAAGAGGGACAGCTCCTCCCGGGTTTGATATCCCCAGGTTACGGCGCAGGCGGACACCCCCGCGTCCCGGGCGGTGATCATATCCACGTCGCTGTCCCCCACATAGAGGCAGCTCTTCCGGTCCACCCCCAGCCGGTCCAGCAGTCCGGTGAGGGAACGGGGGTCCGGCTTGGGGATGGTCTGCGCAGTCTGCCCGGCGATCTCGTCCAGCAGTCCCGGGAAAAACCGCTCCGTCAGGGGAGCGGCCAAAAGGGCGGGCTTGTTGGTCAATACGGCGGTGATCACCCCCATCTCCCTCAGCTGGCCCAGCATGGACTTGACGCCCGGATAGGGCTCTGTCAGGTAGAAAACGTTTTGGAGGTAGCTGGCGTGGTCGTATTGACAGATGGGTTCCCGCAGTTCTTCCACGCGTTCCTCGGGGCAGCCTCCAAACCGGAGCAGCTGGGGATAGAACTCCACGCCGGGCAGCCGGCACAGCCTCTGGCATTGGGCAAGGGTGACCGGCTCCAGCCCGAAGTGGGTCAGGGAGGCGCAGCAGTAGTGGTGAATGGTGGGCAGCGTATCGACCAGCGTGCCGTCCAGATCAAAAACACAGGCCCGGAGCATCACACCGCCGAGAAATCTACAAAGCGGATATCCTCCATATCCTGCTCCTGGATGCCCAGTTCCTTGCCCATCAGTTTTTCCACGGCGCCGATTAGGTCCATCGCGCCCATGTGGTACTTTTTGAGCAGATACATTTTGGAGGCGCCGTGGGCGTAGGTGTCGTTGAGCCCGACCTTGACCAGGCGCTTGCCGATGCCGTTTTCAGCCATCACATCGGCCACGGCGGAACCCAGCCCGCCGATGACGGTCCCGTTCTCGATGGTAACCACGCCGTACTTCGCCTTCTGGCAGGCCTCCGCCACCTGGGGATCGGTAAAGGGCTTGAGGGTGGATACATGGAGGTGCTGGACCGACACGCCCATCTCCTTCAGAACGGCGGTAGCCCGCATAGCCTCCTCGGTGCAGATGGAGGAGGAGAGCAAGGTGATGTCGCTTCCCTCGGAGAGGACCCGGGCCCGGTTGAACTGCATGGGTTCGGAGGAGGGGAAGAGACGGGGCACCTCCTTGCGGAGCATCCGGATGTAGACGGGGCCATTGTAGTCGTAGGCCATGTCCAGCACGCCGTCGATCTCAGTGGCGTCGCCGATGTCGAAGATAGCCAGGTTGGGCACGGTGCGCAGCACACCCACGTCGTTGGTGGACTGGTGGGTCACGCCGCCGGGGGTGGTGATGCCGGGGACAAAGCCCATAAAGACCACAGGCAGATTGGGATAGGCCACGCTCATCTCCAGCTGGTCCAGTATCCGGCGGTAGAGGAACACGGCAAAGGTGTGGATGAAGGGCCGGAAGCCCTCCCGGGCCAGACCGGCCGCCCAGGAGCACATGTTCTGCTCTGCGATGCCCAGGGAGAAGTAGCGCTCCGGATACTGCTCATGGAACTCCTTGATCTCGCAGGAGGTGCCCAGGTCGGCGGACATGACTACGATCTCGGGGTGCTCCCTGGCCATGCGGAGCATGTTTTTCGAGTGGGTATTTACTTCAATTTTCATGGTAGTTACCTCTCCTTTCTGAGTTACATCTGGGCGCAGAAGGCCTCAAATTCCGCCCGGCGGCCGGCGGGGATACGCACGAAATGCTTGGGCACCATGGGCTCAAGCAAGGGGATGCCCTGAGCGGGGTTGGTGTCGCACAGGATCATCAGAGGCTTGCCGGGGTGAGGCATCCTGCCGGCCTGCTCCAGGGCGTCCAGGTCGTGGCCGTTGATGCGGGTCACCTCCCAGCCAAAGGCCTTCATGCGCTCCTCCAGCGGCTCAATGTTCATCACGTCCTTGGTCCAGCCCTCCAGCTGCTGGTGGTTGATATCAGCGATCACAACGAAGTTATCCAGCTTGTAGAAGGCTGCCGCCTGGAAGCACTCCCAGTCCTGGCCCTCCTCCAGCTCGCCGTCGGACAGCATGCAGAAAATCCGGCCGGTATTGCCCTTGAGCTTGTAGGCGTGAGCGGTGCCGGCGGCAATGGACACCGTCTGCCCCAGAGAGCCGGCGGTGTTCTCGAATCCCGGGGAGTGCTCCGCGCCGATCATCTCCATATTCCAGCCGTCCACGTTGAACTTATCAATGGCGGCGGGGGAGAGACGGCCGGCCTCCACCAGCGCGCAGTAGACCACAGAGGCGTAGTGACAGCAGGAGACAAAGAGCCGGTCCCGGTCGGGGGTCTGCTCCCCGTTGTAGAGAGAGCCCTTGGGGTAGTCCATATTGGTGGGGGAGGGGACGCCGGGGAAGGGCTGGGCATCGGGGCAGCCCAGGCTGGGCCCCAGATTGAGGATGTTCATATAGAGCGAGGTAACGATTTCGGCCGAGGAGCAGGCCTGGGTCAGGTAACAGCCTCCCCGCTCAATGGCCAGCTTCAGAATGTGCTTGCGCACGTTGGTAGCCGCCTGGGCGATCTCCGCCTTGGAATAGTTTTTGTCTGGCATTGTGCATGTCTCCTTTCGTGTTCGTCGGATGTCTGCCCCGAGAAGGGGGCGATGCTGGCGATCCGAGGCATATAGGGAGCGATGGAATATTCGCCCCGTACTTTGATAAGTATTTCATATGCACGAACAAATGTCAACAGGAGGTTCAATGTCATATCTAACAAAATATCCATATTCAATTTGTCAATAACAACAAACTTGGTCAACTAACACATTTTTTGTTGACATCTTCCGGAAAGAAGAGTAAAGTCATCACAGCTAAAAATTCTTGTGTCTGAACAAATGTAACACACATGACCAAATAATTTACAAATATTCGCAATGGGAGGTCATCAGTATGAAAGCAGTGGTAAAAACAGCTCCTGGCTATGATAATATGGTCTATCAGGATATACCGGAGCCGGAAGCCACCGGCGACCTGGTAAAAATCAAAATTGCTTACTCCGGGATCTGCGGCACCGATCTGCACGCCTTCAAGGGCACCTACGCCAGCACCAAACCGCCCGTCGTTCTGGGGCACGAGTTCTCCGGGATCGTCACCGCCGTGGGGCCTGACGTGAAAAACATCAAGGTGGGGGACCGGGTGACCAGCGAGACCACCTTTGCCACCTGCGGACACTGCAGCAGCTGCTCCACCAAGGACTACAACCTCTGCTCCAACCGCAGAGGGATCGGCACTCAGATCAACGGCAGTATGGCTGAATTTGTGGTCAGCCGGGAGGAGAGCGTCCATGTGCTGCCCGACCATGTGAGCCTTCTCTCCGCCGCCCTCACCGAGCCGCTGGCCTGCGGCGTCCACTCCAGCATCGAGAAGGGCAACGTGCAAAAGGGAGATGTGGTGTGCGTCTTTGGCGCGGGGGCTATCGGACAGATGGTCGCCCAGGTGTGCAAGTCCCAGGGCGCCACTGTGATCGTAGCCGGCCTTACCGCTGACGCGGAGCGCTTTGCCGTGGCCCTGGCCAACGGGGCGGACCGGGCCGTGGACCAGGCGAAGGAGGACTTGAGCGCCATCATCCGGGATATGACAAATGGGGAGGGCGTGGACATCGCCTTTGAGTGCTCCGGCGCGGTCCCCGCCGCCAACAAGGCCCTGGAGGTAGTCCGCCGGAAGGGGACCGTGGTGCAGATGGGCGTATTCCCCGATGCCAAGGTGTCCATCTGGACCGATCTGATCCTCCACAAGGAGATCAACTATGTGGGCTCCCGCAGCCAGAAGCCCAGCTCCTGGCGCACCTCCATCCGCCTGCTGGGCGAGGGCACCGTGGTCCCCGAGAAGATCGTCAGCAGGATCGTCTCGCTGGAGGACTGGCGGGAGGGCTTTGAGATGTCCATGCGGGGCGAGGGCGTCAAGGCCGTGATCTGCTGCGACCCCGCCCTGGAGAGCAAATAAAAAGCGCGGAGACTTCTGTCTCCGCGCCAGGCCGGACCGTTTAAGGAGTTTCGGTTTTGGGATAAGCGCGCTGCTGGTTCTGCTGGAGCATTGCCCGGGCCAGCGCCTGGTCGGCCACCAGTACGTTGATGTAGCCGCCCCGGATGGCGCCCATCACCGCCTCAGCCTTAAAGGCGGCGGCGCTGATCCCGATGGACCACTGGGCATTGTGCAGCACGCTGAGGGGCGCCCCGATGGGGTAGCGGTTTTCCAGCGAAATGGGGGTCCCGTTCCGGTCGTAGGGCCTTGCCAGCAGGTGCCCTACCGCCCCCCGGGCGATCAGGTCCATCATATCCTGGTCGGTGAAATAGCCCGCCTGCTGCAAGGTGGTGTCCGGGTCCAGCGAGCCGATGCCGGTGAGAAAGATGTCAATATTGTTGGCCTTGTGCAGCGTAGCCTTGATCTGCGGCTCATTGACCAAATAGGAGTGGACCACCTCGTTGCCCACATAGATGGGGGAATAGATATTGGAATAGGTCCCCCCGATGGACTTGGAGATGCGCAGCGCCAGCTCAATGCCGTCCACATTGGGGTTGCCTGTCCCCATACAGCCCACCATCTGCACCACATGGGCGTTGTAATACTCCCGCTCCGGCAGCAGCTCACACAGATTCCGGGTGGCCTCGCCCCAGGCGATGCCGATGGTCAGATTGTTTTCCATAATGGTGCTGAAAAGCTGGCAGGCGGCCTCACAGCAGCGGCGCAGCGCCTTGTGATACTCGTACTCCCCGCTGATGACGATGGCCTCCCGCAAGCCGAAGGTGTTGCGCAGGGTGAAGGAGAGCTTCGGGTCTTTCCGAACGGGGCTGTGGATCACGATTTCCACCACGCCGGCCTCCTTGGCTTCATCCAGCAGCCGGGAAACGGTAGGGCGGGACACATTGAGCAGCTTGGCCACCTCATTCTGATTCAGCCCTTGCTCATAGTAGAGCTCTGCCACACGGACCAGGAGGTCAGTTCGTTCGGCCATAGATCATGTACAACTCCTTCGGACCTATATCTTATGGAAGAGTATATCATAAAAAAACTGGCAATACAAAGAGTAAATCCAACAAATTTTTGAGATAAGGAGAGACCAGTATGTTTCAAAAAGAGACTTCCGTGAAAAATCCCACCGGGCTCCACGCCCGGCCCGCCTCCCAAATGGTGCAGTTCTGCAAGGGCTTTCCGGAGAAGATTACCCTGGTTGCCGGGGAGCGCCGGGTAGATCCGAAGAGCATTATCACAATTTTGGCCGGCGGGCTGAAGCAGGGCACCCCCCTCACCGTGCAGGTGGAGGGAGAGCACGAGCAGGAGGTCTGCGAGAAGGTGGTGGCCTTCATCGAGAGCCTGGAGGATTGACCGGACGGGCAGGCGCGTTTCACTTCCGAGGCAGGCCGTGAACGCCGGAGTTCAAAAAGGAGGAGATCAACTATGCAGGCAGTATATGAGGATCTGGTCGTCTTTGGAGTAGACGCCAAAGACGCGGAGGACGCCATTCGCCAGGTGGGCCGGCATCTGCTGGACAAGGGCTTTGTAAAGGACACCTATATCGACGCGGTGGCCCAGCGGGAAAAGGAGTATCCCACCGGCCTTCAGCTCAAGGACCTGGCGGTGGCCATGCCCCACACCGCCGGCGTCCACGTCAACACCCCGGCGGTGTGCGTAGCCAAGCTGGCCCATCCGGTGACCTTCGCCCATATGGGCGACCCTGACACCAAGGTGGAGGCCGAGCTGCTGTTCATGATGGCCATTCAGAACCCGGACGCCCAGCTGGACACCCTGCAGAAGGTGATGGGTGTCTTTACCAACGAGACGGCGGTGGCCCGGTTCAAGGCGGCCGCGGACAAGCACGAGCTCTATCTGACGGCCATGGAGTATATCGGATAAGTTCAGCTCAACCGTTTTTCTATTTATCCATTTTTTAAAGGAGGAAATAATTATGGCAAAGCAAGTAAAGATCCTGTGTGTCTGCGGCTCCGGCACGGTCAGCTCCGCAATGGTGGCAAACAAGCTCAAGGAGAAGCTGGCCGACCACGGCTTTGATGTAAACGCCGTGGAGTGCAGCCCCACCTCGGCCGAGACCGCGCTGGCCGGCGGCGGCTTCGCCCTGATGGCCTGCGTCAGCCCCGTGTATGAGGACTTCGGCATCCCCAAGGTAAACGCCGTGGGCATGCTCACCGGCCTGAGCGAGGACCAGGTGATCCGGGACTGCCTGGATATCCTGAACAAGCTGTAATCTCAATTCCCCAAATCCGTATCCGTAAAGCGCACCCAGAAAATCCCGGCCAATCCCGGCCGGGAGTGCATAGCCGTTTTTACGGCCGAGAGAGAATATAGGAGGGATTTCCTTGTTAGAAACTTTTCTGAGCGGGCTGGATAAAATCTTTTCCACCTTTGGAGCCCAGGTTTTTGTTCCCGCTATTCTGTTCATCATCGCGCTGTGTATGGGCGTGACCGCCAAAAAGGCCTTTAACTCTGCCTTGCTGTGCGCGGTAGGTCTGACCGGCTTTAACCTGGTCATCAACAGCTTCAGCGCCATTGTCGCCCCGGTGGTCAGCTCCATGGTGGAGAACACCGGCGTCAATCTGCCCTGTCTCGACACTGGCTGGCAGTCCGTGTCTGTCATCGCCTACTCCACCCGCGTGGGCGTTATCTTCATCGGCGTCGCCATCCTGCTGGAGCTGATCCTCTTCTTCGCCAAGTGGACCAACGTGTTTATGGCCTCCGACCTGTGGAACAACTACTCCTTCATGGTGTGGGGCTCCATGATCTTTGCTCTGACCAAGAGCATGGCCCTGGCAATGGCCTGCATGATTGTCCAGCTGCTGTACATCATGCTGTTCAGCGAAGTGGTCGCCAAGCGCTGGTCCAACCACTACCAGTACCCCAACTGCTGTATGACCGCGCCCCACCACATGGAGGGCGTGCCCTTCGCCATCCTGATGAACTGGCTGCTGGGCCTGATCGGCTTTAATAAAATTAAGATCAACGCCGCCTCCATTCAGAAGAAGTTCGGCATCTTCGGCGAGCCCATGTTCATTGGCCTGATCGTCGGCCTGATCATCGGCGTTATCGGGAACTTCAGCGCGCTGGGCCAGCTGTCCGCCTGGGGTTCCGTGACCTCCGTGGCCATCTCCACCGCCGCCGTCATGGCGGTGTTCCCCAAGGTGGGCGGCATCTTCGCCTCCGCCTTCACCTCCCTGACCGACGCCTACAAGTCCAAGGCCGCCAAGAGCGGTGAGGGCCGTGAGTGGTACCTCTCCGTCAACGACGCCGCCGGCTACGGCGAGCCCAACACCCTGGTCACCGGCACCTTGCTGATCCCCATTATCCTGGGCCTGTCCTTCGTCCTGCCCGGCAACTCCATGCTGCCTATGGCTGACCTGGTGGCTCTGCCCTACATGGTCGAGGTCTTTGTGTGCGTCTCCCACGGCAACATCGCCAAGAGTCTGGTCACCGGCGCCATCTGGTTCAGCCTGGGCCTGGTGGTCTGCTCCGGCCTGGCCCCCACCTTCACCGAGATCGCGGTGGAAGCCGGCTTCCAGCTGCCCCAGGTGGGCGTGTACGTCATGAGCTTCGGCATCATGGCCCACCCCCTGATGGCCGGCCTGTTCTACGCCTTCCTCTCCAAGAATCCCCTGATCATCGGCGCTGTGGTAGTGGTCTACTTCGTCCTCTACTTCCTGTTCAAGAAGAACAAGGCCGCTCTGGTGGATTGGATCGAGAACTACGGCGCTGAGACCGTCGGCGCCTGACCGGATGCTCTCTGAACCGGAGGACCTCTGTCCCCTGGTCAGAACATGACCTTGTGTTTTGCGGCAATACGGATGCCAACCTTCATATTGCAGTCAATATGGCCGCTGTTGTGCATCACAACAGCGGCCTTTTATCGTTTCCACACAGATCAGCGCGGCCAGCCCCCGGCGCCGCACAGCCGAAAGGAGAACGCATGCTTGACTTTTTACGCGACGAACCTCAGAATGTAGTGGTGGTAGGAGACGCCTTTGTGGCCTCCGAGACCCTGGAGGAGGCTGTCAAGGCCTCACAGCTCCGGGTCAACAAGCTGTCCCGGGCCTTCTGGGGCACGTCTGACCCTGAGGAATTTGCCGCCCGGCAGCTCCACCTGGAGCGGGGCGGCCCCGAGGCCGAGCCCTGGGCCGGCGGCCTGGAGGAGCTGATGGAAGACTGCACCGTTCTGTGCGTCCACTTTAATCCGGTGCCCCGGGCTCTGCTGGACAGGGCCCCGAAGCTGCGGGCCATCCTCACCAGCCGCGGCGGGCTGGAGCACATCGACCTCCAGGCGGCCTCAGAACGGAGCATCCCCGTTGTCAATGTCATCCGCAACGCGGTGCCGGTGGCCGAATTTACCCTGGGGCTGATGCTGGACCTCACCCGAAACATCTCCGCCTCCCACCGGCGCCTCATTGAGGGGGGCTGGGTGAAGGAGTTTCCCAACTCCGGCTTCACCTCCACCCTCAGCAACCTGACGGTAGGCCTGGCCGGGCTTGGCAACGTGGGCATCGAGGTGGCCCTCCGTCTGAAGGCCATGGGGGTCTCTATGATCGCCTATGACGGCTATCTGGACCGGGAACGGCTGGAGCGCAACGGGCTGGGTGACATACGGATCGTTCCTGGCCTGGAGGACATCTTCCGTCAGGCCGACATCGTCAGCCTCCATCTGCGGCTCACTCCGGAGACCAAACACACCATTGACAAACGGTATTTTTCTCTGATGAAGCCCACCGCCTACTTTGTCAACACCGCCCGGGGCGGGCTGGTGAACCAGGGGGACCTGCTGGAGGCGCTGCGCAGCCGGGCCATCGCCGGAGCCGCCCTGGACGTCTTTGACGCCGAGCCCCTCTCCCCCGACGCCGGCTTTGTCGGGCTGGACAACGTGGTCATCACGCCCCACATCGCCGGGGCCACGGTGGACGCCATCCCCAAGTCCCCCTTCCTCCTGATGCGGGAGGTGGACAAGATCATTGCCCTCGGTCTCAGCGACCGGATCGTCAACCGCGGGCATATCCAACTGAACTGACAGGGAGGAACTATCATGATTTTAAAGGAAGAACGGGAACAGGTCGTAGAGTACGGCAAAAAGATGGTAGAGCTGGGGCTGACAGTGGGCACCTTCGGCAACCTGAGCGTCTACAGCCCTAAGGAAAACCTCATGGCCATCAGCCCCTCGGGAATGGATTATTTCCTCACAAAGCCGGAGGACGTGGTGGTCCTCACGCCTGACGGGGAAAAGGTGGACGGAGACGCCAAGCCCTCCAGCGAGTATGATATGCACCGCATTTTTTATCAGAAGCGCCCAGGCATCAACGCCGTCGTCCACACCCACTCCACCTATGCGACCACCCTGGCCTGCCTTCACTGGAGCATTGAGCCGCTCCACTATTTGGTGGCCTACGCCGGCCCCGACGTGCCTTGCATCCCCTATGTGCAGTTCGGCACCTATGAGCTGGCCCAGGCGGCCTACGACGCCATGGGAGACGATCACTACGCCTGCCTGCTGGGCAACCACGGCCTGCTGGCAGTGGGCGGCAACATCTCCTACACACTGGACGTGGCCCAGCAGATCGAATTTGTTTCCCGGCTTTACTACAACACCCGCATGGCGGGCGGCGCGGTCAATCTGACGCCTAAGGACATGGAGGTCGTCCTGGGCTCGTTCCAGAGTTACCGCAAGAAATAGTCTGAGAGGTGAGCTCACATGATGCAGATAAAAGGACTGGCCGGAGCAGCAGGCTGTGTGGCCGGCCACGCCGCAGTGTTCCGCCCGTCGGAGCTCTGCCTGGAGCGCCGGGCCGTCAGTGATTCTCAGGCGGAGATCGACGCCATGGAGGCCGCCCGCGCCCGGTACAACGAGACCCTGCGCCGCCTGGCCGGTGAGGCCCGGGCTGCCCAGGGCGAGGAGGGCGCCGCCATCTTTGAGGCCTACCAGGTCATTGCCGAGGACGATTATCTCTTCGACCAAGTAAAGGAGCTGATCCGGGCGGAGTCGGTCTGCGCCTCCTGGGCCATCGAGCAGAAGCGGGCGGAGACTGAGGCCATGTTCCTGGGCGTGGACGACCCCTATCTTCAGGCGCGGGCGGCGGACATCAACAACGTCTGCAAGGAGATTACCGGGGAGCTCCAGGGAGTGGACACGGGCGACCCCTTCGCCGGCCTCCGGGGAGAGGATCTCATCGTCTTTGCCGAGGACCTCACTCCGGCCGACACCGTTCGGATGGACCGCGCCCGGCTGAAGGGGATGGTTACGGAAAAGGGAGGCGTGACCTCCCACACCGTAATCCTGGCCAAGGCTCTGGGCATTCCCGCCATTGTGGGCGTCGGCCCCATACTGGATCAGGTGGTCAGCGGGCAGGAGGTTTTGGTGGACGGCAGACTGGGAAATGTGGTGGTATGCCCTGATGAGGAGGCCAAAGCCGCATTCCGCATCCGAGAGGAGGAGGACGGCCGCCGCAGGCTCCTCTTCGACGCCTGTAAAGCCTCCCCCGCCCGGACCAAGGACGGCATATCCGTACGGGTGAACATCAACTCCGGCGACACAGAGAGCATTAACACCTTTGATGCCGGCGCCTGCGACGGCATCGGGCTGTTCCGAACTGAGTTTCTCTATATGGGGCAGAACGGCTACCCGTCCGAGGACTTTCAGTTCAACGCTTACCGCTCCATGGCCGAAAAAAATCAGGGGCGGGAGCTGATTATCCGCACCCTGGATATCGGCGGAGACAAACAGTTGGACTACATGGACCTGCCGCAGGAGTCCAATCCGTTCCTGGGGTATCGGGCGATCCGTCTGTGCCTGGACCGGGAAGAGGTCTTCCTTACCCAGCTGCGGGCCATTCTGCGGGCCAGCGCCTTTGGAGAAGTAAAGATCATGTTCCCCATGATCGTCAATCTGGAGGAGCTGCTCCGGGCCAAGGAACTGCTGGCAAAGGCCATGGAGGAGCTGGACCGGAGAGGGGAGGCCTATCACAAAAACATTCCGGTGGGCATCATGGTCGAGACGCCCGCCGCGGTGCTTCTGTCTGACGTTCTGGCCCGGCATGTGGACTTTTTCTCCATCGGCTCCAACGATCTGATCCAGTATACCACCGCCAGCGACCGGATGAATGAAAAGGTGCAATACCTGTACGACAGCTGCAATTTGTCCGTCCTGCGTTCCATCAAGCTGGTCTGTGACAACGCCCGGGCACAGGGTGTAGATGTGGGGATCTGCGGCGAGACCGCCTCTGAGCCGCGGCTGATTCCCCTGTGGTGCGCTATGGGAGTCAACGAGTTGTCCGTGGCCCCGGCGCTGGTCGGCCGGACTAAATACATCATCAATCAGATATCTGAAGCCGATATGGCCCAGGAGATGGAGGCCATCCTCTCCCAGGGCAGTATCCCTTCGGCCCGGGAGCAACTGGACAAGATCCTGCAGGAGCTGGGCCTATGAGCGCCGGAAAAAAGCGGACCAAGAAGGTCTATCCCAAGCCAGCCGTGCCTGTAGATGACTTGGCGCACTGGGATCGCTGTGTCTACTGCGGCAGACCGGTTTCTGTAGAAGCCCCGCCTTTCATTGCCGCAGGACGCACCCGCCGCTTCCCGGCCTGCAGCGAGGCATGTAAGAATGCTACAGAAGCCTATGTTCAGGCGGACAGAAAGGGGAAACTGGGCTTGTACCTGATCCTGATGGTCTGTGCGGTCATAATTCTTGTCGCCGCGCTGGGCGGTCAGCAAAATGTACTGATGTACGCCGCTGTCCTGTTGGCCGGTATCGGCTTTCTGGCATTCCCCTACCCTATCACTACCTTTGAGACCTTCCAGAGCTGCTGTATCCGGCGGGTGACACAGATAAGCCGGGGATTGGGCGTCATTTTGATCCTTCTCTCTCTGGCATTCTTCGCCCTGGCATAGGGCAACCAGGTCTACCAAAAGTCTGCCAAAAAAGCCTCTGACCTTTTGTGCCGCAAGAGGTCGGAGGCTTTCCGTATTTTAGGATGTCTACCGCAGTTCTGGTGTGTGTAAGTTTCACAACCCTTTTGCAGGCCAATGGTTCAAAGGCAACAAACAAGTCCGCTACGCCACAGCGGCGGTACTCGTAGTCCTCCCGTTCCACGCTTTCAGGCTTTGCGGGGATGCTTCGTTTCTCAATCAACTGCCGGTTTGTTTCATCCAGGCAGACTACCGGGCACAGAGGGTCGTAAGGCTGTTGATATACGTCCAGAACATCCTCCATCCGAGCTACAAATTCTGCTCCCGGCTTGGGGATACACCATTCCTTCTTCTGCCAAGGCTTAAGTTCGTTTTTTTCAGCGTGTCCATCACTGCTGTGTCAGAAATACTCTCCACCACGCCCAAACGTATCAGTTCATCCGCAATCAGCTGTAATGTCCACCGTTCCCGCCCCTCCGGCGCCTCCGAGCAGGCGATGGCTATGATATGTGCCTCTACCCGCCCATCTACTTTTTTTATGCCGGTTGGCTTGCTCTTTCCGCCCCAGTGCCGCTTCCACTCCACGACCCCTGTTACAAATCGTTTCGCTATCTGGCAGATCGTGTGGGGCGTGGCATGATACGCTTCCTTTATCTTGGCGTATGTCCGCTCCCGGTTTTCTGGTATTTCAAACGGCCCCTATTTACTTTTTATTTGTGCCCATGCCTTATAATACAGGAAATAACCTCCCTCTTCTGTAGCCTCTGCCATGTAACGCGCTAGGACCAGTTTACTTTCATACCCCATTGCTCGTAATCGGTCCAGATGATTGGGAAGATCATTATTTTTCTTCTGACCAGCCTCCAGACGTACACGGAGAATAAAGGTCTTCCATATTCCAGTATTGGCAGAGCATTCCCAAAGACATTCCTTTTCTCTGTCGTCATCAATAAAGCCCTCGGCAAACAGGTCAGGGGATTGAGGAGAGATTACCAGTACAAAGAGATCTGGCTGGGTGTTTCCGATGTTCCAGTGGTCCTGTGAGGAGTATGCCACTACCCGGCTGAATGCGGGGGTCTCGTCCAGATAAGGAGTAAGAGACAGTCGCTGTACCTCGCTGATATTCTCCAAATGAGCTTGAGTATAGGCTCTGGATTGTTCCAGGGCCTGTATTTTTTCTTCCAGCCGGCAGCCTGCCTTTTCCAACAGCTCGGCTTGCTGGGACAGCGACATCTGCGGCAGCTGTCTGATCTGCGCAATGGGCAGACTCATGTTCCGGCAGTGGACCACCTGGTCGATCTCAAAGATGGTACTCAAGGTGGCTTTACGGTAGCGGTTGACGGGATCCCGCTCAAAATGGAGCAGCCCTTCCTTTTCCCAGTAAAGAAGTGTGTGTTTGGGAATATGGAGCATTTGGGCAATTTTATGGATCAACGGGTCACTTTTCACAAATACTGCCTCCAAATATTGTGAGATTCAGAAAGAATAATTCTGTTAATCGCACTTGACTATGAAGTTACTTCGTAGTTTATACTATATCCATCGGAAATACAAGAGCATTTGGCCGGCAAATACGATGTAATTTCCAAAATATTTAAGGAGGCACAGTAATGGAACTTGAACAGGTCCTGCAGTTACTGGACCAGGAACATCAAGTGCACTTTTTTTTGGAAACGGCCCGAATAGCGGGAGTCAGCTTACATGAGCGCACCTTCGCAGAATATATCGAACCTATTCTGACGGAAATGGGATTTCAGGTTGAGTATGACGGCGCCGGGGACAAGCTGGGCAGCGACAGCGGGAATCTAATCGCTTACTGGCCGGGTACAGATCCGGAGGCAGAACCGATTTTGTTTTCCGCCCATATGGACACCATATTGGATTCTTCGGGCTGCCAGCCGGAAATAAGGGAGGGTGTAATTTATGCAGATGGCCGCTCTATCCTGGGGAGCGATGACCGCTCTGCCATCTCCGCCTATATTGAAGGCATCCGTGCTGTTCAGGCCAGCCATATGCCTTGCGGACCCATTGAGCTATTGTTTACCATAGATGAGCAGCATGGTCTGTGCGGGGCACGAGAGCTGGATGTAAAAAAAATCCGCAGCCGGAATGGCTATATATTTGACCACCCTGGTGATGTAGGACAGGTAATCTGCCGTTCCCCCTATTGGAGACCCTTTAACATCTGGTTCCGTATGAAAAACGGGGCCGCAGGCGGACATATTTCAGAGAAAGCAGACCTGCCCAACGCCTTTGACATGGGAACAGAGGCATATCGAAACATGGAACGCGGCTATTTTGATGACCATCAGACAGCGGTAATGGTGGGTATCCTGCGGGGCGGCGAGGTCAGCTCCATTGTTCCGGGCGAGCTATATATGCGGGGCGAGGTTCGTTCCTATCGTCGGGAATTTGCGGACCGCCGGCTGGAGCAGCTGCGCAGAGCCTGTGAGCAGGCCACCTTAGCCTATCATGGAACGGTGGATTTTCAGGTAGAAAGCGGCTATGAGGGCTATGAAATTGACGAGGCCAATCCCGCTTACCGCTGCTTCCAGGCGGCAGCCGAATCAAGCGGAGTCGCCTGGTACCCGGATCAGGTGCTGGGTGGCGCAGATACCAATTTTTTGCGCAGCCACGGGATTAACTGTCTTACCCTGGGAAACGGCTACCGGGATACCCACACCTTTCAGGAGTCCATCAATGTCCGGAATCTGGAGAATATGGCTCGAATGACGGTTTCTATGATTTATCACTGGTACCGGCAAAATAAAATGTGATTTTCAATTATAGTGTGAAAGGAGAACATGATGAAGCAAATTTTGGTTGTGTTAGCAATTTATTTAGGTGTGCTGCTGGCCATTGGTGTTTACTACAGCCGCAAAAGCAAGAATATGAATGACTATCTGCTGGCTGGGCGCAGCCTGAAGCTGGGGGTAGCCGTACTGACGCTGACAGCCACCCTGTTTGGCGGTGGGATGCTCACTGGAACAATTGAATACGCCTATTTAAGCGGTCCTATGATTTTCTTCTATATGGTAAGCAGTGTTGTGGGCGTATGCGGCCTTGGCCTGCTGATTAAAAGGATGGCGGACTTTTCCTCTTATACCACAGTGACAGAATATCTGGAAAAGCGGTATAACAGCCCTTTCCTCCGCCTGGCCTGTTCTCTGTTATCTATGATCGCTCTCATCGGTATCTTGGGTTCCCAGGTGTCCGCAGTGGTAGGAGCACTGGGTGCGCTGGGAATGAAGAATACAGTTCTGGGCGCAGTTATCGCCATGGCAATTATTATCGCACTGACTACGCTGGGTGGTCTGTGGGCGGTTACTATGACAGACTGCTTTCAAATCCTGTTGGTCATTTTCGGCGTATTCTGGGTTATGTTTGCGGCACTGGGCGCCCACGGGGGATATGGCAACATGATTGCCCAGCTGGAGGCCGTTTCCACCTCGCTCCCCAAGGACTATACAACGGTTATTAACGGGGATAAAAGTATCTCCTTGCTGTGGGCCTTGCTACCTATGATTATGTATTACTGGATTGGACAGGACGTATATCAGCGTCTTTTCGCCTGCAAAACGGAGCAAATTGCCCAGAAAACAGCATATATTTCCGGTGTTTTGCTGGCTCTTCTGGGTATCCCGCCGGTCATTATCGGGATGGTTGCCCGGCTGGACTTTCCTGAGTTGGCAACCAGCGGCAATACTGCCTCCGCTTTCGCCAGCGTGGCCATCAAATATTTGCCCGGCTTTGCTGTTGGTATTGTGTTAGCTGCAATCTTTGCCGCCATTCTTTCCACAGCCGATTCAATTTTGACGGCCGCAACCTCTCATTTTATGAACGATATCTGGGTAAGGTATGTGGACAAGAATTCCGATCCAGAAAGTAAAAAGCTACTTCGTGTCTCCCGAATTGTTTCGTTGCTGATGGGCGTTTCCGCTGTTTTGGTCTCTCTTTACATTCCTGAAGTAATTACCTTGCAAATTTATGCCTATACGTTATATACGGCCGGTGCCTTCGTTCCTATTGTGCTCGGTGTCATGTGGAAGAAAACTACCAAAGAGGGAGCCATTGCCGGCCTGCTGGTAGGCGCTGCTTTGGCTGCCGCTGGCCTGACTGGGTTCCAAATCGGTGCGATACCGGGCGAGTTGTTCAGCGCGGTGATTGCCGCAGCGGTGACAGTAGTCGTTTCGCTGGCTGGTCCCGGAAAACAAACTGTGTGATTCTAAACTGCACAGGTTCCCCTCCCTGTGCATTCCCCTCTTTTTAAGCCAGACCAGGACTCTGGTTGCGCAAGGGTCCTGGTCGGCTTATATCCTGCTCTTTTTTCGTCCCCCAGATTCGTCTCGATGTTTGTTCGAATTGCCGGGGCCGCTGGCGGCCTCATATTGAAAGAGCACTTTCAAGATGGCAAACAGAGGTGTGTTTCAGGTTGTCTGGAACGCACCTCTGTTTCAATTTGCCACTGCCAGATACGAACACCTCTAAACCTTTGAGCGGTTCAGAGGTGTTCTGGAGAGGGTGATATATTGCAGATAAAATCAAAAGAGAGATGACAAGGGAACGCGGCAGGAAGGCGGTAAGCTGCGCAAAGGCAGTGGTTCACGACTGAACCGGAATAAACAAAGATACGGTGTATGGATTCAGCTTAGAAAATCCTTACCTCAGAGATCCTGTGCGGCTCTGACCCATAACTTGACCCAGAATAGGAAAAAGGCAGTAGGGACAAACGAAATCTCACGCCGGGACACGAATCTTATCAAGAATCGTGTCCCGGCGTGAGATTTCGTTTGTAATGAAGTATCATATAAGTTTTTTAATCATCCATTTTATACTCTGATTCCGTTATACTAATACAGCAAGGTGGTGAGCCAATGGAGTACAGCGATTTTGATTTGATAAACGGAATAAAAAATGGGGATAAAGATGCGCTGTCGCTGCTGATACGGCGTTGGTATCCTAAAGTTTACTCATACTGCTGCAAAATGACAGAAAACGAACAGGATTCTTACGATATTACACAGGACGTGTTTATCTCTGTGATGCAAAATATTGACCGTTTTCACATATGGAACAAATTCAGCAGTTGGATTTTTACGATTGCGCACAACAAGTGCATGGACTATTTCAGGCTGCAAAAAAAGACCCGCTCAGTCCAGGCGTTGGAAACTGAACTCCATGCCCCGCAGCCTGCGTTGGAGGAGCAAATAGCTGTTTCCGATACTCTTGAGAGAGCACTTTTGCGATTGCCAGAGACACAGCGAGACACAATTATTCTGCACTGCTGTCAGCAATTTACCTGCAAAGAAATCGCCCGCATGACCAATACACCGCTGCCAACCGTCAAATCCCGATTGGTTGCCGCAAAGAAAACTCTGTCTAAACTTCTTTGGGAGGACTTTCGATGAATGAACGTATGGAACAGGAGATCAACCGGACAATCGCTTTATTGCAGTCGTCAATGCCGCGGAGAAAATCCGAGGCCGTTTTATCGCAGCTGCTGAACATAGCAAAGAGTGAGATGAATCCTCTTTTGCTGCTGGCCTTGTTTTTTGTTTCGATTCTGTGCGGTGTGTGTCTGTCAAAGGATATCGCTTCTCCAATGGTAACAATATTTTGTATCAGCCCGCTGCCCATGCTGATCCTGTTTCACCGGTATGTGCTCCACTCCAATGAGCCTATGCGCGAGCTGGAGGAAACACTTCCCTTTTCCTATTCTGAAATGCTGGTTGGCCGCGCTATGCTGATATCTGCTTACATGGCGTTTATTTTTATCGCGCTTGCTGTGTTTTTATCTCACTCAGCGGGCGAAAACTTCATCAGGCTGGCGCTGTGCGGGGCCGTTCCCAGCACTTATCTATGTATAGGGCTGCTGATCCTGTCCGCTCTTATTCGGAACCAGGATGGGCTGTCATTGGCCGCCATTGTTTTGTGGGTCGGAATCAGCTATTGTGCGCTGGTCCTGCCGTTTGACCGTTTTTTGATTTTACTGCCAACCTCCATATATGCGGCGCTTCTGGCGGTCGGAGCGGCTTTATACGGTATGTGTGCCTGCAAAATAAAACAAGGGAGGAGGTATTCTTATGCAGCTGGTGTTGAGTGAAGCCAGAAAACAGAGGTCATTTCGTGAGGCTTGGGTGGGGTATCTCCTGGCAATTCTGCTCTTATCCGTATTTATTTACTCTGATTCAGAGGGGCTTAAATATGGAGGCTGGTATTCTATACAGCAGGATATTCACAGGTATGTGGGCGTTTTGACTGCCTTTTTGCTTGTGATTGGATTGTCCCGGTTGATGTGCTATGAGACAGAACAAAAAACGGCGGGACTGGTTGGGACCGCCGCGCACGGTCCGTCTCTTACATGGCGGGCGAAGGTTGGATTGTCGCTCCTATATTGTACGGCTGTGGTACTTGTGCTTGGGGCCGTGACCCTGGGTATTCGCGGCGCGCTGATCGGATTTCAAGATGCGTTTACGCCTGTTTCAGAGTGTATACATTTTGAGAGCGTACCTCTGTCAAATCTGGCATACTGCATCGTCCAATATGCTTTCCTGCTGCTGGGGGCGCTGTATTTCACCGGTTTTATTCTGATTGTCGCAACGCTCACAAAACGCACTTCATTTACCATTTTTCTCTGCGGCGGCATATATTTGGCCTCCCTCTGCTATCAATTTGTCATTGAACACCGGTTGAGAGGACTAACCGCCCAAATCTGCAAGACTATTTTTCAAGTCAGCTTCTGCGGCTTTATGCAGTTGGAGAGTTATCGCTGGTTTGAATGGGCAGGACAATGGGAAAACGTCTGGAAGCCTGTTGTGTTTGTACTGCTGGCGACTGTCCTTGAATTTGCGGTTTTATGGCTGCTGTGGAGGCGTAGGGCAAAGACATGAAAACAGAATGTCTTCAATACTTCAAAAATCCGTATTACTGGGCCGTCATTGGGTTTGGACTGGCCGCCCGCGCAGTATTGGCCTATCTGGACTTCCGATACCGGGGGGCGCAATTTTGGGAGCTGTCCGCTGACTTCTGGAACAAAACCGGCTCCATTACAATGGGATTTTTGATCCTGGTGGTGATGATTCGCCGGTTTTCTTGTGATACGGAGCTGAGAACATTCCCCATCACCAACAGTACGGCTTATGGGCGTCTCTCACTGTTCTGGAACCGTCTGATTGGCGGCGAAGCGGCTGTCGTTGCGGCTGTGCTGCTTCTGTATGCGGGAAACACAGGAATTTCATTTTTGCTTGGGAACAAAATGGATATACCCTACGGCTGGACAGGCTCTTTTACCCATACTACAGCAGCTGCGCTTGCCGGCTCAGCCGGGTATTTTGCGCTGTCCGCAATGATATGTGATTTGGCCAAAAACCACCCCGTGGCTATGTGCCTGTGCGGGCTTCCCTTTGCAGGCAGCTATTTCATCAATGCCGGTACGGTGAAACCGCCGGACCTGTTCTGGTTCCTGCGGTATGGCTTTTTTACGGAACAGATGCGGGGACGGACAATCAGGTCTTTTCCGGTATTTTGGGCTGTGTGGTATGCGGCGTTGATCGGGTTAACACTCTTTTGGGTGATTCAGAAAAGGAAGGAGCGCAAGGAGCTATGAACCTTGTTTTTGAAAATATCAGTAAAGTATTCCAGGAAACCGTCGCGCTGGAAAAAATCAACCTGACCATGTCCGGCGGCGTCTATGGCCTGTTAGGGCCCAACGGAGCCGGGAAAACGACTATGATGAAAATTATGACCGACTTGGTGCCGCCCTCCACAGGCCGGGTGCTTTTGGACGGCCAGGATATTGCCGTAATGGGGGCCGGCTTCCGAAAAAAGCTGGGTTATCTCCCCCAGGATTTTGGCGTCTACCCAAACTTTACGGCGGAGCAATTTCTTTTCTACATTGCGCGATTGAAGGGCCTTTCAAAGTATGAGGCGAAGCGGCAGACGGATGATCTGCTGGCTATGGTGGGGCTGGAAGAAAAAGCGCGAAAAAAGCTCAAAGGGTTTTCCGGAGGGCAAAAGCAGAGGATTGGAATTGCGCAGGCTCTCCTGGGCGACCCGGAAATTCTGGTGCTGGATGAACCGACAGCCGGGCTGGACCCGGAAGAACGCATCCGGTTTCGGGGGATCATCAGCGCGTTGTCTCAGCAGAAAATCGTGCTGCTGTCTACCCATATCGTTTCCGATATAGAGGCCATTGCCAACCGGGTCATTCTGTTGAAAAAGGGCTCCATATTGGACGTGAAGCGGCCCGCTGAGTTGTTGGAAAAAATAGAAGGTAAGGTCTGGCGCGTCACCGTTGACACAGTGAATGAAGCGAAGCTGATTCAGAAATTCTCATGCAGCAACATCATGCACGTGGAAGGAAAAAGCGTGGTTCGGCTGCTTTCTGAGCAGGGACCATGCGCGGAAGCTCTGCCGCAGTCCCCTAATATGGAGGATATGTATCTGTACTATTTCGGGCAATAAAATTGATTCTTGGCAATAGCAATACACGATAAGATGGATTTTACCTATCGGCATACTCCTGTTCCAAGTCAAGCCGCTTCTGATTGGCCTCACTGTGAACGCACATCTTGGACATACTGCTTTTGAGGAGGCTGAGGGGCGTCAAACCATTGTGCCGCAATTGTGCGGAATAGGCCCGGTCAACAACTGCGGCGGCCTTTCTGATGGTCCCCCGGCCCCTGACACAGCAGCGTACTTGCCGCTGTTTTCTTCCTTTGCTGCACTTCATTGTAATACCCACATAAAATTAAGGAAATTCACAGAATATTTCGTTTCCAAAGTGTCCTGTATGTGATATAATACCTCTATCTGTAGAAATCTGAGGAATCAGAGAAAGAGCGGGGAGGAAACGGCTATGAAAAACACGATCAAGGTTATCATCGACGGCAGGGATTACAACATGGTCGCGGTGGAGGACGAGACGTATGTCCGCAGGTGCGCCGAGCTGGTGGACCAGCAGATTAAGGAGGTTTCAGTGGGAGGGCGGCTTTCCCAGGCGGACGCGGCGGTGCTGGCCGCCATGAATGTGGCCGACATGCTGCTGAAGGAGCAGGAGGCCTCAGAAAATCTCCGCCGGCAGGTGAAGGAAAACTTGGAGGAGGCCAACGCCCTGAAAATGGAGCTGTCCGAGGCCAAGCGGGAAATCTTCAAGCTGGGCACCAAGAAGTAAGAAAGGAAGGAGGCGCCGCCGATGATGGAGCTGCTTGCTCCCGCAGGGTCTATGGAGGCGGTGACCGCGGCCGTCCAGAACGGGGCGGACGCCGTCTATTTTGGATACGGAGACTTCAACGCCCGCCGCGGCGCCCGGAACTTTACTCGGGAGGAGGCTGCGGCGGCGGTTTCCTACTGCCATGTGCGGGGGTGTAAGGTCAACCTCACTTTAAACACCTTGCTCACCGACCGGGAGCTGCCCTCAGCGGCGGAGCTGGCCGCCCACGCCAGCGACATCGGGGTGGACGCGGTCATTGTTCAGGACCTGGGCGTGGTACGGATGCTCCGCCAGTCCTTCCCGGACCTGCCCATCCACGGCTCCACCCAGATGACCGTCCACTCCCTGGACGGGGTGAAGCTGTGCGCCGATCTGGGGATGACCCGGGTGGTGCTGGGCCGGGAGCTGAGCCGGGACCAGGTCGCCTATATCTGCCGGAATTCTCCCATTGAGATCGAGGTGTTCGGACACGGCGCTTTGTGCATGTGCTGGTCGGGCCAGTGCTTCTTTTCCTCCGTCATCGGCGGACGCAGCGGCAACCGGGGGATGTGCGCCCAGCCCTGCCGGCTGAACTACGGCTGGAACGGCAAGGCGGACGAGTACCCCCTGTCTCTGAAGGATCTGTCCATGGCGGGACACCTAAAGGAGCTGCAGGAGATGGGGGTGGCCTGCCTCAAGCTGGAGGGCCGGATGAAGCGTCCGGAGTATGTGGCCATCGTCACCGGCGTCTACGCCCGGGCGATACGGGAGGGCCGGGAGCCCACGGCCGAGGAGATCGACGCTTTAAAGCAGAGCTTTTCCCGCCAGGGCTTTACCGACGGCTATTTTATGAACAAGAAGGACCCCGGCATGTTCGGCACCCGCCAGGAAGAGAGGGAGCCGAAGGAATTGTACGCCCAGGCCCGGACCACCTATGAGAACGGAGTGGAGAACCGGAAGGAGCCGGTGCGCATGTTCGCCCTCATCGAGCCGGGCCGGCCGGCCCAGGCAGCGGTGCAGGACCGCCAGGGCCGGGTGGCCCAGGTGGAGGGCCCCGTTCCCGAAGAGGCCCGAAACATCCCTCTTACCCGGGAGAAGGTGGAGAGCCAGCTCTCCCGCACCGGGGGCACCCCTTTTGTCTGCGAAAAGACCACCGCCAAGGTGGCCGAGGGCCTGTCTCTTCCCCTGTCTGCCCTCAACGACCTGCGCCGCCGCTGCGTGGAGGAGCTGATGAAGCAGCGGGACGTACCGCCCCGGCGGCGGCGGTCCCCCTATCAGCCCGGAGTGAGGTATGAGAACCAGAAGGAGCCGGTTGTGTTTACCGTCTCCCTGCGCAGGGCGGACCAGCTCAGTACCGACCTGCTGAAATTAAAGCCCGCCCTCATCTACCTCCCCGCCGACGAGGGGGCCGTTCATCCCGAGGCGGTCAAACGCTGCCAGCAGGCGGGGGTGCCTGTGGCCGTCTGTCTGCCCCGCATCTGCACCGACGGCGAGCTGCCCCGGCTGGAGCAGGACCTGGTGGCCTTGCGGGAGCTGGGCGTCACTGAGGCCCTGGCCGGAACCTGGGGAGCTGTGCGCCGGGCTGGGCAGATGGGCTTCGCCGTCCGGGGGGACTACGGCCTGGGGGTGTACAACAGCCAGACCATGAAGGAGCTGAAACGGCTCAAGCTGCTCTCGGCCACCCTCTCCTTTGAGCTGAAATTCCCCCAGATCCGGGACCTTTCCAAGGCCATTCCCGCCGAGTTCATCGCCTACGGCCGCCTGCCCCTGATGATTACCGAGAACTGCATCATCTATAACCACTGCTCGCGGCACACCTGCGACAACGTGAACCTGCTTACCGACCGGAAGGGGGAGCGATTCCCGGTGGTCAAGGCCTGGGGATGCCGGAATGAGATTTACAACTCCAAAAAAATTTTTCTGGCCGACAAGCAGGCCGACTGGCGGAAGCTGGGCCTGTGGGGCGCGCGGCTGATGTTCACCACCGAGAACGCCCTGGAGTGCGCCCAGGTGCTGGAGCGGTACTTAAATCAGGGCAAATACCAGCCCAACGACTTCACCCGGGGTCTGTACTACCGGGATGTGGAGTAAGGCCATGCTCAGCCGTCAGAAGCTGTTCTGGCTCAGCCGGGTCTACGACCTGCCCGGGTCCGACGCCCGCTTCGTCCGGGCCGTCCAGGACAACTGCGCCTACCACATCAGGCACTGCCCGGAGTACCGGGCCGTCTGCCGGGCGGAGGGGTTCTCCCCCGAGCGGGTGAAAACCATAGACGACCTGGCAAAGCTGCCCCTCCTGCCCACTCTGTTCTTCAAGCGGCACCACGTCTCCTCCATGCCGGGGTGGCGCGCTCCCATGAAGGTGACCTCCTCGGGCACCAGCGGCAGCTTCAGCCGGGTGGGGTTCGACTGGGGCTGCATCTTCGCGGAAATTCCCATGGTGCTGCGGCTGGGATTTTACCATAAGCTGGTCTCCCCCGTGCCAGCCCGCTATGTGATTCTGGGCTACAAGCCGGGCAGACAGGACCAAATGGGGGTGGCCCGGACCATGTTCGGCCTGACCCACTTCGCTCCGCCTGTGGGCCGGTTCTACGCCCTGCGCTGGAAGGACGGGAGCTACATCCCCGACCTGGACGGGGCGGTTAAGACCCTGGCCCGCTGGGCCCGGCTGCCTCTGCCCGTCCGAATCGTGGCCTTTCCCTCCTATCTCTGGTTCGGAATGGAGCGCCTGGAGGAGCTGGGCCTGTCGGTAAAGCTGCCCAAGGGGTCAAAAATCCTCCTGGCCGGGGGCTGGAAGCAGCACTACGCCCAGGAGGTGGATAAAAGCACACTCTACAATCTTGCCAAAAGAGTGCTGGGGGTGGAGGAGGACAGTATCCACGAGTTTTTCGGAGCGGTGGAGCACCCCGTTTTCTTCAACTCCTGCAAAAACCACCACTTCCACATCCCCGCTTACGCCCGTGTCATCATCCGGGATGTGCGCACGCTGGAACCCCGGCCTATGGGGGAGACGGGGCTGGTGAATCTGATTACCCCCCTTATCAACGCCACCCCGGTGACCAGCGTCATGACCGACGACCTTGGGTATCTTACCCCAGGGGAGAACTGCGGCTGCGGATTGACCGCCCCTTACCTCACCATTTTGGGCCGTGCGGGCTTGAATGACATCACCACCTGCGCGGCAGGCGCGGCCGAGTTACTAAACCAAACCGGAGCCCAGTGAAGCGGGTCCGGTTTGGAGAGGAGGAGCAAGGGAATGGAGCGGATAAAGATTTTGGAAAAATCTTTGAAGCGGAATGGACTTTGCTCCGACGAGGGAGAAATGCCATGATTTTTGCAGGCGGAAAAATCCTCCCAGACCGGGAGCTGGACGCCGTCCTGTCCGGTCTGGAGCGGGATGTCCCCAACATCTTGAGCGGCCCGCCCCTGGAAGCGGACGCCGTGCTGAATGTTCTGGATTCTCTGGGCAGTGAGCTGGACAGCGGGGCGCTGGACCCCCTCATTGCCCAATTTGCCCCGCCCGGAGCCCGGGAGGAGCTGGACCGGGTGCGGCCCCAGATTGGCCGCGCCGCTCTGGAGGCCCGCCTGGAGCTGGAACTGGGGGGCCTCAGCGGCCCCCGGCCTTTCGGACGCTCCGAGGTGCGGCCCCTGGGGGTACTGTTCCATGTGGCCCCGGGGAATATGGCGGGCCTGCCCGCCTTCACCGCCGTGGAGGGCCTGCTCACCGGCAATATCAACCTGGTGAAGCTGCCTCGGGGGGACCGGGGCCTCACGTTGGCGGTGTTTCAGAAGCTGACGGAGCTGGAGCCGAAGCTGGCCCCCTGGCTGTACGCCTTTGATATCCCATCCGGAGATACCGTCTCTCTGAAGCGGCTGGCCTCCCTGGCCGACGGGATCGTCACCTGGGGCGGAGACGGGGCCATCGCCGCTGTGCGGAATATGGCCCCGCCCGGCTGTAAGCTTATGGAGTGGGGCCACCGGCTCAGCTTCGCCTATCTGTCCGGCTGGGAGGGGCTGGACCTGTCCGGGCTGGCGGACCACATCGTCTCCACCGGCGGGCTGCTGTGCTCCTCCTGTCAGGTGATTTTTTTGGATACGGATTATCTGTCCGCTGCGGAACAATTCTGCAAAAAATTCCTCCCTGTATTGGAAAAGGCCGCCGCGTCTCGCTTTAAAACCCCCGGACAGGCGGCCCAGGCCGCCCTCTACGCCCGGGAGGCCGCCCTGGAGCAGATCGTGGACCGGCCGGACTCCGGCGACCTGAGCTTCCCCGGCCAATGCTGTTCCCTCACCCTGCGCCGGGACTGTGAGCTGGAGCTGTCCCACCTCCACGGCAACGTACTGGTGAAGCGCTTGCCGCGGGGGGAGATCGTTGCCGTCCTGCGCCGCCAAAGGGGCCGGCTCCAGACGGCGGGGCTGATCTGTCCCGGGCGGTCGCGGGCGGAGCTGACCGCCCTGCTGGCCCGGGCGGGAGTCAACCGGATTACCGCCCCCGGACATATGTCCCGCGCCCTCCCCCTGGAGGCCCACGACGGGGAGTACCCCCTGCGCCGGTATGTGCGGGTGGTGGATGTGGAAAATAATTTTTGAGGAGTTTACAATATGGACTTGAAAATCAAGGCGGTTTCCCCTAAAATCGGGAAAGAAATTCCCTTGCCCTACTACGCCACCCCCGGCTCCGCGGCCATGGACCTCCACGCCTGTGTGGACGAGGCGGTGACCATTCCCGCCGGAGGGCGGAAAACCATTCCCACCGGCATCGCCATCGCGCTGCCCGGCGCGGACTATGTGGCCCTGGTCTACGCCCGCAGCGGGCTGGGCATCAAGCACGGGGTGGCCCCGGCCAACTGCGTGGGGGTCATCGACAGCGATTACAGAGGTGAAATATTGGTGGGACTTCAAAACTCCGGGGAATCAGATTTTACCGTCCGGCCCGGAGACCGTATCGCCCAGCTGATGATCGCCCCGGTGATTCAGGCCGGTATCCAAATGGTGGACGAGCTGGACGGCACCGCCCGGGGGGCCGGGGGCTTCGGGTCCACGGGAACATAAAGGAGCAGTCGATATGTTTGGTCTGTTTAAGAGCAAAGGGGAAAAGCCCGAGGAGAAGGAGCGCGGGACCCAGGCTGGGAACCCGGAAAACCGGCAGTTCAAGGAGTTTTCCGCCCAATTTCTCCCGGAGGAGCTGTCCATTCTGGCCGTCACCGGGGCCAACGGCTTCGGCGGGGGAAAAACGGGCGGGGAGGAGCTGTGGACGGCCTCCATCGGCCTGACCGCCTGGATGGAGGAGGACAGCCCCGA